>TARA_R110001583_G_scaffold170237_1_pt1 | contig 12511 bp, 12 predicted proteins | sample TARA_R110001583 | Tara Oceans TARA_R110001583 (sample SAMEA4398432) | marine metagenome | biome: Polar Biome; feature: [MES] marine water layer (ENVO:01000295) within the mesopelagic zone...; material: water (ENVO:00002006), including particulate matter (ENVO:01000060) such... | reverse complement strand
TAGTGGCTCATATAAGAAAGAGATTTCAACACAGACTATGAATAAATTATGTCGTCTCGTTAGAACTCGCCTAAAAATGGAGTCATGGACTGCGCATGATTTTAGAAGGTCATTATCAACATTGTTATCAAGAAAAAACATTAAACTTGAAGTTACTGAAACTATGTTAGGGCATTCACTAGGCGGTATTATTCGCAACTATAATTACCATGATTGGGTTCCTGAACAGCGAAATGCATATAAGCTATGGGAAAAACTCATCCTAGAGTAATTAAGTAGATAATAAAAAGCCGCTAATAGCATTATTAGCGGCTTTTTATTTAATTTGCAGTGTTTGATGTTTCCCATTGCTCTATGTCTTCTAATCGCCAAAATGGACGTGCTAATGGTGGGCTAGCAGGAGGAGGGAAGCTATCTGTTTTCCTCCACCGCCAAAGAGTTTGTCTGCCAATGCTATAGCGGTTAAGTATGTCGTTTGTAGTAAATATAGCTTTCATGTGGTGTACCTGTATTTCATTTAGATACAATTATTTATATGCTTATTTTTTAGTAGCTTAATTATTTCGTAAGAGAGTAAATGTGAACTTTGCCAATACCGTTTGAGCGGTCACCTTTTTTTATAGGGTGATCATACTTTAATATTACGTCAGGGCTATTATTTATCAAAAATAAGGCGATACCAATACTTAGTGGTTTTGGCCCGAAGGGAGCAACCATTAATTGTTTATCATCTAGTGAATCTTTTATATAATTTAACGTATTCAGCATATCTAAAGGGGAGTTTGCAGAAACAAATTGAGGTTTGAGGCCTTTATCTTTTAAGGTATCAACACTTTGGAAGAAACTATGCTTATCCCATCCAACCTGAAACCCGGGAGTTCCAAAAATTGGGAGAATAGATTCTATATAAGCACCTTCATCCAATTCCATAAGTTGTCCCAACCTTGAGCGCTCAAATCCAAGAGCAGCAATTAATATAGCTTTTTCATTTGCAGAAATTGCTTTTGTGAACCCCGGAACAGCTTTAAAACCTGCAGAATGAGTTGATAAATCAAATTCATGCCGACCGAAATCATTCATGTAATTAACTCTGTGCTTATATGCTATTGGCTCGGCGTATATTATTTTCAATGAACCTATTTGTGTTCGAGAAAACCATTTAAGCAAAACTAGTAACTCAACGAAGCCGAGGGTAGTGGCTTCAATTAAGACATTATTGTGCGGAGATTCTTCAAAAAGTTTTTCTATTAGTGAAAAAAATCGAAGAACACTGACTTTTTGCTCATTAAAAGCAATTGAGTAGCTATCTATATCAAAATTTACTTCTATAATTTCATTATCTTCTGAAGATAGAGCATTGACAATTTTTTGTCCTCGCTCATCAATTATTTTGCCTGTAAAACATAGCGTTTTTTTAAACGATGTTAGATTTTCTAATGACGTATAGTCCAAATCAGCCAGTGATATCATCCCAAAGGCCTCTTTGTATATCTTCTGCAGTATTTTGTTTTGTGTTATCTAACGTTTGCGAGCTTGCTAGATCCCATTTTTTAGAATAGTTGTTACAGAGGTCAACATAATCTGATTCTTTTCCTGAAAAAATAGTTTGAATTTGTTTTTCTGTAAACTCAAATTTCTTTTTTCTTCGAAAGCTAATACCAAAATTAGGACTAAATATAGGGTGAAGCATATATTCTTTTGATGACATGTCAGATATATTCTTTCTTTTTGTATCGCCTTCTACCTCGACAAGAACCGACCATATATTTGCTTCATCTAACAAAGTCCGAGTGGTTTCGTCTACTAAACTATCATCAGCTAGCTTAATTGAAAAATGATTTACTTCATTTTCACTTTGTGATTTTCTTCTTTGTAACAGTTGGAAAAACAACCCTAGTCTATTAACTATGAATCTGAGTTTTTCACCGTGACGGCCTAACTCGTCAACTTTTTCAATTTCTAAACGGCTACTACCAATGGAAGCTTCTGCTTGAATTTCAACTGGTATTGGAGTTATTTTTTCTTTAGAAATATGAATTGAATGGTTATTTGCAACAGTTAATGTTTGATAGCACAGTTCAATAAAGTGTCTCATATTACCTCTGGCTAATAGACAAAATCTATCAAAGCCAGCATAGACAGGACACTTTTTCCAAGATGCAGATAAATAAGTCCAGAGTATTGCACCTACTAAGTATTGTTCGATAAGGCTTCTGTACTCACTACTATCTGCCATACTCTTAAACCGAGTGAATTTTTCTAAAACAGATTTAGGGTCATGACTTTTTCTGTTTAATAAAAGGCCATTTATTAATGACTCTTCAGGATAATCTGAGTCAATGAAGTCAGAAGCTGAAAGATTAGTATCTTTAGGTAAGGCTGGAGCTACTAAGAACCTTTCAATTCGTTTTCTTAATGTACTATCGGCAATTATATCTCTAGCCATTTCTTTATATGATTGATCGGGAAGGAATGATTTTGCTGTTTTTAACACTGCTGCTTTATGTTCACTACTCTGTCTTTGAATAATAAACTCTTCATCACAGAATAATTTTTTTGCAATTTCATATTCATCAAGCTTAACTACTTCCATTAATTTTAAAGTCAAAACTTCAGCAGCAAACACTTTGAATTCAGACATAGTGAAATTTTCAAGGTCGACTACTTTATAATCATTTCTTAAAACTAGCTTTTCAGCCCCTACGGTTGAACGATTTACTTTGACGCCTTTTTTGTAAGCAGCGTTAAATAACAATGGTTTTTGGCCATGTTTCATCCAACTATTTAAAATACTTTGTTGCAAAGATGAAAGGTTTTCGAATTCATCAAAGTAAACATAAAAAGAAATATCTTTTAGCTCTGATGATGATTGCTGCAAGCCGTCGATTAATTGCATTAATATTGTTCTTGGCTCAATGAGTGGCGGCTTGTCGAATGACTCAATATCATTTAACCATAAGTTAAATGAGGCATGTAAGTTTTTTTGGTATGTTTTTAACTCACCATAAGTTTTTGGTAGACCCGAAATGTTTTTGACTAATGACTCTGGCACTGGTAAGTCCAATAAGCTATTAGCCAAACTAATATCTTCAAATGTTGTTTTGGCAATACTTTCAATAGACGACACAAAGTCTTCAAGTAAATTTATGAAAATATAATGGGTAAATACTTTCCTCCACTCATCGCCATAATTGAATTCATTAATCATTGCACAAAAATCAGTATCTGGACGAAAGTAGAGTCCTACATGATTTAATTCTTCAGATGTAATCTGTTTTCTACGAGGGCTGAACCGAGTATTGTGGCAATGGTACTTTAAAAACATAGTCTTTCCCGAACCACGACCACCTTCTATCATCACAGCACGGTGATAGTTGAATAACCTTGCGTATTCCTCGTATTTAGGAGGTATTACAAATTTGTTCCACACGTCTGAGGGATATTCTTCGGCTCTACTTTTGGAAAATGAATCTATTAGATTATTGCTCATGATCTACCTCTGAATATTAATCGTCGCCAATCGGCTCCTTGTTCATGGTACAAGGCCTTAAGATTGTTGTTTGGGCATGAAAAAAAGAAACTGTAAGTTAAGCACTGTGCACTCATACCAAAAAGATATTTACCATTATCAAAGATATTGCCGCAAAAAGACTTATAGTAATCTTTTGCTGTCTGGACGGAGTTAGTTTTATCACCACGAAAAAAACCTTCTTCACACTCATAAAAGAAATTTTGATATTTACTAAGTACTTCAATTGGAATGATTTTTATAAAGTCGCATGTTTTATGAATACGTTCTATTGAATCAATATGACCAGCTAAAGGAACATAGATGAATTTTACTTTTCCTTTAAATTGAAGCAAGTTTTGTTGTTCTACAAACTTTAAAAATTGAAATCCAGAACCAGCAAAATCATCTAAAAAAACAATTAATTTTGTTCCGTTATCTATCGCCCTTTGAATATTTTCTGGCTGTTGAACAAGTCGTTGCTGTATGTCGTTAGCTTGAATAAACTCTCGGGCTACTACCGCTGAACTTTTAACTCTCCCATCAGATATTGAGACAGGAACAAATCTTACTAATGGATCCGCAACGGTAAGATTATCTAACCAGTCCTTTATTGAGTCGAAATTATTGATTTTTTCTTCTCTACAGTAGTTTGGGACAACATCCATGATTATTTTCCTCATCATAGAATGGCACATCTTTTTCGAACGGTATGAAAGTGCATCTAACATACATGCCGAAAGATACTTACTTTCAGGGGTTTTAAAGTTAGTAAGCCAGCGATTTAAGCTTAGTTCATCAATGTCGTCCCAAATCCCTTGATTTATCAGCAGCCTAGTTTTACTTAATACAGAATTTGCATAATTTTCCCATCCCATAGGAGTTTTAAACGTCATTGTCATTAATTATCTCTCGTAATAAATTCATAGTTATGTATTTTGCACCAATGCCAAGAGCAGAATGTTTGGTCTTATTATAAAAGTCACCAGATTTCATGAAGTTGACTAGTGAATTGATTTCGTTAGCTCGAATAACAAAAAGACAGTCAGAAATTGGGATGGTGCCACTTTTGATAAAGGCGGACTTACCTACACATCTTGACCCTACTCGGGATACAACTAAATCACCTTTTGTAGCACATTTTGTATTATCTAGAGAAAAATCACTTTTTAAATCTATCGTTTGAAAAACATTTTTCAAATCCGATGTGTGTAAATATTTACAATTAGACTCTCTGAGATCTTTATCAGTGCGGTTACCTCTAAATAGGCTGGTCAATGTCACTTTAGTTTGTAATTTCTCATCTTGAGATTTGAAGTTATAGTATGAAAAGTCCATCCTTTTAATCGCGGATTCTTTGTCTATCTCTATAGACTTATTAAAGAAATGGTCATTTAATGTAATAATGTTTTTGTTTTTTTTCTCCTTGTTTTTTAGGCAAAGAGCAAATGTAGATGTTTCTGTTTTTTTAAAGGCAGTAGTTGGGAATTGTATGCTCTTAGAAATAATATAACGTTCAAGTAAATACTCTCTAACTCCTTTCCATTTTTCGCCACTAACTAGGCTTGCTGGTAAAATTATACCCAGTTCACCACCTTCTTTTAGTACTAATAAGTTTTGAGCTATAAAAACAAGTTCAGCAGGAATGACTTTTAATTTAGATGGAATTGCATCATATAGTCCTGCTTTTTTAAGAATATCTTTAACTGCTTTATTGTAGTCGATATTTAAATAGGGGGGATTAGATACAGATACATCAACACTTCCAAAGGTATCTAAAATTTTGTTTGATAAGTCAGGGTCTAACCCATCCCCATACTGCAACTTTAAATTATTACAACTAATTGAATAATTTAAAGGATCAATATCATACCCAATTAATTTGGCTTTACTCCACCTTTTACTGGCAGCATTTAATAGGCCAGCTTGACCACAACCTATATCTAATACCTTAGATACAGTTTTTGACTGTAATTGAGAAACCAATAGGTTACTGAAATTATCGGCAGTGTAATATTGAGCTAAACTCATAAGTTTAAATGTAAAATTCTTATTTTTTGTTGATTTAAAATACGCAAATATTTCAGTGTTTATTGAAGTAATCTTATCACTATAATCCCTATGGGAGAACTAATTATTCAAATGGGAAATGCCCATTTTTCCATTCGGTACCATTGGCGCAAATAAAAGCTTCATCAAGCTGAGCAGGGGCAATGAAATATTTATTTTTTTCTTTATCACTCAATTCGAAACAAACTTTATTAATAGCACTTAAAGCTAAAGATTCATCAGAAAATACGCCGATGAAATCCCAGCCATCATTTAATACGTTGGTAATTTTTCCAACAATCCATAGTTTGCTATTGTTCATACAATCACTCCAAGTTAAATATATTATCGCCAACAATTCATCTATTCTAAAAGTGGAAGAGGCTTTCCTTCATATTCTTCCAAAATTTGGTAAAGCTTAGTTCTAGATACACCATTAATACGGGCTAATTCTGATTTAGTTAGCCCTCCCTCACGGAACATGAATACAATCTCTTGTTTTTGTGTGTCAGTTATCTGTTGCTTTCGTCCCATTTTAACACCACGTTTTACTGCCGCCTCACGACCTTCGTTTGTTCTTTCGAGAATTCGTTCTCGTTCTGCTTGAGCAACGGCCGCTAAGATGGTTATGGTCATCCTTCCCATAGTGCCAACAGTAGATATTCCATCATCAATAAAAGTTACATGTACATTATTACTGTTTAGTTCTTCAATAATAGAAATCATATCTCTTGTGTTTCTACCGAGACGGTCGAGTTTAGTACAAAAAATTTCATCAAGCTCCCTTGAATAGGAAAGCATATCCTGTAAACCTTTTCTATTAGTAGATTTCCCGCTAACTTTATCGGTAAATATCTTTTCACAACCAGCTAACTTAAGTTTATCAAGCTGAATATCTAAAGACTGACCGCTAGTGCTGCAACGTGCGTATCCAATTTTAGTCAAACTCATCACCATGTGTAATTTAAATCGTGTAAACAAAGTATATGTGTGTTTTAATTTAAATGCAAGATATAGTTGACAGTTACATCCCAGTTGCGTATAATGTGTCCCAAGTTATGAATTAATGAACATAATTCATAATAATCATTTCTAAGTGCTGCGCTCATCGAATTTCTTCGAACATATCTCACTAGAATTTGCATATAAAAGGGTTGATAAATTCAGCCACTAATTTTTATGCATTTTACACAATCTAATATCTCGTATTGACTCTTTGTATCACAAAGAACTTGAGAGGTACCCATTAAAAAACAAAAGGAAACACCTATGTTTCATGAAGTATTAAATAAATTTTCAATCTCAACCCTAATGATAATAACCAGTTATGATGATGGTTATTTCAAATTTCCATGTAGTGATTATCTTGAAAAAACGTATTTTTATGTAAAGAAGTCAATAGATTTAAATATGCCGGATAGCAATTTCCTGCTAGAAAGGTGCATAAAAATGGTATCCGACATATATATGATTGAAAGTGAATATCGTTATGAGGAAATAAAGAGAATCATGCAGGAGCACAAAAAAGAAGTTAAGGATTACATTGATTCAGCTATATGGAGTGAAACTGATGAGTTAGTTGAAAAACAAGCTTATTACAGCAAAAAAGCTCATCAAAGTGTATTCCTCATCCCGGATGATGATTTGGATATGGCGAAAGTTGTTGCAGACAAAAATGTAATTGATGAGATGCTTGTATCTATCATGGATGAATTTCCTGAACGTGATTTAACAGATGAATTTCCAGTTGTTAATTATGTTCATGAACCTTTTAGTGATATCAAAATCCAATTTGATGAATTTGGAAAATCATCAAGAATTGAATTTAATTACTTAGGTAGCAGGGTCTCATATCGAACAAAGGCAGAACCACAAAGGGGGCATGGAGCCTATGGGTATAGTGATGAATACTCTTGTAATCATTTTGATGGTGGTTATATAGATAGAAATATGATGCTTGACAGTGATAATGAAGATGAAAGCGTGATTGCTGAAGTTTTAAGATATTTTTTGATTATGGGTCGGAAATTATCTAATAAAAGCAGAAACCAAAAGAATAGAATAAAACTTGATGAGCAGATTGAAAATGGTGAAGTACAACATTTAAAAATATTTTCCATCCATGATGAATATAACAAGCTATGTGAATAACTAAACTTAAGAATATCAGCTTAAACTAATTCAAAACTTGTAGTTTAAGTGTTTGCAAATGCTGCGTACTCACCCTGAGACTTTAACTCATTTGTCAAATCAACTGCTAACGATAGTTTTTCGTTACTTCAAAAAATCCCTCATCAATATTATCAACACCTGCTTATGTTAAGTAGTTTGATTAATAGTGCCTTATTGAAAGTAAGCATCTGGTGAGAATTAACAAAATAAACGCATAGGAGAAACATATGCAAAATCACTTTGAAAATTTAGAAAAAAACAAACCAGAGTTATATAAATTTAATGAGCTTAACAAACTAGATGACTCAACCTTGGATCTCGAACAATATAAAGTTTGGGAATATGTTGGTGATGATGAAAGGGAGGTTTGCCGATTGATGTGGGGGATGTGCCGTGACAAGTATGATAAAGCAATGATGGTGTCCTATTGGCATGGTGGAATAGGTGATGATTCAAAAGAGTCTACATACCAAGATGTTTTCATTAAGAAATGCGAGGAAGTTGTATCTAGTTACATGAGCAATACTCCGACATGGATTGATGTCATTTTAAAGTAGCACCAATGAGTAAAGTTATTTACAAATGTTGCGTACTCACCCTGAGACTTTAACTCATTTGTAAATAATCAAAATCTAAAATTAACAAATCTTAATATTTGATTGATTACATATTTTCTGTGTAGTAACAGCTATTCCATGTCCTAAATAAATTCAGGACAAAAATTTAAACTAACCATGACAATACTATTGATGAGAACTGGCACAGCCAGATCTGCGATAAAGTTTGTCTGTCAACAAGCAAGTAATAATATGAAACCTAAATTAACAGTAGTAAATAACATACAAAACCCTTTTGCGAAGCCCATGAAATACCCTGAGTATGAGTCACTGGAAAAGCTCGCTGAATACATACAGCAGCAAGCTTCGGAATCAATCCTTTATAACTCAGACTTGCACGGAGCGGATGATAAAAGCTTTAAACGTAGACAGGAAGCGTTTATTGCTGGATATGCCCACGGTACAAAAGGGGATGATATCAGTAACCGTAGTCATTTTATCCTTGATTGTGACGGAAAGCATAAGGATGCATTAACAGTGGTTCAGATGGCTGAATTCGGATATAAAAACAATATCGAAGCTATTATCTATACCACGGCAAGCCATCAAGATAGCAGTCCATCATATAGGGTAATCTTTGATATTGGCAAATTGCTTAAACGTAAAGATGAGCACCAGTACCAGAAAATATATTTTTGGCTTCAAGAGAAAATAAGAAGTAAATTTGGTGTTGAAGCAACTTTGAGTTTTGATAAGCACTCTTACTTGTGGTCACAGTGGATGTTTATGCCTAACGTATATTTTTTTGTTAAGCCTGAAGTTATCTATATTAGTGGTGAGGCACTTGCTGATGATGAAGTACGTTGGGATGAAATTAGCGGAACTCCATTTAGTAATCATATCAAAGCGCATAAAACTGCCAAAAACAAAACCTCATCAATACCCATCACTAATAAAGCTGCTGTTATGCATATTGAAAGTACTTTGACACAGTACCCTAAACTAAAGTATTACGAAAAAACAGGCAACAGTACTCAATGGTTTCGTGATGGCGTAGATAATTATCCCGGAGTGTACTGTTTGAACAATATGAATGTCATTAATGACAAGGGGCATTTGTCGAATATTCGCTATAGCCCCAATGATTTTGCTGAAGCAATTAATTATACAAAACAATGTAGCGCTAAAACATTTAGTCAAATTATGGCTTGGGAGAGAGATACATCATCAAGGTGTGCTTTGCTTGCAGAAAATACGGGCTCAGGAAAGTCAGAGCATTTAATTTCCCTATTGGCAAAAAATGACGGTCAAAAGCGCATCATAGCATTACCGACTCGTGCTTTAAGGGCAGAGCTTGCTAATAGAGCCGAACCATACAAAGATAATTTCCATGTTATATACGGAAGCAAAGATATTATCTTGAAATATGTACCTATTGACCGTCGTGATGATGTAAAAACTTTCTTTGAAAAAGAATATTCAGGAAAGAAAGTTGCCAGAATTGGTTTTAATAAGTTGCTTCAAAAACTTGAGTTTGATGATATTACAAACAATAAAATTATTGATGAATATAATTTGAATGCCAAATTAATGATGGGCAATAAAAGCCTTATTATGACACATGCTAAGTTACATACAGCCGTATCTTATGCTAAATCTGATATTTTCGAAAATTGTATCGTCTACTACGATGAGTACCCGAATGGTTGCATAGTTAAAGATGACCCAGAATATAAACACTTAGATGTTGAAAGAATAAAGCAATTGAAGCAAATGTTTTTAAGTGCTGAGCGGATGACTGAAATTGAGCTTGTTGCTAACGATATGGAGCCTACTATTGTGGGTGGAGGCATCAAAAAGCAACTAGATGAAAATCTTGTTGTATTGGTTGTTGATTCGACTACAAGTGATAAAGATAACAACAGGCGGATGGAGTGGCACTCTAAGGTCGAACCAATCTTTGGTGATAATATAATTGCTAATAAAACGCCATCACCTTGGAATTTAAAAAACTGCAAAGGTTCAGATGAACTTAAAGGTAAGTTGACCTGTACTATTGCATCATTCCCGAATATGGATAAAGAACTGGGTTTATTAAAGTCCCGTCTGAAAATTGATGATGCGGATGAACTCAAAAGAATTTGGGCTACCTCGATTATTGGGCAAGCTGCCGGGCGTTCAACGGGGCATCGCACAACAGATGGCGTACCTCACTTGTTAATTTGGCCTAAAACGCTACCATTTGATTTGGATATTGTATCTAAGTATGTGTACCGTGAACACACATGGGTGGGTAATGTTCACGTTAAAAAATCACCGCTATACAATGAAATCAATCAAATTCTTGGTGTGCGCGATATCTCTGCTGAAATAGTTCAGTTGTTTGATAATACTAGTGAGGGGTATATCGTCGTTAAAGATGCGGCTTCCGAACTAGGTGTAAGCTCTAAAAAAATCACTAAATCTATTCAGAGCTTACCTGATTTTGAAAAGAAAAAGAAAAAAATTAAAGTTGATGGTAAAAGTAAAACCACACTTGTGTTAATGAGGAGTGCTGCGTAATTGGTTGTTGGTGTTTTTCTTAAACAATAGGGGCAATACCACTAATTGGCTCAGGTAGAATTGTACAAAACACGTTTGTATTATCAATCCCTACAAAGCTTCCAGAGGTGGTTTCTCCGCTTCTAATCTCCATTTGATAGCAATTGACCGTACTGCCAATCTCATTGGTGATATAGGTTACGCTGCATATACCATAATAATTATCACCATCATTAGCTATGTGTTTCTCTATTAGCTCAAGTAGTTCAACTATAGTTTCTTGTGTTGGTAAATCTCCATTGTCAAAGTCAGAGTGCTGCATAATGGCGTCTGTTAAGCTGAATGATATGTAATTACTGCCAATTTTCCATGGGATTTTAGCCATCGCCATTGCTTTGCAGGTAAGGATAACGCTGGGTTGCTGCATAAATTCATCTAAATTATCTACACGAAAGGCGCTTGTTTGGAAGATTGTTTTTTTCATGGGGGATTCCTTAATGTTTTTTCTTTATTTATAAAGAGAAAATATCAGTAATCAATCAGGGGGATTTCTGAAACTATGCTGAGGTGATGGAATGCAGGGGATGAAGGTTATCTAACGGCAATGAAAGAAGTTAATCATCAAAGTTTTTGATGTCTGGTAGGATGGTGTTGACAGTGATGATGAGGCTTGGTTTTTCCTAATAGGTACGTATCTATTATGACCTTGTTTGGTTGCCATAACTTGTTTATGTTACATCCTATTAGTACAGAGCATTTTCGGCAACCTCTTCGAGATTGCCTTAATGGACGATTGTCAAACCAATCACCTGACAAGCAGGTTCTTGCTTTAACTTCCGTCATTTTGTTAGTTAAAGTCATTAGAGCAATAAAACCCCACACCCACACTGCTTAAGTTAGTTACGTCGATTTTTATCATACATCATCAATAGCTCTAGTTAGTCTAGGACATTAAGTGTCTCACCATTCCTTATAATGATTCTATCAATTCGACTTGATTATGAGTAACTCATATATCACATGTCGGTCTAATTGGTATTCAAATCAATCAGGAGAGTGGCATGAATAAAATAATTCAAACAATCGGTACAGTTAAAGCTTTAGAAGTTCTGGGTAAAATGGAAAGTCGAAACAATAAAATACCGCAAGCAAACTTACAACTTGCTCCCTTGGCACATTGGGTAGTTAATTTTTTTTCTTGCTATGCCTGTATGGTAATAGGACTCATTTTATTTGCGTTTACTCGTTTAGAAATTGGTGTAGGAGCGAGCATTAGTCTTTTGATTTTTTTATGCTTCAGCTTGAGGGAGTGGTTTTTGATGTGGGAGGAACGAGCAGAAGAAATACGAGTGCTTCACATAGCAGAAGTGTACAGTTGGAAAGAGTTATCAGAAGCCGAAATGCATAAACTGGTTTTTAGTATTAGAAACAGACAGTCACATGTTTTACTAAGTTATATCCTTTACTTTGTTCCGCATGCCTTATTTTCAGCACATTTATATTCAATGTTCTGAATGTTTACAAATAGCAGTATTTAAAGAGCTAATTTACTAAAAGAAGGTGAGCACTATGCAAATTTCAAATGATGTAACCAGATCAGAGATGCAGAATTTTTTTAAGGTTAGAGCCGAAGATAAGCAAATTAACAGTACCGAAGATTATGAGAAACATTTATACAAAGTCA
>TARA_R110001583_G_scaffold7448_4_pt1 | contig 12515 bp, 9 predicted proteins | sample TARA_R110001583 | Tara Oceans TARA_R110001583 (sample SAMEA4398432) | marine metagenome | biome: Polar Biome; feature: [MES] marine water layer (ENVO:01000295) within the mesopelagic zone...; material: water (ENVO:00002006), including particulate matter (ENVO:01000060) such as...... | reverse complement strand
TTCCTTCAAGTCGAGTAGTGACGATACAACTATATGGATTAAAAAATAGATCAAGCCCAGGCTACAAACAATAAAGCGGACTAAATCACATTTATTGACTCCTTGATCAGATTTTAACCTAGCATTTAGCTACCCTATATTTTCTAACATACTATTTATACATTCAAATTAGCAGAATTAAACAAGGCAGACTCCATGCAAGTAGTCGCAAAAAAGTATTGCTTGTCGTGATTCGTATTGCCCTGATGGTCTTTGCTGCCGAACTATTTTCATGATCGTCTTGATGCAATCAAGATGGGCTAAGTGCCCTGTCTGGCGCCCTTCTATACCACCAAGGCCAGAGACAAAGGCACGGGGCTTGGACTCTCCGTCTCCTGGAGAATCATCAGTCAACACGGCGGCAGAATCGAGGTCGAGAGCACTCTGGCGCAGGGAACGACATTCCGCGCCTACCTTCCGATCAACTACGCTGAAACAGCCGAACCAAAGATAGAGTCTGTCGCATAGCCGAGATAACAACAGCCAAACGCTCGTTATGAACAGATGAAAACGAATCTAAAACGGCGCAGATAACTCCTGGCCCCGCCAGACAAAAGAGACCGGCCACAACCGCTGCTGCGAACGATCATACTGCTCCCAGAGCTGCTGATAACTGGTCGCAGTCCCGGGATGCAGGCGCTCTGGAGCTATCTCTGCAAACGGCAGCAATACAAACGCATTTTTAGTGATCTCATCTCGCGGCAGCACGCCCCCGCTACCGTCGTCAAGACAGAATGCTCCCACGTAGTCGTCATAGACCAAGATATCAATATCCAGGGTTCTGGCGCTAAACTTTACCGCATCCCGGCAACGTTGATGATCGTGCTCAATCTGGCGCAGCGATGCAAACAACTCGGGTAGTGACTGAACCGTATCGATCCCTACCACCAAGTTATAAAACAGATCTCCGTCAAAGCCTACCGCTTCGCTTTCATAGACACTGGAGATACTCAGCGAACCATAGCTATCCGCAAGCGTATCTAGACAACTACGGATATACCGTTCTCGATCGATGTTGCTGCCGATACTCAGATAAACCCGCGCCATCAGACGCGCGTCCCTCGTTCGATAATCACCCCTACATCTCTAGCGCCACTTACCGCACCCGGTTTACCCAAGCGTAACCGTAACCAGGGCACCTGAAATTCGTCCAGAACAATCTTGGCGATCTCTTCAGCCATCGTTTCTATCAATAGAAACTCGCTATGCTCGATAAAATCGATCAATCGCTTACTGACCGTTTTATAGTTAAGGGTATTTTCAATATTTTCGCTGGAAGCGGCCTTGCGGATATCGGCGCCCATCTCCAGGTCGAGATTTACTCGCTGGCGAATTTTACGCTCCCAGTCGTAGATTCCGATCACGGTTTCTACCTCCAGCTCCTTGATATAAACAATATCCATCAGAGTGTTCCTATTTATTGTAAGAGGGGCTTATATTGGGTGTCACTATAGAGGGTTGGCAGCCTAGGCTTTTACTTGGTAGAGCGTTCTGATACTAATGCATCTGCAGCCACGGCACCATTTACCAAGTTCGACTTACAGCGTTATCTACTGCGCTTTTCCTTTACGCTGAAAATATCATGACAATAGAGTTTTCCACCACAGTCTTATTGATGCTATCCAGCGCTTACCTGCTAGGCTCCGTGTCCAGCGCCGTGCTGATCTGCCACCTGTTAGGCCTCAATGATCCACGTACGTTTGGCTCTAATAATCCAGGAGCCACCAATGTCTGGCGCACAGGTTCTCTCCAAGCAGGGATCATTACTCTGATTGCAGATCTACTCAAAGGTATCTTGCCAGTCTGGGCAGCCCTACTACTCAGCCTTGAGCTCAGTATCGCCGCTCTATGCGGACTCTGTGCAATGCTCGGTCACCTTTACCCTCTCTACTTCCAGTTCAAAGGTGGCAAAGGAGTTGCGACGTTTCTGGGTGTTTGCCTAGCCCTACAACCGCTGCTGGCACTATGCCAGATCGGCATCTGGCTACTCGTGGCTGGGCTATCCAGACTATCATCGCTGGCATCACTAACCACCGCCGCGGCAACCCCCCTACTCTGCTGGTGGCTAGCACCGGTTTATCTACCGCTCAGTGTGTTGCCTATCTTGAGCCTGATGGCAGCGCTATTAATTTTACGCCATCAAAGCAATATCATTAAACTATTACGAAACCAGGAATCACGGTTTTAACCCTTCACCTACCCACTTGACACTCACTCGACCAGACTAGGTCAACCCTTGCAATTCAACCCTTTCAATTCAACCATAGGCCAGCGCGGCCGGGCCTGAATGATCAGATCCCCCCGTTGTCCCGCGAGCAGACGCTGGCATCCCGCGTAGGCAATCATGGCACCATTATCGGTGCAGAATTCGGGCCGGGCATAGAACAACGTCGCATCCTGCTTGGCAGCAATTTCAGCCAACTTTTGGCGCAACATTTTATTAGCACTGACGCCACCCGCAATCACCAACGTTTTCATCCCGGTCTGCTGCAATGCGCGTCGGCACTTAATCGCCAGGGTATCGATTACCGCATCCTGAAACGCCAGCGCGATATCGCTGATATCCTGCTCACTTAGCCCCGCCTCACTCTGGCGTAACTTCTCGGTGGTATTGAGGGTAAATGTTTTTAAACCACTGAAACTCATATCAAGCCCAGGACGGTCTGTCATCGGCCGGGGAAACCTAAAGCGCCCCGGGGTACCCTGTTCCGCCCTGGCTGCAACTAGCGGACCGCCCGGATAAGCCAGACCTAGCATTTTGGCCGCCTTATCAAAGGCCTCACCCGCGGCATCATCGAGCGACTCACCCAGCAATTGATAATCACCCAGCGCCTTCACTTGCATCAGCTGGGTATGCCCCCCGGACACCAGCAGCGCCAAAAACGGAAACGACGGCGGAGACTCTTCCAGCATCGGGGCCAACAGGTGGCCTTCCATATGATGCACCCCCAGCACAGGGACCTGCCAAGCCATTGCCAGCGCATTAGCCAGCGAAGCCCCCGTCATTAGTGCGCCGATCAAGCCGGGTCCTGCGGTATAGGCGATAGCATCGATATCCACTGCTTGGCAACCCGCCTCCGCCAGCACCTGCCGAATCAGCGGCACCAGCTTGAGAATGTGATCCCTTGAGGCTAGCTCTGGCACCACCCCTCCGTATTCGGCATGCATCGCTACCTGACTGTAAAGCGCATCTGCCAGCAGGCCTCGTTCACTGTCATACAGGGCGACGCCGGTTTCATCACAGGAGGTCTCAATCCCCAATACACGCATCTTGATTCTCTCGTCGGATAACCACCGATATCTGAGCACAACCCACATATCGGTGGTTATTAACATCCATTGGCCCCAGCGGCTGATACTTCGTCGTCCAGCTTCAGCCTACAGGGTTACTGTTAAAGGCCTTGGGCCAGTATCCGCCGCATGATAACAGCCTCTCAAACCTATGCCATCAAAATCAAACCCAGGCTTTACATCAGATCCAAGTCAAGATTAGAATACGCGCCCCTGATTTTTTTCCGGGAAGGGTATCTGTGGTGCGTAACGACTGATCGATACGTTGGCAGATAACGCTAATATCCTTAACCTAAGGTACAACAATGCCAAGTGTAAAAGTCCGTGATAGCGAGCCGTTTGATATAGCTCTGCGCCGTTTCAAGCGCTCTTGTGAAAAAGCGGGTGTTTTGGCCGAAGTGCGTCGTCGTGAGCACTACGAAAAGCCAACAACCGTTCGCAAGCGCCAGGCAGCAGCAGCCGTTAAGCGCCATGCTAAAAAGGTCTCACGCGAGAACAACCGTCGCGTACGTCTGTACTAGTCGCTCATTGCTGACTAAAACACAGACTTAAAGATCACGTAAGCCTTCAACATTAATCAGCCAGGCACCGAGCTATGACCGATTGCGCTATCAAGCTTGAATTAAAACAAGCCCAAAAAGACGCCATGCGAGCCAAAGACAAAGACCGGCTGAAAACACTGCGAAGCATGCTAGCAGCGGTTAAAGATATTGAAGTGAACGAGCGGATCGACCTGGATGACGCCCGAATCCTCGCTGTTCTGGACAAGATGCAGAAACAGCGCCGCGATTCGATAAGCCAGTTCGATGCAGCCGGACGTGATGATTTATCTGAGGTGGAGAAGAAAGAACTGGAGGTGATTAAACAGTTTCTTCCTGCCCAGCTAACAAACAATGAGATAGACCAGTTGATCGATCAAGCGATCAGCGAAACCGGCTCAAGCACGATGCAAGATATGGGCAAAGTCATGGGGCTCTTAAAACCTCAGATGCAGGGTCGTGCAGACATGGCCGTAGTCAGCAAGCTGATCAAAGGGAAACTCTGCTAAGCTCAACGCAGCCGAGCATCTCATCCCTTTAGAACACTCCAGCCTTACCCCGCCGGGGCAAAGCATGCCCGAGCCCGCATAGTTACCGCTGTTGCAACAACCGCTTACAGCAGACAAGCACCCAACAGACAGAGCAGCACCGAGAGCCCGATGGCCGGACGTATCCCGCAAGATTTCATCGACGATCTACTCCACCGTACCGACATTGTCGACGTGGTCGAAGAACGGGTACAACTTAAGCGCACCGGCAGAAACTACTCGGGCCTCTGCCCATTTCATAAAGAAAAATCTCCGTCATTTAGCGTTAATCCGGAAAAACAATTTTTTTACTGCTTTGGCTGCGGTGCAGGCGGCAACGCACTCGGCTTTGTGATGGAGCACGATCGACTCGAGTTCCGCGAAGCCATAGAAACCCTGGCCAAGCGCCAGGGCCTCGAGATCCCAGCCCAAGCAAACGACAACAGCCAGCAGGATAAACAACGCCAACGCAGCTTCGATCTGCTGCAACGGGCTAACGATTTTTACCAGGAGCAACTGCGCAGCCACCCCGAATCCAGCAAGGCCATTGGCTATCTTAAGCAACGCGGACTCAGCGGCAACATTGCCAAGCAGTTTGGCATCGGTTACGCACCGCCCGGCTGGGATAACCTGCTCAAAGAAATAGGCAACGAGCAGCAAAATGCACTCGACGAAGCAGGTCTGGTGATTCAAAAGCTTGACGAACAAAAATGCTACGACCGCTTTCGCGACCGGATCATGTTTCCAATTGTTGACATGCGCGGACGGGTCATCGCTTTCGGCGGCAGGGTACTAACTGACGAAAAACCCAAATACCTGAACTCCCCCGAGACCAGCACCTTCAAGAAGCACGAAGAACTATACGGGCTTTACCAGGCGCGCCAAGCCAACCGCGAGCTACACCGAGTTATCATCGTTGAAGGCTATATGGACGTCGTCGCCCTCGCCCAATTCGGCATCAGCAACGCTGTAGCAACCCTGGGAACCGCGACTAGCGAACAACACCTGCGTCGTCTATTTAAGCTCATGCCCGAAGTAGTATTTTGTTTCGACGGCGACAATGCGGGTAGAAAAGCGGCACAGCGGGCGCTCGAAAACGCCTTGCCACTGATGGAAGACGGCCGTCAGGCACGGTTTCTGTTTTTACCCGAAGGGGAAGATCCAGACAGCATCGTCCGCAACGAGGGCACCGATGCCTTTAACCAGCGTATCGAGACCGCATTACCCCTGTCTAAATTTCTGTTTGACGGCCTCAGCGAAGGCATCGACCTGAGCAGCGGCGAAGGCCGCGCTCGCCTCAGCGCCTTGGCCGTCCCTCAAATCAATAAAATTCCAGGGCAAGTTCTGCAACAACTGATGCGCCAGCAACTATCCACTCTAAGCGGACTAGAGCAGCAGTTTTTCACTCCCAAGACAGACACAAAAAAACCTGGAACCCTGCACACTGCCCCAGCATACGATCAGAATCATAACCGCAGTTACGACCAAAACCGCGGACTCAGTCAGGGCTATGATCAGGGCTATGACCAGCACCGCGACAGCCACGATCACCCATCCGGCTCTGCTACGACTAACTATTCCAACGCCCCTGCTCGCACCCAACGCTATAGCAGTCGCTCCCAGCCGGCTCGTCAGCAGACTGCCCGCAGCGGACCTAAGACTACCAGCACCTGCAGCAAAGCCCTGAAACTGCTACTGCACCATCCAAAACTTGCTCTTAAGGTCGACCTCGAAACCAGCGACGCACTGGACGTTCTAACAGAACCCGAGTTTCGCCTGCTCAAAGCGCTAATTATTCAGTTGCGTAATGACCCAAATATACCCACCGCGGTCCTCCTGACTCAATGGCGCGACAGCAGCTACAGCCCACTACTGCAACAACTGGCCCGAGAAGAGCTACTCATCCAGCCGGGCGAACAGCTGGAACTCGAATTTATCGGCCATCTGCACCAACTCACCTCGCTGGTGGAAGAAACCCGCCTAGGCTTGCAATCAGGCCACCAGCCCCCATTAACACCAGAGCAGCAAAAGCACAGCGCGCGAGAAAAAATGGCATTTTTAATCCAAAAAGACCGCCGCAACAAGCGAAACTAAACTAGTCTAACCTACAGCTCTGTTATAGCGTTCTGGTTACAACACCGATATAATATGCGGCTATTTTTTGAACCTTCGAATCTGGGTAAACGCTTCCATGTCAGATAAGTCTAAGCAGCAGTCCCGACTTAAAGAACTGATCGCACGGGGAAAAGAACAGGGTTACCTGACTTTCGCAGAGGTCAACGATCACCTTCCCGAAGATATCTCCGACCCCGATCAGGTCGAAGAGATCATTCGCATGATCAACGACATGGGTATCTCCGTATCGGAGGTTGCTCCTGACGCTGACGATCTGGTTGCAGAAGGCAACACCACCGATGAAAGCGCGGCTGAAGAAGCCGCCGCCGCTCTCGCTGCCGTCGAAAGCGAAACCGGACGCACAACCGATCCGGTCCGCATGTACATGCGTGAAATGGGTACCGTCGAGTTACTCACCCGTGAGGGCGAGATAATTCTGGCCAAACGGATCGAAGAGGGTATTCGTGGCGTCATGGCCGCCTTAGCCTCATACCCGAGCGCCGTACCCACCGCGCTGGCTGCCTACGAAGCCTCTTTAGAAGAAGAGGGACGCCTGAGCGACGTGCTCAATGGTTTTATCGACCCTGATGACAGTAACGTGCTACCGACACCGGTTATCAAACCAGCACCTAAAGAGGCTACTGACGACAGCGACGATGACGAAGAGGAAGAAGAAGGCCCGACAGGACCCGATCCTGAAGAGGTTAAACGCCGCTTCGATGCTCTCCACGAGCAATACCTGAAATCTGAAAAAGCTATCGCTAAACATGGCCGCGATAGCAAGCAGGCAGAAAAAGCGATCGCCGCCGTCGCTGAAATTTTCGCCCCCTTGAAACTAGTACCTCGATTATTTGACGGACTGGTTCTGGTTGCTCGCCAGGTTGTTGAACAGCTTCGCGCCGAAGAGCGCAACATCATGAAGATCTGTACCCAACGCGGCCGCATGCCACGCAAGGACTTCATTAAATCCTTCCCTGGCAACGAACTTAACAGCGCCTGGGTTGAATCAGTCTGCGCAACTGACGGCCCCTGCGGCCGCCGACTAGTCACCAGCAAAGTAGAACTACTGCGCTCACAGCGCAAACTAGGGCAGCTAGAAAAGCAGTCCGGATTGACTCTGATTCAAATCAAAGAGGTCAACCGGCGCATGTCAATCGGCGAGGCGGGTGCCCGCCGTGCCAAGAAAGAGATGGTAGAGGCCAACTTGCGCCTGGTTATCTCCATTGCTAAAAAGTACACCAACCGTGGCTTGCAGTTCCTAGACCTGATCCAGGAAGGCAATATCGGCCTAATGAAGGCCGTTGACAAGTTCGAATATCGTCGTGGTTATAAGTTCTCTACCTATGCGACCTGGTGGATTCGTCAGGCGATCACTCGATCCATTGCGGATCAGGCACGCACTATCCGTATCCCCGTGCACATGATCGAAACCATTAACAAGCTCAACCGCATTTCGCGGCAGATGCTTCAGGAGATGGGCCGTGACGCCACTCCTGAAGAGCTTGCCGAGCGGATGGAGATGCCGGAAGACAAGGTCCGTAAAGTTCTCAAGATCGCCAAAGAGCCGATCTCAATGGAAACGCCTATCGGAGATGACGAGGATTCCAGCCTGGGTGATTTCATCGAAGATGTGGCGGTACACTCACCCGTTGACGAAGCCACCAGCGAAGGACTTCGCGAAGCGACCCGGGAAATCCTGTCCGGCTTGACCGGTCGCGAAGCCAAGGTCCTGCGGATGCGCTTCGGTATTGATATGAATACCGACCACACGCTTGAAGAGGTCGGCAAGCAGTTCGATGTGACTCGCGAACGAATTCGCCAGATAGAAGCAAAGGCGCTCCGCAAGCTGCGCCACCCTTCACGCTCCGACCATCTCCGCGGCTTCTTAGACGAGTAATAGCTAGGCTCTCGCAATAAAAAACCGGATTTTGTCGATCCGGTTTTTTTTCGCTATAAAGAACCGGTGTTACTTACGATTGGCAATACCAAAGGGGATATGGACCGAGGGCGATACGGGTGCTGCGGCATCCAAATGACCCCGCTGATCATCAAAAAAGATATGCGGGGCCCAGACCTCAAGCACTCGACGTTTCTCCACACCGCCCAGAAAAAACGCATCATTAACCATTAGATTCCAGCTACGCATCGTGTTGATCACCCGCTCATGCGCCGGGGCACTGCGTGCAGTCACGATCGCCACTCGCAACCTAGGCTTATAAGTACTGTCCTGCTCCGCGCGCGTCTGTTCTAGCTCTTGAATCTGAGCAATTTTGGCCAAAAACTCTTTCAATGGCCCCGGGTTGTGAGGAGTATCAGCATGCTTCACCTCATGCTGCTTAAACTGCTCCAGATCGCCGCCTTGATAGATCGCTTCAGACTCATCGTCTGCAAGCACACCATCAAAATCAAAAGCTAACCGCAACTCATCATCCTCGGCGTCGTCCCAAGCCGCGGAGCTAAGCACCAGCCCGGCTGGCAGACCCAACGCCATCGCCTCCCTAACATCCTCTTCATTAGCAGTAAGAAACAGACTGATACCAAATGCAGGAATAAACAGATGCGGTGAACGCCCCTGCTGAAATACCGCCCGGGTTATTCCTAAGCCGTAATGTTCGATAGACTTAAACACCCGCAACCCTGTATCTGGATCGTTGTGCGAGAGCAGCACAACCTCCACCGGAGGATTGTCTGGATTCAACTGATTTAACGCTAGCAATCGACGCACAAAAGGGTAGGCAACCCCCGGCTTTAGCGGCATATTTTGATTTTCCCGCTGGTAAACCCGATACGCGGACTCTCCTTTATCCTTAAACACGGCATCGGACTGCTCTAAATCAAACAGGGCGCTGGAGGCCATGCCAACCACCAGCCGATTCTCAATATCGTATCCCATCAATTAAAATCCTGTTCGCTAACAACTCTATTTCGCCCTTCAGATTTGGCTCGGTACATCGCCCCATCTGCACGAACCAGCGCCGCATCGGAATCACTATCGGCAGGATCCAACAGCGCCACACCTATGCTAACAGTCAGCTTAACCGGCACGCCATCCGCCATTATCGGGGACGCTGATAACAGGCTCCTCAAACGCTCCGCATAGGTTTTAGCCCCTATCAAATCAGTACCTGGCAACAGCATCACAAACTCCTCCCCTCCCCAGCGCCCAGCGATATCCGGCTGCCTCTGTGTGGTTTTAATCAACCGGGAAAAGTGGGCTAGCGCCTGGTCGCCAACCGCATGACCATAGTGATCATTGATCGATTTGAACGAATCCAGATCCATCATCAATAATGCGCAGGGCTCGGATGAGGGCAAACGCTTTCGACGCGCCAACTCCTGCTCAATTACACTGGAACAGGCGCGTCGATTTAACAATCCGGTGAGTATATCTGTCGCAGCCAGACGTTTTAATTCATCCTCGGCTTGTCGCCGTCGAGTAATATCCTGGAAAGAAACGACCACCGCATAGGGCTGCACCTCATCCTGATGACAGAGCGGCTCCGTATTCACACTCAACCAAATCCGTCCTCCCTCCAGCAGATCCAACCCCATTACTATATCCCGAGACGACTCGCCACTAGCCAGCGTCAATACCGATGGGAATTCATCCACGGGAAAGGCCTCACCATTGTCACGGTAGCATTGTACCCCGCTCTGCCCTGGAGGAGATTCAAGCATCCCAGCGAGGGTACTGCCCAGGATATGACTTGCCGCCGGATTAAACATCTTAATTTTGCCCTCTGCATCGCGCAACAATATGCCTTCGGAAAGCGCTGTTACCAACGACCGATAGAGCTCCTCGCTGTTTTGTAACGCTGCACCTGCCTGTACGCGCTCGGTAACATCATGGATAGTCCCGATCCCCCGCAATACATTGCCCTGTGCATCAAACTCAAACTGTGCCCGTTGTTGAACCGTCTTAACCGCGTCATTAACAACTATTCGATGCTCAATATCATAGTTCTCACCCTCCAATGCAGACAACCAGGCGTTATCCAACCGTTCCTGATCATCGGTATGCACAAAACTAAGAAACCGCTGATAATCCAGAGTAGTCTCTGGTTCCAGGCCAAATATTCGACAGGTTTCATCAGACCAGGCCAGTTTCCCAGTCGTGAAATCCAACTCCCAACTGCCGACATGCGCCAGACTCTGGGCGCGCTTAAGCATCTGCTCACTCTGCTTCAGCAACTCCCGTGCGCGACGACTGGCAGTAATATTCTCCTTCACCGCCAAGTAATGACTGGGGACACCCACATCGTCCAAGATCACCGTAATGGAGGCTGACTCCCAGATAAGACTTCCATCCTTACAGCGATTGCAAAACTCGCCAAACCAAACCCCTCCCGAACTAAGCACGCGCCACATTGAAGCGTAGGTGGCTTCTGTCGTCTGACCACTTTTGAACATCCGAGGATTCTGCCCCAGCACCTCCTCGAGCTCATATCCCGTGATTCGCAGCAATGCCGGATTAACATACTCAATCGTGCCCGACAGATCCGTAATCAATACCGACACTGGGCTTTGTTCTATCGCTGCGGATAGCTTCCGGAGCTGGCTTTGATGCGTCTTGCGCAAGCTAATATCACGCACAAAGGCGAGATTAAAACCGCCTTCTGCGTGTTCAAAATAATTAGCAATGACCTCAACACTACGCTGATGCTGGTACTTTGACTGATGGGTAGTTTCAAATCTAAGCCCTCCCTCCTGCTTAAGTCGCGCCCAATGCTCAGGCCAGTCCGCCATATCAAAGTCTGCATTGATATCGCCTATATCTAGCTCCAACATTTCACTCGGGGAGTACTCAAGATCGTCGCAAGCGGCCTGGTTGGCGTAGACGAAACGTCCATGCTGATCAACTAACAACACCCCCGTAGACAGATGATCCAGAGCGAATTGGTTCACCATCAACTGATCATCCTTCTGCCGTATCACCTCAGCCCTGTCTTCGAGTGAGCGACGTAATTTGTAATCCCTCCCTGTCATCAGGGTTACAAACATCGACACCAAGCAGGCAATAATCAGCCCGCCAAACAGCAAGATCCATGCAGAGACATGTTGATTAGCAATCTGATAGCGACCATCCGCGACGAGCTCTAGAGCCCATCCGCGTCCGGCAAATTCAAATTCGAAACGCTGCTCAAAGAGAGGGTCAAGCAACTGCTGAGATAGCGGCTTAAGAGCGCTGACCTCTTTACCTAGCGGAGCACCATAGGCATAGATCTGAACCCCAGAACCAGGGTCTGTGACATCTAACAGCCGATAGGTTATTCCCGGTTTGATCTGTGAATCAAGCAATAACTCCAGCGCATCGCCTAATTTAAAAACGCCGACAACAAACCCGTCGACCTGATCTGCCAAAAATTCTGAATATGGACGCAAGACTACCGGTAAGCTTAACACCAACCCCACTTTTTCAGCCGCAGCCAAAATCACCACCTTACTTGCAGTCACCTTGCCGGTGCTTCTGCTCTCTACCAAAACCTGGCGGCGCTCAACACTCGAATACAGGTCATAGCCTAGCGCCCGCTGATTAACCGACATGGGTTCAATATAAGCCACAGGAACATATTCATCGCGGGTAGCGGCCAGCGATACCGCACCCTGCGAATCCCGCTCGGTAATCTGATATCCCGTCAACCCATCCTGCTGCATCTGGGATTCAAATAGCTGACGCCTGTCACTAGAAACGAGCGGATTCCAGGATAATGACTGCAACCGGGGCGTTCGAGACAATAAAGATCCGACATAAATGTTGAAATCTTCACGGGTAACATCATCCGATGCCAGAAAAAAATCCCGCAAACTATGAAGAACGCCTACCTGCTCATCGCGAAGGCTTATTAACCGTTGATACAGGGCACGTCCTTCATGCTCAAACTTAGCGCGAAGTTGCCGCCCCTCCCAGTACTGGTTAAAGCTGCTATAAGCGACCAATGCGCCCAACGCCAAAATGATCGACCCAGACATTGCCATACGTCTGGGACGCCATTGACTCACAACG
>TARA_R110001583_G_scaffold22536_1_pt1 | contig 12515 bp, 8 predicted proteins | sample TARA_R110001583 | Tara Oceans TARA_R110001583 (sample SAMEA4398432) | marine metagenome | biome: Polar Biome; feature: [MES] marine water layer (ENVO:01000295) within the mesopelagic zone...; material: water (ENVO:00002006), including particulate matter (ENVO:01000060) such as...... | reverse complement strand
TAAATACAATTTTTTCGATAATCTATTCTATCGGTATATATAGTTCGTCCGGCATTTTTAAATCGGCCTTCAATTGCATACTCATAATATAAAGCTGTACGCGTAAAAGTAACGGTATACCATTCATTCGGTAAGTAATAATCAACCGGCACGTCAGATATTTTCTGCCAACTCCCATCAACATAACTAATAAATTTCTTACCAAACGCCTGATGTGTATTACTTTTCCCGTCTAATGCAATCACATTAACGGTATGATTAAAGTTTTTTCTATTCCAACTATCAATGACAAATTTTCGGTGATGATGCATCCAAATATTATTATGAGGTTTAGGAGGACTATCTAGTATTGCTAACCAGTAGAAGCCGTTATGACCAACACTTGACAACTTTCGCCAAGGCTCAGCACTTTCAGTACCATCGTTATAACCATTGAGCTTTGTTTCATTACCGTAATTTGCAAAGCCAATTTTTAAACTAATGCGATATTTTGGTGGTAATGGATTTTTAGAGCGTAACACAACACCATCTGTATGATCTGGCGTGCTAATTTTTAACACCTGATTCTTAGCATTAATGGGGTCAGGAACTACATCTATATAATCAAGCACAATAGGTTTTTCTGTGCGGGTATAAAGTTCAGCAACAAGCCAATCACCTTCGCCAATAGGCACAGTGTTTCTTAATGCAGCAGGGGCAATAATATTTTGTTCTTGATAATACTCACCCGACTCAGAATAAGGGCCTTGGTATTCGGCAACATCATAACGCCATTCTGGCACATCATGAAACGGAAAATCATCGAAGCTTTGCTGATTGATTTCTGCTGAAGATTTTATCAATTCAATATCATTTGCGTCGCTATATGTCTGTTCATACTCTGAGCAACCGGCTATAACTAATAGTGAAAAGCTGAATAATAAAGCAAAATTCTTGTTCATTTCCCCCTCCATTAAATATCCCTATTAAGAAATTGTAAATTTATATACTTAATTCATTTTCAATAATCATTTAACAACGAGCTCTTTAACCAAGGTAAATCGCTAGTGGTTGAATACATCCAACCAAAACGTCGTGGCGGTTTAAGTACCCAGTAGTTTTTCTCACGCTTGCTGTTTTGTACTTTTTTTAATTTAGTATAAATTCCTTCACATTGCTCTAACAATGTATTAAATAATGTTTTTACAAGAAAGTTATCTCGACTATTTTTTTGTTTAACATACGAAGACTTACCTAATAAAGCCGCTACATCACATACATGCTGGGGATCTGTCCATTGATTCAGTTCTTCTTGTTTGGAATTATTAATAGACACAATATATTTAGGAATAACAATGTTTTTGACTTTGGCATTACCATAATAAATACCATAATTTATAACAAAATCGCCAAATGCATCAATTAATGACGCAGCACGCACATCACCGGTTAGTTGATAAAAACGCCACAAGGCATCGCCCAATAAAGCCATCATCCAAGGTGAACAAGCTGGCGTGTTATCACCCCAACCTTCATGTGATTTAAAGCTATGCTGAGGACAGCCCCTTAATGACCAGTCATTACTAGGGTTAAATGTCATAGCCACTGTTGCGTCAATAATGTCATTAATACGCTTTAGCGCCGTCTCATCATTGCTAAGCTCCCAATAAGAAACTGCTACATTTAATGCCGCGGCTTGATTACGTTCAGTCCAAAAGCCACGTCGTAAAGTATAGGTTTCATCCCAGTCTAGAGAGCGTTCAAACATTCTTTGCAAAGCATGTTTTGCTTCAAAATTACCACTAAGCAAATAACGATAAAGCACCCCTCTTGGCATAAGTAATTTAGGATCAAAGCTCTTTTTCAGCATAAACATACCTCTTTCATCAATATTACTGATATAAAAGTCAGCGAGTTCGTTAGCTTTACCTAACCACTCTTTTTCGCCTGACATTAAGTAAAGTTGATAAATAGCTTGAGGGCGGTCATATAACCATTGGCTTGCATTGCTAGTGGGGTAGCCATTATTAGTTAACAAGGATTGATTTGTAACATAATGGGCATATTTTTTTTGTGGTTCAATATACCAATCATTATCAACAGATTGAGCAGGATGTAGTAATACACTTTCCTTAAGCCACGGCATTGCAGGATGAACAAGTTGACTTAAATCACTTTTAGTTGCATTAATTTGATGAACAGACATGGGCTTATCAGTAGTTTTCCAACTAAGCGTAAGTTGTCTAGGAGACAAAATTTTTGAAGAAAACTGTAATGAACTTACTTCAACCGACAATAAACGAATAAATTGCTCGCTCTTCATCGTAGGCCAAGTATTAAGCACTTTGAAGTTAGCTTTAATTGGAATGTTACTTTCAGTCAGAAAAAACTGACTGTTCAACGATAAAAGCTGTTGCGGGACAGGTAACAATAAAAAGAAAAATCCTTCATCTGATACTTTCTTGTTGAACTGTACTTCAAATTCAATATTATTTTCAATACATAAGCTATTCTTTGAAAAACCAAAAAAAACAATATAAACAGCGAACAATGTTAATTTTAACATCACAAGTCCTTTATCTATTTATTAACTACATTAAAAGTAGCAATTATTGGCCGATGATCGCCGCCTATTGACTCAATAACTTCAACTGCATTTAATGTGAAATCGTCAGAATATAAAACATGATCAATTCTTACACCATACCAAGAGGTATGTTTAGTGGCATTAAAACCAAAACCTTTGGTCGCTATAGCATTATTTAAATGAGTAAAACTTCGTTGATAAATATTATCATTTTGCGGCATATTAAAATCGCCCACAATAAGCGTATGAGTTTTATTTTTTGACCATAAGCTGACTAAATCACTCTCAAACTGTCGGTTGCTTTCAATAGACTGTGCTAACTTAAAATCAAAAAAACGATATATCAAACCCATTAAAACTGATCTTGGCGTTTCAAAATGCACATTGGCGAGAGAAATAACACCAAAAGGGGTTTTTACTTCATAAAAAACAGCAAAATCACCCCAACCGCCAAATAAATTACGATTTAGCACCTGAACTTTTTTAAATGGATATTTACTAAAAATACATAAGCCTGATACACACTCTTTGAAGTTATAGAGACTAAATACTTTTTCAAGCGGTACCCTTCTAGCCTCTTGTAAAAGTATAATATCAACTCTCTCACTAAATCCAATATTTTCAAGTATTTTCTTATCACCTCCACCCCCAACATTGGCACTCAGTACGGAGATTTTCTGAGAGGCTGTAGGATTTGAAAAATAGGATGTTATGCTAGGCAACTGAAAATCAAGAAAATTTATCGACAATAAAATGAGTAATGGTGACAACTGTAATTGCAGTTTTGACAAATAGCGCCAAAAAACAAATAAACCAACAACAATAATTAATAACCACCAACGCGGCCCAAATAATAACGCATACTTAGGAATAATGAGTATTTCAAAGGCGGGCCAATATGGCAGTGTGGTTACTAACAAACACAGAATGCAGCATGTTATAAAATATCCGCAGCCAATTGTTTTTGTAATTTTATTTAACTTGATTTCTATATCACTCGACTTGTTATATTACAGTTCATTTAGAGCATACCTGTTAATACAGCTTTTTATTAAGCAAAAAGAAGTATTAGTTATTTTCAAATATAGCTCGCCCTTATTTTACAAATTCAAAATAATACCAACAATTCACTCGCGCTAAATTTATACCACTTATCAGGATGAATTTGTAAAAACATGTGGAATGGTAATTCATTTCCCTTCACAATGGGAAACTGTTGCTAGTATCACATCAAAAATCAAGGAAATAGTTCGTATGTCCTGCCCACTAAGAATTTTAGAAGTTGTTCAGAGCTTAGAAAAGGGTGGTCGAACCAAACGATTCTCTGACACAGTGTCGGAGCTACGAAATCAAGGTTTATGTGTTATACCTCTATGTTTTTCAAAACCTGGATTATGGGTAAGTATCACTGACCTAAAAATAATAAAGAAAAAAAATGGCTTAAATTTACATCTAGTTTTACAAATAAGAAAGTTTATAAAAGAAAATAATATCAACCTTATCCATGCCCATTGTGAATTCAGCCAATTATATTCCAGTATTGCTGGCTTCAGTTGTGGAGTGAAAACAGTAGCTACTTTTCATCGTTCAGATCTAGCAAAATACCAACCTAGTTTAGTAAATACATTGATCAAATTTTTTGTATCTCAATATATTGCTGTGTCTCATGACCGACTCACTTTATTGACAAAAAATTTAAAACTGCCTTCGAAAAAATGCCATGTGGTGCATGGTGGTTCTGTCATTGGAAAAAAGCCCACAGAAGAAACGATTGCAGCAGTCAGATCAGAACTAAAAATTCCAACAAAACAATTAATGTTACTTAGCATTGGACATTTAGGCGAAATAAAAGGCCACCAAGATACTCTTACAGCCTTAGCAAAGGTCTTCAAATTATCCTCCCAAAATATACACCTATATATTGCGGGTGATGGCTCAAACAATGAAAAGAAAAAACTGACTGAACTTGTAGAGCACTTAAAAATAAAAGAAAATGTTACTTTTCTAGGTCAAGTCGGTAATGTGTTTAAATGGCTAGAGGCATGTGATATTTTTATTCAGCCTTCAATTGAAGAAGCGTTTGGTCTAGTATTCGTTGAAGCAGGTGCAAAGGCAAAACCAGTAATTGCTACTTCTGTTGGTGGAATAAAGGAAATAATAGTTACAAATCAAACTGGCTTGTTAGTTTCACCTGCAGCACCTCAGGAATTAGAAAAATCAATTGAATTACTGATAAACTCCAAGCAATTACGAACACAATTTGGCGATAATGGCTACAAGCGGATGGCGGATAATTTTTCACTTACCAACATGGCTAATAAATACACTGAAATTTTTCACAATACTATAAATTAATTACAATATAACCAACTCTAGGCTTCATGAAATGGAAAAGATTAAAGTAACTGTAGTGATCACACCTCGAGATAGATATTCAGGAGTGATTGAGTGTATTGAAAATTTATATAATCTAACCACTGAGCCATTTTTACTTAAAGTGGTTGATCTTGATTATCCCAAAGAAATAAAACGACAATTAATTGTGCTACTAGCAGATAAAGAGAATGCTGAGCTACTAGAAATGGGCTTAATTATCCCAATGGAAGCTATGCGCAATGTACGTGACACAATTACCACTCCTTATGTTATGTTTTTAGATAATGACTCTAATGTTACAGAAGGCTGGTTAGCTCCTTTGTTAGAAGTTGCTGAATCCGACAGTAAAATAGCAATAGTCAACCCATTAACATTAGAAAAAGCTGGTGTAGACATTGGCGCGCCCTTACGTAGCCATTTATTCACTAACGAAATAACCTACCTAGAAATAGATGGAACAGACTATCTAATAGAAGAGAAACATTTCAGAAGAGCCTTACCCGAAGACATTCCCAAGACAGTTGTGCCATCTGAAATGTTTGAGCTACATGGCGTACTATTCAATACAAAAATTTTAAAAGAAATTGAGCTGCCCCAAATGGTTATTCGTGAGCATATTGACATTGCGATTCAACTCAAAAAATTAGGTTACAAAGTATTCTCGCAGCCTAACTCTATCGTTATTTTTGATAACTTAGGTACACGAATGGAGTTAGCTGATATGAAGTTTTTTTTCTTCCGCTGGAATAAAGCTCTGACTTGGCAGTCTTCTCGATTATTTGAAAAGCGTTGGAGCTATAATTTTTATGCTGAACAAGCTATGTACCATTGGGTTTTCAGAAGAAGAATATTTTTATATAGTCGTTGGTTACACATACCTATTGGACTTGCAAACCAAATTACACGTGTATTTGCAAAAATAAAAACCATGATTAAGCCAGTATGGGACCCTGTTAAAAACCCTGGTGAACAAGCAATAAACCTCTTTAAAAATAAAAACATATAATTTGACCATATTTTTATCAATAAGTATGCACAACAATTATTAATGTACAGAATAAAGATTACAGCATTAAAGGAAATATTATGAATTGGACTGGGCTTATGCCGCATGTAAAAACAGGCTTTGCGGGTTGGGTAAAATGCCAAGAATTTGATGCTCTTGAAGTAGAAACATCAAACTCCACATGGCAAAGCGAAATGTTTTTCTTTGAATCGACTAACAAAAGCGCTTTTAAAACAGCGAACAATGGTTGGTTTATCTTTGCACAAGGGCTCAATGATATTGAATTTGACGATATTTGTAACAAAATCGTCAACGAGCCAATACTTGCTAACGTTGAGATAAACGAACAAGAACTTTTTGCGGACATTAAAAAAGAAATAACTGACCTGCTGTTGCCTGGCGCAATAGTATTTGCTATTCAACCTAAATTAGGCAAGGTGGTTGTGCTGCGAGACGCTTGTGGATTTCTGCCAATTTATTATCACTTTAGCCAAAATAAGCTCATATTTTCTTCTAATTTAGAAACCGTACGAAAGCACACTCAATATAGTGGTATAAATACCGATAAAATTAATGAAATGCTGGTTTATGCCCACCGCACGGGTAAGCGAACATTGTGGCAAAACATAAATGCTATTTCCCCTGGTGGTGTTAGCGTTTTTACCAAAGACCAATTACCTGTACACCAGTGGTTGCTTACTGAGCCGACACAATATAGCCCTGAACTGCAAACTAAATTTAAATCGTTATCTGAATCTGCCTTACTTCTTGAAATAAAAAAGGCTATGGATAAAGCATTAGAACCTTTAGAGAACGAACCTCATGTTTCCGTACCCTGTGGTGGCGGTGTTGACTCATCTTTTCTCGGTGCGTATTTAGCGAAAAGAGGTCAAAATGTTACTTTTTGGTGCATTAACCAACCTGAGGCGCCAGTAAGTGAAGATGAATGGATGAAGCCGTTATCTAAGCAACTCAATATTCCTTGCGAATATGCCAACTTAAACAAACAAGTTTTTTTGGAAAGCCTTTTGGACAGAATGGTTCAGAGCCATCAGCCTATGACTGGCCCTAATGCTGTCGGCGGTATATACGCAAGAAAATTAGCCTTAGATGCAGGTGATAAAGTATTTATTTCAGGTGAAGGTGCTGATACCGTTTTTGGCGGTCTTTCTCCTTTTGGACGTTTAGTACCAATGGTAAGCTTATTCCGTATGCTGTCGAAATTGCCAAAACGGCTTAGAATGCAATTAGATCGTGGAATAATATCAGAAGCTGCGTGGGTTATGGATATGTCGCAAGTCGCGCCCACCGAAGATTTAGCAAAAATAGCCATGGGTGATCTAGAACGAGCTGAATTATTAGCCGAAGTACTAAACTTTCCAGAAAACAACAGCTCCAAGGAAAGGTTTGCTGATATATTTAGTTGGATCCAACTTAAAGAAGTGCCTACGGGTCTAAATCATATCTTCTTCGAAAAAGATGAATTTGAAGGCGGAGTAACACACTACCCCTTTGCACACGCAGCATTAATAAATTTCGGTTTACATTTACCCTACAAGTATAAAGTTAACGCTGGTCATAAAAAATGGTTGTGGCGTAAATTCACCAGTGAATATATCGGTCACGATGTTGCCTTTCGAAAAAAATATGCCTTCCCAACCTTAACAAACTTATGGTTAGAACCTTCTGCGACGCTTTTAAAGGGTGGTTTTTTACAGGATTTATTGTGTGCCAATGTTGCTAAAGTTTTCGAATCTTTACCTAAAGCTGATCCTGCCCGTTGGACACTTTTAAATATTGAATTATGGGGTAGAATTCATTGTTTAGGGCAAAGTAAAGAACAATTACTTAATATCATGATGAGTGCTAAGTAATATGAACAAACGCACTAACGCCCCTTATGTTGTTCATTTAATACCTTCATTAGAAGTTGGCGGGATGGAACGCTTAGTATCTGATTTAGCTATTGGAAGGAGCAAAGGTAAAACATCAATATTATGTTTAAATAAACTCGGTTCACTAGGTAAACAAATAGAAAAAGATGTGGCAATAGAGGTTCTTGGAATACCAGCAAATTTATTTATGGCAACTTGGACAGTATACAAGACCCTGAAAAATCTCAAACCTGATATTATTCATTGCCATAATTTACAAGCACACTTTTTTGGTAGTATTTGCGCAAAAGTAATGCCCAATTCTAAAGTTGTACTGACAAAGCATGGTCAGCACATTCCTGTCACAGGTTTTGCGGCAAAAATAAATAAATTTACCTTAAGAAAAAGCAAAATTATCGGGGTTTCTGCTGATATAACTCAGATCATGCAACAGTGGATCACAAAAAACCATTATTCGATAGAATATATCGCTAACGGCATCTCGCTTGCTCCTTATCGAGCCTTGAAATCAAAAACAGATGCGAAAAAAAATCTTGGTATTTCAGAAAGTACTTTTTGTATCGGTATTGTTGCTCGGCTTTCGCCCCCTAAAGATCATCTAATACTAATAGACGCTGTCGCCATATTAGCTAAAAACTTTCCAGATATAAAGCTAGTTATTGCCGGTGATGGGCCACTAAGAGAAGATATTTCAGCCTATATTGCCACAAAAAACTATGGACATATTGTGACTATGTTAGGTGAAAGAAAAGATATTGCCAATATTTTAAACGCACTTGATGTATTCGCCTTAACATCTTCATCTGAAGGAATTCCGATGACGATTCTTGAAGCAATGGCGGCGAGTTTACCTGTTATCGCCACCAATGTCGGCGGCATACCACAAGTTGTACTGGATAAAAAAACTGGTTTTTTAGTTGAAAATAAAAATCAAAATAGCTTAGTTGAGACAATAATACAGTTGATTGTTCAACCTCAATTACGGCAAAAGCTTGGTCAAAAAGGCTATTTATTTTTAAAGCAAAACTATGCAATCAAGCATGTTGTTGATAAGTATGAAAACACATATCTTAGTTTATAAATATATCGCTAAAGGAAATTAAATGTTTGGCACTTTAAGAACAATATTGGCTCTAATGGTGGTGATTGGCCATATTTTTTGGGTTAGTGATTTTGGCCGTTTTGCTGTTTTTGGCTTTTATATATTAAGTGGCTTTTTAATGACTCATGTTGTTCAAAATAACTATGGTTATTCGCTGACTTCGAAAATTAAATTTGCAAAAAATAGATTCCTTCGTCTATTCCCTGTTTACTGGCTCGCGTGTCTTATAACTTTATTTATAATTATTGTGTTAGGCGGATCACAGGATGGCAAATACGCCATTATGACAATCCCCAATACAGCCTTATCTATAATCGCGAACCTGACCTTAATCTTTCCTCATTGGATGCCAAATCAAATTGAACCTAGACTGTCACCCGCCACTTGGGCATTGACTGTAGAAATATTTTTTTACGCAGCAATAGCACTTGGGGCTTCAAAGACCCTTTTTCGAACATATGTTTGGATAGGGCTTTCAGTACTATTTATATTAATCACTTACGGATTAGGGTTATTTTGGCATGCAAGATATTTCACGATACCTGCTGGGTCTTTGCCCTTCGCCCTTGGTGCACTTATTTTCTTTTTGGTAAAAGAAGATAAGGCTAAAAAAATTCCGGCTGTATTAATAAATTCACCCTTATATTTATTTTCTACCATGCTAGCGATTGCGTTGTTTGTTTCTCTTACAATCACCAGAGGCTTACCTTTATGGGTAATGGAAATTCTGTTTTATTGCAGTTTATTTTTTAGTTTCTTTCTTATTCTTGCCTTAGCTATGGGAAAACCATTTTTACCATTTATTTCTCAGGCCACAGATAAAAAACTTGGCAACTTTTCCTACCCTTTTTATTTACTACATTATCAAGCCGCCGCTATTGCCAGCTATTTAATATACGGTGAAATAACCGTATTTAAGGGAAATACAAATGTGGTTGTGATTGTAATAACCTTCACAATCCTAATATTGCTAACTATGATCATTATAAAGTGGCTAGATGAACCCATTGAAAAATTAAGGACTAAAATTAAAAATAGAAAATCAGTTCAACAGCTACCAATAATTTCGTCATCAAAGCAATAAAATGACTGATAAAATAAACTGGCTTGAAATAACCGGTACCAAGCAACTAAATACAATAAAAACACAATGGCAGCGTCTTAATCAAACACAATGCAATTTTCAAATATTTAATAGTCCGCAGTGGATATTTTCTTGGCTAGAAACATATTGGCAAAATGCTTGGCATTTAAAGGTATTAACCGCATGGCAGGATCAAGAGTTAATCGCCATAGTCCCACTTTATTATCAGCAGCAGGCTATTTTTTCGTTGAAAACGCTTTATCCACTTGGGCAAGGTGAAGCTGAAGAAAAAGAAATATCTTCAGAATATTTAGACATCCTGATTCATCCAAAATACAAATCAGTTACCATTTCCTACATCACGGATTGGATTAAAAAAATTCCCTGTGACCAATTAATCTGGCAAGCACTAACCGACAAAAGCATCGCAGTTGAGCTACTGACCTCGTTAAATCAAGATATACCGAAAAGCACTGCGACGCGATACTTAGTTAACCCGAAAAATTGGCAGTTGAGTCTATTATCCAAAAACATGCGTTCACGTTACCGACGAGGATTAAATCAATTAACTAAACTCGATGCAAAAATCGACTGGGTCAAAAAAGAAGACTTTGAACAATATTGGCAAGTTATGAAAAACTTCCACCAGCAAAGGTGGCTTGGTAAGAACAAATTAGGAGCCTTTTGTAGCGATGAATTTAACCTATTTCATCAAGAATTTCGCAAGCAAGCACCTGAAAATGTAGTCATGAGTGCTATTTGGATTAATGACCTTCCTATAGCTATTCATTACTACCTTCTCGACTCATCAACACTATATTTTTATCAATCTGGCTGGAATGAACAAGACTACTCCCAGCTTTCCCCTGGTTTAATTTTGCATTTATGGGGCATTGAGCACAACAACAAGCAATTTTATGATTTTATGATGGGGAAAAAACAAGATAGTTACAAAGCAAAGTTTTCACCACTACAGCAACCGATGTACAATATTAGTATCAGCTTTAGCCCGATAAAAATAATAGTTAATCGTATATTAAAAAAGATAAAATTAATCAAGTACTAACGCAAATATGAAAATATGAGAATTTATTGCAAAGCATATAATAAACCATATTAATAACGACTATTATTTCATCGCAAAAAATGATTAGGTAATAGTGATCTATAACGAGTGAAAACAACCTTATTATGTGTTGTTTATAAAAAATAAAGGATTAATACGTTAATGGCACGTCAATTCCCTAAAGATGAAAACACTAATTCTACACTCGCATTTTTCTTTTTGTTTTTATATACAGCTTCCGTTTTAATTCGACCACACGAAATGTTCTTAACGAGTGTTGAATGGGTAACTATAAAGGTGTTCACCATTATAGCTTTAATAGCCACACTTGCCGCTCAGAGACCTCTTCAAGTACTCCCTCAGCATTGGATGCTATTCGCTTTGCTTCCTTTAATTATTATTTCAGGTTTTTTAAACGGCTCTGGGGTAATTGGCATTGAACAATCTGAAAAAATATTAATTAGTGTAATAATACCTTTGTTTCTGTTTTCTAATTGTATATCAACAATTAAACGACAACATATAATTATGGGAATATGCTTAATTGCAGCGATTTTAATGGTACATAACGGGCATATTCAACAAATAACACCTCAAGGTTTTGGTTGGGCATTAGATACTCATTCTGTTGGTTACATAAACTTGGGTGAACGTCGTATTACTTATCTTGGCTTTTTTAATGACCCTAATGATTTAGGCATGTTTCTGGTGATGAATATCCCATTTGCGATCTATTTTTATAAAAAAAGTGGATCATTAAATAAAATACTAATGCTAAGTATACTCATGGCGCTTTTTTATGGCATATATTTAACTGGATCTCGTGGAACTATGCTCGGCGCTGGCGCACTTGTGGCAGTGTATTTAATTGTAATGAATGCAGGGCCTAAATTATTTATCGCTATCGCAGCCCTAGCCCCTATTGTTGCAACGGTAATAGCTTCTTTACAAAGTAACATTGATTCTTCAGCAGATGGTCGATTAGAAGCTTGGTACGCTGGCGTTCTAATGTTATTGTCAAATCCTATTTTTGGAGTAGGTATGGGCCAATTTTTAGAGGAGCATGGCTTAGTTGCTCATAACTCTTTTATTCATGTTGCTGCAGAATTAGGTTTACCGGGCTATTCACTGTGGGGCGGAGCATTAATATTTACGGTATTAACTGGATATTTAATAATCCGTGACCAAATACAAAATAATAAACTACAAGAAACAGAAAAGAGTGTAAGAACACCTGATGAAAGTGCAGAGCTATTAATAAATAAAACTTTATTCTTCTCAATGATTGGTTTTATAATCACTGGCTTTTTCATTAGTAGAATGTATACATTGTTATTGTACATTTTCATGGGAATGGCTATTGCGTCGCACCTTAGACTGATCAAGATAAACCCCTCTTATGCGATACACTTTACAAAAC
>TARA_R110001583_G_scaffold42169_5_pt1 | contig 12523 bp, 9 predicted proteins | sample TARA_R110001583 | Tara Oceans TARA_R110001583 (sample SAMEA4398432) | marine metagenome | biome: Polar Biome; feature: [MES] marine water layer (ENVO:01000295) within the mesopelagic zone...; material: water (ENVO:00002006), including particulate matter (ENVO:01000060) such as...... | reverse complement strand
CGAGTGGATATTTTCCTTCATGGATGCCTATGGCCTGCCGAAAAGCTCCATTACTCGGCTGAGAAACGGCGACAGCAGTCTTAACGTAGGCGCTTCCGGCGACATTGCGCTGAAAAAGAAAATCTATTTCAAGTCCATCGAGCAGGGTGTTGACCTCGCGGAGACTGCCGAAGAACTGAAAGCTTCTGATCTGGTTAAACGCCATGCGATTAGGTTTGTCATCGTTACCGATTTCGACAACATGGTTGCTTTCGACATCAAAGCCGAAGAACGCCTTGAAATCCCACTTTCTGAGCTGGACAAGCAATATGCCTTCTTCCTACCGCTGGCAGGATATGAAAAGGCAGTAATGTACTCGGAACACCCGGCAGACATCAAAGCCTCCGAAAAAATGGGTCAGCTTTTCGATCTCATCCGAGAGCGCAACGACCTCTCTAAACCCGAAGACATCCATGCCCTTAACGTATTTCTGACTCGATTGCTGTTCTGTTTTTACGCCGAAGATACAGGCATTTTCGAGCAGGGTCAGATGACCAAGGCTATCCAGTCTTGTACTCAGGTTGACGGTTCCGACGTAGACCAGTTCCTCTGTGATCTGTTTACCGTTCTGAACCTGGAGCCCGATTCTCCGGCCAGAGCTGCTATGTCAGCCCACTTTCAAGCATTCCCCTACGTCAACGGTGGGCTGTTCAGAGCCGACGAACCGATACCTGAGTTTGGGCCGAAAGCCCGTCGCATCCTGATAGACTGCGGGACGATGGATTGGTCGGAAATAAATCCAGATATTTTCGGATCGATGTTCCAAGCGGTTATTGATGAAGAGCAGCGCGGCAACCTGGGTCAGCACTACACCTCCGTTAGCAATATCATGAAAGTGATCCAGCCTCTGTTCCTCGACAAGCTATATGCTGAGCTTGAAAATTCGCGCAACAGCACGAAGCGGCTTCAGGCGCTACTACAGCGTCTACAGCTAATCCGCGTAGCCGATATGGCTTGTGGGAGCGGCAATTTTCTAATTATCGCGTACAAGGAACTACGGAAGTTTGAAATGGAAGTGTTCAAGGCACTGGATGCAGTTTCGGCACAATCGGTGATGTTCATGAGCAACGTCCGGCTATCGCAGTTCTACGGCATAGAGATTGATGATTTCGCGCATGAAGTGGCGCTGCTTTCGCTCTGGTTGACTGAACACCAAATGAACATGGCATTTCGTTCAGAGTTTGGGTACGCCCCTCCTACACTGCCGTTAAAGGATGGCGGCAACATCGTTCATGGGAACGCGCTCCAGCTTGACTGGGAAAGGATCTGTCCGAAATATGACGACAATGAAAACGAGCTTGAGATATATATTTGCGGCAACCCGCCATTTTTAGGAACCACTGAGCGGAGCCTTCAGCAATCAGCAGATATGAAGCAGGTGTTTTCTGGGTTCAAGTCAATCGGCTATCTCGATCTCGTGTCGGCCTGGTTTTGGAAGGCGGCTCAGTACATAAAGGGCAAAACAGCAAAATGTGCGCTTGTTTCTACGAACTCTATCTCCCAAGGTGATCAGACATCCTTGCTGTGGCCTCCAATCTTTGAGCTAGGAGTCTCGATTGACTTCTGCTACCAGACATTTACCTGGAGCAATAACGCTAAGAATAAGGCAGCGGTTCATGTGGTTATTATTGGCTTGAAGAACAGTGACGACATATCTAGTAAACCACGCATATTCGAAATAACACAAGACAAAGTAATCTCGTCAGAGGTTGAAAACATAAGTCCTTACCTTGTTCCAGGCCCGAATCGAGCGATAGTTCCGCGTACAAAGCAGATCGGGCCCGTTGCCAAGATGGTTAAAGGCAATCAAGCAACTGATGGCGGGCACCTTTACGTTACACATGAAGAGCGTGAAGCGTTTATAGAAAAATACTCCCAACGCGCCCATTGGATTCGCAAGATTCTCGGGGCTAAAGAGTTTATTAATGGAGGTGAGCGATGGTGTTTTTGGCTTGCCGGTATTCCGCTGACTGAAGTAATGGATGTTCCTGAAGTCGCCTGTCGTTGCGAGAAAATCAGGCACCTGAGATTAAAAGCAGGTCATGCCGCAGCATTAAAAGGAGCCGAACGTCCTCATACATTCCTGCAAGTTGCACAGCCAGAAGAAGGGCACTACCTCTTGGTTCCAAGTGTATCATCCGAACGCCGCCAGTACGTTCCAATGGGTTTTATTAGTGTTGATATTATCTCAAGCAATCTGAATATGATGGTTCCAAACGCTACTCCTTACGAATTTGGCATACTGACCTCCGAAATGCACAACGACTGGATGAGAGCTGTTGCAGGACGACTGGAAAGCCGATACCGATACTCAGCCACTCTCGTCTATAACACCTTCCCCTGGCCGGAACCGACCGAATTTCAACGCCAGCAGATTGAGCAGCTTGCGGAAGAAGTCCTGCTTATCCGCGAGGATTATCCTGACAAGAGCCTGGCCTTTCTTTACGACCCAGACAAAATGCCTGATCCACTGCGGGAAGCCCACCTGGCGCTGGATCGCGCTGTTGAGAAGCTATACCGAGCAAAGCCATTCCGCGATGCTTCGGAGCGCCTAGAGCATCTATTTGCACGATATGAAACCCTGATTGCCGAAGAGCAGGCACAAGCCAAGAAACCCAAACCCAGACCCAAAAGGAGCGCATAATCATGGCTGATCTACTGAAGGTGAGTTACGCCCAAACCGGCAAAAGCTCAAATCTCAATGGAATGGGGATGCGCGAAATGCAGGCCAGAGCCTATGAGGCTCGCAATGCTCAATACCTGCTACTGAAAGCACCGCCAGCCTCCGGTAAAAGTCGTGCCTTGATGTTCCTGGGACTGGACAAGCTGCACAACCAGGGACTCAAAAAGGTCATCGTGGCTGTGCCGGAAATGTCGATTGGAGGGTCTTTCAAGGACACCAATCTTACCGAACATGGCTTCTTCGCCGACTGGCATGTTGAGCCAAAATACAATCTCTGCATCCCCGGTGGAGAAAACAAGAAAGTCGAAGCCTTCATCCGTTTCATGGATGATGACACTGCACAAACTCTGATCTGTACCCACGCCACTTTACGTTTTGCTTACCAGAAAATAGAAGCATCCAAGTTCAATAACACCGTAGTTGCGATTGATGAATTCCACCACACCTCTGCTGGTGAAGAGAACCGGCTGGGAAGTCTGATTGACGGGCTAATGCAGAACTCAAACGCCCACATAATCGCTATGACTGGCTCCTACTTCCGTGGTGATGCGGTCCCTATTTTGCTGCCTGAAGATGAAGAACGGTTCACCCAAGTCACCTATTCCTACTATGAGCAGCTAAACGGCTACAAATACCTAAAATCACTGGGGATTGGATATCACTTCTACCAGGGGCGGTACATCGACGCGATCCGCGAGGTGCTGGATACCAGCAAGAAAACCATCGTCCACATACCGAACGTCAATTCAGTCGAGTCCACCAAAGACAAGTATTCTGAAGTGGGCTACATACTAGACGCGATTGGAGATGTGCTTCTCAAAGATCCGACAACGGGCATCATCACCGTCAGGGACAAGGATGGTCGGGAGCTGAAAGTTGCCGACCTTGTTGACGACACGCCGCTACGGATCGAGGTGCAGAACTATCTACGGAAGGTTTCTAAGCCTAACGACATGGACATCATCATTGCACTCGGAATGGCTAAAGAAGGCTTCGATTGGCCTTGGTGCGAGCATGTTCTAACCATCGGCTATCGTTCATCGCTAACCGAAATCATCCAGATTATTGGCAGGGCAACCCGCGATTGCGAGGGCAAAACACACGCACAATTTACCAACTTGATCGCCCAGCCTGATGCTGAGGATGAAGATGTAAAGGTGTCGGTGAATAACATGCTGAAGGCAATTACGGTATCCCTGCTGATGGAGCAGGTGCTGGCACCCAGCGTCACCTTCAAACCTCGCTCCCGCCTGCTTCCCGGTGAAGAGCTGAAGCCCGGCACCGTCATTATTGAGGACACAACATCCCCGGTATCTGACAAAGTGATCAAGGCACTGGAAAACATGGACAATATCAAGGCGGCACTCCTCCAAAAACCGGAGGTCATCGGTCCAGCCGTGACCGACGAAATGCCGCCAGAAGTCATTGGCGAAGTCGAGATCCCCAAGGTTATTGAGAAGATGTACCCCGACATGGATGCGGCTGAAGTACAAACCGTATCCGAGGCTGTTCACGCCTCAATGGCTATCCAATCCACAGGCGGTCTTTTCGATGAAGAGGATCTGCCAGAGGGGGCGGAAGTTGTCGATTCGTCCATCTCTTTAGATGGCGATCAGGCAAGTCAGAACGAAACAGGCGGCACCATGACAGGCAGCTCCCCACAGGAAGCCAAGTCTAACAAGAAATTCGTCCTGATCGGCAACAAGTTCATCAATATTGAACAGCTTAATGTTGACCTTATTCTACAGGTGAATCCCTTCCAGGGAGCATATGAAATATTGTCTAAGGCGGTCACTCCGTCGGTGCTGAAGACTATCCAGGACGTTGTGGTGGGTATGCGCTCACAAATGACAGAGGAAGAGGCCGTGATTCTGTGGCCGCGCATTGTTGAGTTCCGGAAAGAGAAAGAGCACGAGCCCTCTGTGACCTCCAGCGAGCCTTATGAGCGACGTTTAGCTGATGCTCTGGCATACCTCAAGCGCAAGGCTCAAGAGCGTAAGACAGCAGCGCAAACCGCCCAAGGATAGGAACATGGCTTTTCGTCACGAGAAAAACAAAGCGTCAAAGCGACCTTCGCTTGATGAGTTGCTTGCAGGGCCTGATGAGTTCGGGCTGCTCGATGTGCATGCAAAAGTTAGTAGCAGCGACGTTGCCTTAGAATTCACTCGATTCGAGGAAATCAACCAGTTCATCGACAATGCCGGTAGACATCCAATGTCCACCGGAGAGTTGAATGAAAAGACATTAGCCAGACGATTAGCTGGTTACATCAACAACGCGGCACTGCATGATAGCTTACGAAAGCACGATAGGCACAACCTGCTGTCGAAGGGTGCCACCGCTAAAACAGCCGATGTCGAGCCATCGCCTGCCAAACTTAAACCGACACCCATGACGTCGCCTGAGCAAGTAACCTCGCTTGACGACATCTTTGATAGCGATGAGCTAGGGCTACTGGATGTGGATGAACCTAGTCTGTTTGAAATGACGCATGTTGCGGCGGCATCGGATCGTGAATCCCCTGAAGATATTGCCCAGCGCACCCGTTGCAATGACTTCTACGCCTTCGAGTCGATTTTTAAAGAAACTCAGGCAAGCCTGAAGGCGGGTTCGCTAGAGGTGGTGCGGTTCCAGAAAGAAACACAGATCGACGTTGGCGATGTTTTTATTCTTCAAGGTGTACTCTGTTTTATCGACACGGTGGGCGACTGCCAGGAAGACGAAGGTGGACGCTACAACCCTCGCTTGAGGGTAATCTTCGAGAATGGCACGGAATCCAACCTCCTTCTTCGCTCGCTCGCCAGAGCACTCTACAAAGACGAAAACGGGCGCCGGATCATTCGGGACGCCGACTCCATAGTAGAGCGTTTCAACAACATCACCCACAAGGATAAGCGTTCCGGGGTTATCTACATCGTGACGACGAAAAGTGATAATCCGGTGCTAACCGCCATCCCCAATCTGCATAAGATCGGCTACACCGAACTGACAGTGGAAGAACGCACGAAGAACGCGGAGCGCGACACGGCGTTCTTGGAAGCGCCGGTAAAGATTCTGGTCGAGATCGAGTGCTACAACCTGAATCCGCACAAGTTTGAAAGCCTGATCCACGGGTTCTTACACGCACAGCGACTTACCATGACGCTGACCGGGAAGGATGGTAAAGCCTATCATCCAAAGGAATGGTTTTCTGTGCCGCTTGATACCGCGCGAGAGGTTGTTCGACGCATCATCGACGGATCTATCATTCGTTACCGAATAAACAACACCACGGGACGGATAGTCCCTAAAACGGTTGGCTTGTGATGCGATTGGAGTGCGGCTTATGCTGACCATGACCGGATTGCTTTCGGAAATAAACACCCTGTTTATCGAAATCACCAGAGACCGTATTTTTAAGACAGGGTACCCCGATGACTTTCTAGCGCATGTTAAGAAGTGTTTGAAACTTAAAAGCGCCCAAGACTGGAATTACATCTTCGCACCTGGGGACATCGTAGAGGATACCAGCGAAACGATAAGCAATTTCCTCCGCTTCGGCACATCCGGAAGGTAACAAGTATTTTGCATCTCTATTTTTCTACTGATCAATTTCAATTGAAAGGACAACCCTACAAAGACTTTCCGCTCTTGTATGACGGTTTGCTTAAACTCGTAAAACCTGCTTTCTACTTCCTGGTCTATCACTGCATTACCCGTGGTCGGGTGCAGTCTCATAAAAGCTGGGCCCGTTACGGACAGGACATGTATGACTATTTCAGTTGGCTCGAAGCTAACGATATCCAGTGGACCGATACCGCAGAGTATTCCGGCCAGTCGATTGTGGCCCTTTATCGCGACTGGTCAATTGATCACTGTAAGCTAGCCGAAACAACCGTTAACCAGCGATTAAGAACGATTGTGATCTTCTATCGATACGCCTACCGGCAAGGTTGGGTGGATACGGTACCATTCAATATCGAAACCGTGATGATCTCCCGACAGAAAGGTATGCTTGCCCATGTGGATCGTTCTGATAATACAAAGCAAACACCAGACATCTTGTTGAAAGAAAAACGCAAGCCATTAAAGGTTCTCAGTAAACAGCAAGCACTTGAGTTGTTGGGCGCGATTGATAATCCCACCCACAAATTAATGACGCGAATGGGGTTGCAGGTTGGGCTTAGGCGTGAAGAAATCAACACGTTTCCGAAGAAATACGTGATCAATCCACTGGAAGGCCAAAAGCGATCCGGCATGTTTCGTATTACCTTGGACCCAAAGGACATGCTAACTAAAGGCAGCAAGCCGCGAATGGTGGATATCCCCTGGCGGCTTATGGCAGACCTTTGGGATTACCTGATTGTTGCCCGTCATCAGCTCGCTTCTTTTACCGACGAAGACCCAGCTGCGTTGTTCTTAAATCAGTATGGAAATGCATACAAGCCCGATGGATTTGGGTTGAATCATGCTCTAGTGGATCTTAATCTGAACTTTGATGTTACCGCTCACGTTTTGAGGCACACCTACGCGACCCACACGCTCTACGAGATGCGAAAGAATAAAACCAGCCAAGACCCTCTGTTGTATCTGAAACAGCGTCTAGGTCATGCCTCAATCAATTCTACATTGATTTATCTGCATTACTTGGATCAGGTCGAAGATGATTTGATGACCAGTTACCAGGAAGAAATCGATGCAGGAAGTGTCAGCTAATGGCAAAGTCCAAGAAATCTTTCACAAAGGCGAGTATATCTGAAAAGGTCACTGGTGAGGTCGGCGCTACGGTATGGGATCTGTCGGTACCAGAAAATACCGTGGTCAATGTGGTTTCAAACTTTGACTTCGCTCCTTGGTACCACAAAGGGATTGATGAGGTTGTTGCTGCGTGTCAGCTTCAAATTCATCACCTGAAATCCACTAGAGATAACGATTATTCAATTAAAACACTCAATTCGTTTTGCTATAACGGAATCAATCATTTTTTAGATTTTCTTCTGGTTTACAACGCGGCAACCGAAAAGGATATTCACCTATCTGATATCTCCAAGCATTTAATTGAGCAGTTTATTGCCTATCTGAACCAGTCTGATGCCAGTGACACCACACAATATAATCGATACACCCACTGTCGAATGTTGCTTAGAACATTGATAAATCGTGGGATCATCAAAGATAGCACCATTTTTCCCAGAAACCCTTTCAGCAGCAAAGGGAATAAGCATAAATCACACAAAGCACTATCCAGCAAAGAGCGTAGCCAATTGATCTACGCCTTAAAGCATGAAATCAACCATTACTTACAAAGCGCAGCGCTTGAACCTAGTGGCTACTTTCTTACTTGCTGTTTGTTAGCCATTGCGTTGAGAACGGGCAGAAATACAACACCATTATTGGAAATGTCACTGGATTGCTTGCGCGATCATCCTCTAAAAGAAAATAGGAAATTGTTGGTCGTATACAAACGTAGAGCAAGAAATACGAATCAAGTTTCTCTGCGACTACCTGAGTCCATCGAAGCAATAACAACCGTCTTACCTGATGTTGTAACGATCATTGAATCAGTTATTCGGAAATCTGAACACCTTCGCGAACACAGCGATCTGGATACATCTCAATATGTATGGATCTATCAGTCATCCCGGCGTAAAGATTGCGGAGCACTTACGACTCTGAACGACCAGACAATTTGTCAGAATGTTAAGAAAATTGTCGAGAAACATGGTTTAGAGGACACCGATGGCAATCCGCTGCAAGTAAATGTTTCTCGATTACGCGCCACCTTTGTAAATCGTATCTGGAAGCTCTCGGGCAATGATCCGATTATTACTGCCAAGCTTGGCGGCCATACTCCAAAAGTATCCAATGACCATTACCTGCAGGCGACCCCTGAAATGCAACGGGATCATAAATTTCTGGGGGATGTGATGATTCAGGAGTTAATGAGTGGCACATTAGGCAAGCATGCTGACAATACGCCCGTAGGGAAATGTCGAGATCCAATGAATGGAGAAAAGGCCCCCAAGAACGGAGATTACTGCACAGACTTTCTCGGTTGTTTCCGCTGTCGTTCCTGCGTCATTACTGGTGATGACCTATACCGCCTCTTCAGCTTTTATTGGCTGATAATAAAAGAACGGAACGAAATTGGCCCTCGCCATTGGGGCAAAGTGTACGCACACATTATCAGAATCATCGATCGACAAATTGCACCGCAGTTTTCCAAAGAGCAAGTCGAGACGGAAAGAGCAAAAGCCAAAGACGACCCGCATCCTTTCTGGCGTAACCGAGAACTCTTGGAGGCATCCTTATGAATGCAGCTGTAATTAGCGCTGGAGAATTGTTAAGTAGACCTTCGAGAATAGTTGATCACAGAAGTGACATAGATGACATAGTAGTCAGTGCCTCTAAACAGGAAAATGGCGATTATGTTGTTGTCACCCGCTATGGTGACACTGTGTGGCAGTTGATCGGAGGAACTACAAACAATCGCCGCAGTTCAAAGATGATAAACTTTAACACAGTTCCTGAATGGTACAGATCTGATATTAAAGCCGTGTTTTACCGCTATATACTAAAAGGTCGAGAAGGAAGTGTGAAGCCTGCACCCTCTACGATTAAGCAGGTTTTTTCGTCAATCAATAAATTTTTAAAATGGATCAAAGGAAGTTCATTACGAAATTTATCGGAGATAACCACTGTCCACTTCATAAATTACGCAAGACACTGTCATGATTATAGGAAACCCAATGGAAATCCTTTAGACCGAAGAAGCATTAAGCATTTGTTGGATGCTGTCGAAGCCCTATACGAGCTAAGTCAATATTGCAATACCCCGATAAATCAACATCCATGGCCGGAGTCTTCCTCATTATACTTGTCAGGGGCGAAAGGTGTAATAGGGAGTAAAACGCCAATCATCCCTGATGAGGATGTGGCTAAACTATTCCAGAGTTCTTTGAATCTAGTCAGACAAGGAAATCACTATTTAGACTTGCTAGACAACCGAGAGAATCTTCAAGAGTTGGGGTGGAATAAAGGATTTCGAAAGCTACAAGAAACAGTAACAGATCTACGTACGGCATGTTATATCGTGCTGGCAATTTCATCCGGCTGCCGAAACCATGAGTTAGCTTACCTAAAAAGCAATCCTTTGCATCCCAATCCATCCAAAAGGCATCCTTGGTATTCGACGGTTGACGAAGATGGAGTTCGATATTGGTGGATGCGCAGTCGATCCGAAAAGACCTATGCTGGTGACACAGAATGGATGGTAAATGAAAGAGCTGTTGAAGCTTTAAAAATCATGGAGAGGTGGGCTGCTCCATATCAAGAGCATTTGGAAAAAGAAATTAATGAGCGAGAACAAGCAAACCCTCATGATCCTGAGCTGATAGAGGCCAAGCAGCATCGCAATGCGCTTTTCCTGGGTAAATCAAAACTACATGGATTAACAAGAACGATTTCAAATAGCGTCTGGAATGAGCATTTAAGAAATTTTGCAAAAAAATATGGCGTCAATTTCACACCAAAATCCCATATGTTTCGACGCAAATTTGCAGTATATGCAGCTAAAAGTCCATATGGAAATTTGGTATACCTCAGAGACCACTTCAAGCACTGGAATCTGAGCATGACATCTCTTTACGCTCAAAACGAAAGTCAGGATCTGGATCTCTATGATGAAATCCTTTCTGCCAAGGAAGATATTGAAGTTGAAATAGTTGAACACTGGCTTGATCAGGAAACCATGTTAACCGGGGGAGTGGCTGGTAAAATTAAGCAATACCGTAATGACATACCGGAACTGAAAGTATTTGAAACTAGAAAAAAGATGGCTGCAGCTATCAGCGAACAAGTCCATATTAGAGGGGCTGGCCATGTGTGGTGTATCAATGATACGGCGGGCTGTAAGGGTCAAGGCTTTGTTGATAGAACACGTTGTGCGGACTGCGATAATAGCGTAATTGACGATACCAAAAATGCGGTTTGGCATGGGATATATGAGCAGCAGATTGAGCTACTAAACGTTAAGGATATAGGTCATGGTGCAAAAGAGCGGGTTAATCGCGATCTCATAAGGGCAAGAACGGTACTCAATGAACTAGGCGCAGGTATTGATGCAAACAAAAGGTGAACAAACCAAGAAAGCCCTTGAATTAGCAATTCATCGAATTACCACGGGCCGCGTTCGCAAGGTAAAACCAGAACGCAAACTCTCCATTGCGGCGGTCGCTGAGGAAGCCGGAGTATCCACGGCAACCATCCATAATAGATACCCGGAAATCGCAGATAAGGTTCGCCAACTACTCAACAAAGATGCCCGACAACAGCGAGACGAAAAAAGTCAGGCATTGAAAGAAGAAAAATCCAAAAGGAAGGAACTACTGGACGAAAACCGTTTGCTTCGTCAGCAAATGGCAGAACTGGTATCGCGCAATGCCGCCATGGAAACAGAACTGGATCACTTGCGAGCCTTGCTTGAGAGCAAGAATATTGCTCAAATCAGCCCTAAAAAAACAGGAAAATAGTTACATTGAAAATGCCTTTTATAATCATAGCTTTATCTTAATGTAACCGTTACACCCAAATCATATCAAATAGCCAATTAATTTTCTTAATTTTTGTTCTCCCACACTTCTGATCCGCACTCAACAAAATGCACATCTCCTGACTTCATAATTTCTTTTGCGAAATTACTAAAGAACTGCTCGCCGGATTCAGTGTCGGCAATTCGTTTGGGGCGAAAGTCTGCGATCTTGACCTTCTGACTGCAAAGGCTTCCACCAGCATTAATGATTAATTCTGCGCGGCCTCTCACGCCTTCAGCGTCTTCGAATCTCAAGCCTCGAAATACCATGCTTTTATGGTTTCTGATTTTTGCCCGATAAATTACATCCTCTGCCTCTTTTCGAATGAAATCAGCTTCCGTCATTTTGCTGACGACTCGGGTTTTTATTCCATGGATCGGCGTATATCCATGGAGAGTGCCACGGCAGTTTTCGGCCAGGAATTTGGCAAGACCAAATAACTTTGAGGTGTCCACCTCTACTTTTGTGACTGGGTACCCCTCATCTTTTACGTTGCTGAATTTTTGAAAAAAATAGCTATCTCTTTTTTCATAGCAATTCCGTCTTTCAGAAATTTTTTAAATTTGGTTTTCAGATTTTTCTACACTTCAATGTAGTACGTTGAATTGTCGTGGCGCTCATTGGTAACCACCCAGTAATCTAAATTTACTCGATGGTTTGCAGGGCCGTAGGTCGCTGTATTTGATTCATCAATAGCCACTGACCAGATTTGATTCTCATCGAATCCGGCAAGCATTGCTTCACTCATGCTGTGAAACTGGAAATCACCAAATTCTTTTTCAATTGGATCGTAAGGAAAGTCTTCGTAATGCTCAGTCATTTATATGTTCCTCGCTTAAATACCCCCCCATTAAAGCATAGGCTCTCCACAAAGCAAGAGGAAATATAAAGCACGCATAATGACCAATATATTAAACCAAGCCTTGCGCTTGATTATTTAAATTGAAATCCCTATTCAAGGAGTTTTGGCCAGGGCTATAGCAGGGCTAACGATAAGAAAATAAATCCAACTATTGGTTGATCAGGTCATTAAGAATCTCGTATGCACAGATAAGACCTTCCAATTTCGTTGTTCCCGGATTCCTATCTATGAATGCAGCAATGGTTTCGTCTAATTGTTTTTTTTCTTGGGGGGATTCAAGCCTGACTGCCGCGAAAGTCGGTACACCTTCACGCGCTTTGTTTTCGATCTGGCATGGGGGACAGCTCCATTCAGGGTCTCTCTTGAGCT
>TARA_R110001583_G_scaffold53677_3_pt1 | contig 12524 bp, 12 predicted proteins | sample TARA_R110001583 | Tara Oceans TARA_R110001583 (sample SAMEA4398432) | marine metagenome | biome: Polar Biome; feature: [MES] marine water layer (ENVO:01000295) within the mesopelagic zone...; material: water (ENVO:00002006), including particulate matter (ENVO:01000060) such as...... | reverse complement strand
TAAGCTTTTTATTCTAAGTAACAATTTCCACTTAAAAATAAAAGCACTTGTCGTAACTCACTAAGATAAAACAAGAAATTCAAAAATCATACAAACTTTGATCAATGCGGCTGATTAGAAATAAAGCACTTCACGATGTCGGCTTGAAGACAAAGAAGCGTGCAAAAGACTGCGCTCCTATGTATTAATGATGTATTAATTATGCATTAATTATGCATTAATTTTATGAAAAAAAAGGCCGATAAAATGAATTATCGACCTTCTCAAAACTTAATATGTAGTTATTAATATCGTGATCAAATTACTTTTTAACTGGGCGTTTCCAGCCTTCAATATTACGCTGTTTGCTACGTGAAACACATAATGCATTATCCGGCACATCACTTACAACCGTTGTACCCGCACCTGTTGTTGCACCGTTACCGATAGTCACCGGAGCGACAATTTGGCAATCACTGCCAACAAACACATCATCACCAATAATCGTTTGATGCTTGTTGATACCATCGTAGTTACAAGTGATCACACCTGCACCAATGTTAACACCACTACCAACCAGACTATCGCCAATGTAACTTAAGTGGCCACATTTTGTACCCACACCTAATGTTGATTTTTTAACTTCAACAAAGTTGCCAATATGTACTTCTTTTGCAATCACAGTATCAGGGCGAAGACGTGCAAAAGGACCAATAGAAGCATTCTCAGCGATAGTTGCCCCTTCAATGATAGAGTTTGCTTTAATCTCGGTATTATCAGCGATATCACAATTTTTTAGGATACAACCCGCACCAATTTTAACGCCATAACCTAGCTTCACTTTACCTTCGATGATCACGTTAATATCGATATCAACATCTTGGCCGCAAGTTAATTCGCCACGTAAATCAAAACGATTTGGGTCACGCAACATAACACCATCTAATAATAATTTATTAGCATTCTCAAGTTGAAAAGCACGTTCTAAATTAGCGAGTTGTAAACGGTTATTAACCCCTTCAACTTCAAATGCATTTTCAGGCTGAACCGTTTCAATTGCACACCCTTCTTGATGTGCCATTTTAATAATGTCAGTTAGGTAATATTCACCAGCAGCATTATCGTTAGATAAAGCAGGTAACCACCGATTCAAATCATTAGCGTTTGCCACTAAAATCCCAGTGTTAACTTCTTTAATCGCTAACTGAGCAGCGTTTGAGTCTTTCTGCTCTACAATGCCTATTACTTTGCCGTTAGCGCGTTCAATTCGTCCATACCCTGTTGGGTCATCAAGCTCGATGGTTAACAAGCCAATACCACCTTCAGGCTGTACTGATACTAATTTTTCTAATGTGGTAGCAGATAAGAGAGGGACATCGCCATATACAATTAAGATTTTTTCATCTGCTTTAAAGTGTGGTTGTGCCATTTGCATAGCATGCCCAGTGCCTAACTGCTCTGTTTGTTCTATCCAGTTTAAACAACTGTCAGTAATATTCTGTTGCATGATGTCACCACCATGCCCGTATATTAAGTGTATATTTTCAGAACCAATGCCTTTCACTGTATCGATAACATGTTGCACCATCGGTTTATCAGCAATTTTATGTAAAACCTTAGGTAAAAGAGAACGCATGCGGGTGCCTTTGCCAGCAGCAAGAATAACAACACTTAAAGACATAATGAGACCTTAATATAAAGAATGATAAGGCGTTCATTTTAGCGGATTTTTTGATAAGAACGTATAAGAAAATACTGTTCTTGATATTTTAGTGAACACAACCATATAAAAATATCCGATTAATATCATTTATATTAACTATCTTTCATTTTTTGTAAATGTTCACTGTATTGAGTTCAAAGATAAAATGCATAGTCATAGAAAATGTAATTTTGATGGAAACTATTATCGCGCTTAATAAGCTAATTCTAGGGTTTGTTTTTTGTGCTCTACAGCATACTTCAAGCTGATGAATATAATTTGCATGTTAAAGTGTTGTTAAAATATGAAATTACTACTTAAAACATAAGATAAAAATATGAAACTTGAAGCCATAGATTACCATGCTGAAAATGCCCAACAACTGTTTGTCAAGTCTCTTCGCGATACAGGGTTTGGTGTATTAAAAAATCATCCTATCCAGCAACAAATAGTCAGGTCGATTTACGACAATTGGCAGCAGTTTTTTAACTCTGAAGATAAAGGTGAATTTCATTTCAATGCAGAAACTCAAGACGGTTTTTTTCCCGCTGAAGTTTCAGAAACAGCGAAAGGGAATACAATAAAAGATATTAAAGAGTATTTTCATTATTACCCTTGGGGGCAATGCCCTGAAGAATTGAAAACTGAACTTCAAAATTATTATCAACAAGCGGGTAACCTTGCTTCTGAGTTGTTGGGTTGGGTAGAGAATAATTCACCCTCCGAAGTATCACAATTATTTACACAACCTCTTCCAGATATGATTAAAGATAATCAACAAACATTATTGAGAATACTTCATTACCCGCCATTAAAAGGAGATGAAGAGCTAGGGGCGATTCGAGCAGGTGCTCATGAAGATATTAATTTGCTGACGATTCTTCCTGCCGCTAATGAACCCGGCCTGCAGGTGAAAAGCGTAGAAGGTGAATGGTTAGATGTCCCATCTGATTTCGGTAATTTAATTGTTAATATCGGTGATATGCTTCAGGAAGCATCAGGTGGCTATTATCCGTCAACAACCCACCGTGTGATTAATCCTGATGGCGCAGACAAAACCAAGTCTCGAATTTCATTGCCTCTTTTTCTTCATCCAAAACCAGAAGTTATTCTTTCAGATAATTACACTGCGGATCAATACTTAAAAGAACGTCTAAGAGAGCTTGGTGTTATTTAAACGTTTGATGTTGAGGCTAAACACGTTGCAACATCAGCAGTTGCGTTAGAAAACCTAGATTTGTAGGGAAATAGACCCCGAATAGGTTGTTAGATAAAGCAATTTTCAATGCTGATATGCTAACAACCTTCTATAAATGTTCAATGCCAAATGTATTGTCATGTAAAATGAAATGAGAGTGACAAACTTATCGAATATTTGACAAAAACTTTTGCAACCTGACGTGACTTGTTACCTTACCAAAAATATTTTCAGGAATATCGTCCACTAATAAAGCGCCATCTTCCATAAATAAAACACGATCCGCCACTTCATTAGCAAAGCCCATTTCATGGGTAACCACAACCATGGTCATACCGTCTGCAGCTAATGATTTCATAACATCCAACACCTCACCCACCATTTCAGGATCAAGTGCCGAAGTGGGTTCATCGAAAAGCATCATATCCGGTTTCATTGCCAGCGCTCTTGCAATGGCAACACGTTGTTGCTGACCACCAGAAAGTTGATTTGGGTAGATATCCATCTTTTCTGCAAGTCCAACACGAGTCAACAACACTTCAGCTTCTGAAATAACATCGGCTTTACTACGACCTGTCACTTTTAGTGGCGCTAACATAACATTCTCTTTAACCGAAAGATGCGGAAATAAATTAAATGATTGAAATACCATTCCAATATTTTCTCTTAACTTATTTATATTAGTATCTTCGCCATACATTTTGACGCCATCGACTATAATTTCACCACTAGAAATCGTTTCTAATTGATTTAAAGTACGTAAATACGTGGATTTACCAGAGCCAGAAGGTCCAATGATCACAACAACTTCACCACGTTGAATATTGGTTGTAACTTTTTTTAATGCATGACAACCGTTAGGGTAAATTTTATCAACATCATTAGTGACGATCATATCGTTACCGGTGTATTTTTTCTTATCTGTCATTGTTTGCTAACCTTTTTTCAATACGCTGTATGCACCAAGATAAAGTAAACGTTAAAACCAAATACAATCCAGCAACAGTAAACCAAACCTCAAAGGTAGCAAAGCTACCACTCACCACTTCTCGTCCCGCTTTTGTTAAATCAGTAATTGAAATAACTGAAACTAATGAAGAGTCTTTGATTAAATTGATAAGTTGTCCTGCCATTGGCGGTAATGTGCGTTTGAATGCTTGTGGTAAAATCACATACATCATCGCCTTAGGATAAGTCATGCCCAACGATCGAGCCGCTTCCATTTGACCAGCAGAAATAGACTGAATACCAGAACGTATAATTTCAGCCACATAAGCACCAGTAAAAACTGAGAGTGCAACAACACCAGCAGTAAAACGATCTAAGTCGAAGATTGTTCCTAGGAAAAAATAGACGATAAATATCTGCACTAATAGCGGCGTACCACGAATAACTTCAATATATAAAATGGACAAATTTTTACTAAATGGATTGTCTGAAATTCGCATTAAAGCGGTCATTAAACCGATAATAATTGAGAAAAATAAAGAGATAACTGAAATTTTCAGGGTCATATATAACCCATCAATTAAAACACCACTTCTAATACCTTCCTTACGCGCTATTAGGTCACCTTCAAAGATCAAGTCACCATCACTAATAAGTACTTGGTCAGCACCTTTTATCACTCTTGATGGGTCGCCATTATCAAACGTTAATGTGATCACACCATCAGCATTAACAGCCGCATCAGCATCACCTTGTGCAATGATATCTATAGGGGAGGTATCAACAATGTAAGGGAGAACAAGGTGCCATTGCCATTTATAATTAATGGTTTGTGATGCGGAATAAATTCCAGCAGAAAGAATGCAAAGCGTGAAAATAAATAGCACATGCCATTTTAGTTTATTGGGTTTTTCGTTCATAAGTCCACCGACAATAAGAAAACAAAAACCAGAGGCAAGCCTCTGGTTTTAAAGGGGTTACTTAACAAACTTATTTAACTTGGCTTAACCAAGCATCACTGTTGAACCATTTGTCATAAATGCGTTGATAGTTGCCGTCACCTTTAGTCTGTCTTAGGAAGTTATTAAGAAAGTTCAACATATCAGGATCGCCCTGTTTAACAGCCCAACCTAATGGCTCATAAGTAAAAGGTTCTAAAATAGCGACCGTTTTACCTTTTGATTGGTTTGCATAGATTGCAATAAATGGCATGTCATAGATCATTGCATCAGCTTTACCGTTAATCACTTCAAGCGCAGCATCTGTCTGGGTTTCAAAAGCATTGTATTTTGCTTTTGATAACATTCTCTGAATCACTTGTTCACCAGAAGTTCCCAATTTACCGGCAATAGTGTACTCAGACGTATTAAGATCCTTGTAACTATTAACTTTGCCTTCAAGTTTTGGGTTCAGTAGGATAGATTGACCAACGGTAATGTACGGGTCTGCAAAGTTAACACGCATATTTCTTTGCGCATTAATGGTCATGCCCGCCATAATAATATGACATTTGTCAGTTAATAACGCAGGAATAATACCATCCCATGCTGTATTAACAGGTACGTACTTAACCCCCATCTGCTTAGCCATTAATTTACCGAGATCTACATCAAAACCGATATAATTTCCGTTTTTAGCTTTCATTTCAAATGGCATATATCCCGCATCAAAACAAGCTCTAAGCTCACCAGCTTTACTGATATCATCTAAAGTGCCTGCATTGGCAATACCGACTGACAATGCGAAGAGAGAAGTGGCTGTGACGAGTTTTCTAAGTTTGTTTTTCATCTGAAAATCCTTTTATGATTTGAAGTATCTATAAATAATGATGCTGAATAATAGTATAAGCAGGTCACTTTTCTATTAGATGTGTAGGGCAGCAAAAAATGCGCCAATAAACTATATTGTGCAATAAAGAAGATTACTAGAAATAATCCATTAAAATGAAAATTTACTTGCTGAAAAGCTAATAAATTCGAATATTATCCAAAATCCACATGTATTAACTCAAACAACAAAAATAATTGCAATTCAATTTGCTCCATTTTGGGGCTTTAGCACCAATATAGTGCAACTAGTACCTGACGCTGAGTATTTTACCAGCAAGCATGAAGTACAAAAAAAACATGATTAAGGAGAGAGTGAGTACTTTTATCTGAGGGGAAAATGTATTATAAAAATGACCGCCCTTACCCTAAATGCTTGGCTTTATGAGGCTAATCAACAGGAATACAGATCAACTTAGGTTCGTATTGATGTGTAATAAATAATGGATTATATGCGTCGGAAACTATTAGCGAACAATAAGTTTTACTATAAAAAATGGCTGCTTTTTTGCATAATCATTTACATAAACTAATTAACCTCTAAATAATGGGCTGCATCATGAAACAAAAGATACTACAAGAGATGTGTGTTTTAGCAGACATCAATATAGAAAATGAAATTCAACGTCGTATCAGCTTTATTAAAAACATCTTAAAAAAAGCGCATTGTAAAACACTGGTATTAGGCATCAGTGGTGGTGTTGACTCAAGTACAGCCGGACGGTTATGTCAGCTGTCAGTTGAGCAGTTAAATAAAGAAGAAAAGAGTAACAACTATCAATTTATTGCTGTTCGCTTGCCTTATGCCGTGCAAAAAGATGAAGATGAAGCCCAACTTGCACTGAGTTTCATCAAACCAACACATACCGTGGCAGTTAATATTCAAGCGGGCGCAGATGGCATTCATGAAAGTACTTTGGATGCGATTAAAAACAGCACTATTAATTACTCAGACAATACCAACCTCGATTTTATAAAAGGCAATGTTAAAGCGCGTATGCGCATGATTGCTCAGTATGAAATTGCAGGATTAACCGGTGGTTTAGTGGTTGGTACTGACCATAGTGCAGAAAATATCACCGGTTTTTATACCAAACACGGTGATGGAGCTTGTGATTTAGCCCCATTATTCGGGTTAAACAAACGCCAAGTAAGATCACTAGCGAAGCATTTAGGTGCACCGAGTTTGTTAGTTGAAAAAGCACCAACAGCAGATTTAGAAGAAAATAAACCGCAACTTGAAGACGAGATAGCATTAGGCATGACTTACGATCAAATCGATGATTTCTTAGAAGGCAAAGACGTTGAACAAGAGATAGAGGATAAATTAATTAATATTTATTTACGCACACAACATAAACGCCAACCGATCCCAACTATTTACGATTAATTGCAAAGAATTTCAAACCTAATACTCGGCAATACCGCCTAACAGCATTTCGAAGTAACAATGACTTACCTTGATGGTTTAATAAAAATTAAGCAATCAAGGTAAATTTATCCACTTTTTCCATCGCAAATCATCAAATTACTAGCCTTGTTAAGGCCTCTAATGATAGATTCTCTATTCGATTAATGATTAATCGGTTCTATTTAAACTATAAATGAAAGGAAATATAGACCATGAAAAAAGTGGGTTTAGTTGGTTGGCGCGGTATGGTTGGATCTGTTCTTATGCAAAGAATGCGTGAAGAGAATGATTTTGCAACGATTGAGCCAGTATTTTTCACCACCTCACAAGTTGGTCTAGCTTCTCCAGATATTGGTAAAAAAACCGAAACCTTAAAAGATGCCTCTTCAATTGAAGACCTAGCAAAAATGGATATCATCATTACTTGTCAAGGTGGTGATTACACTAATTCTGTTTACCCTGCATTACGTGCAAGCGGTTGGAATGGTTACTGGATTGATGCCGCATCTTCATTACGTATGAAAGACGACAGCATTATCGTATTAGATCCCGTCAACAAAGATGTGATTCAACAAGGTTTAGCTGACGGCGTAAAAACGTATGTTGGCGGTAACTGTACGGTTTCATTAATGTTATTAGCATTAGGTGGTTTATTTGAAGCAGACTTAATTGAGTGGGTTTCTCCACACACTTACCAAGCAGCTTCAGGCGCTGGTGCACGTAATATGCGTGAACTTATTAGCCAAATGGGTGCAATTGAAGCTTCAGTAGCAGACGAGCTAGCTGATCCTGCATCTGCTATTTTAGAAATAGATAAAAAAGTCGCTGAATTCATTCGCAGTGATGCACTACCAACAGAACAATTTGGTGCACCATTAGCAGGTAGCTTGATCCCATGGATTGATGTACCGATGCCTTCTGGTCAATCTAAAGAAGAGTGGAAAGCACAAGTTGAAGCAAACAAAATTTTAGGTACAAGTGATAAGCAAACACCTATTGATGGTTTATGTGTTCGTATTGGTGCAATGCGTTGTCATAGCCAAGCAATTACAATGAAACTGAAAAAAGATGTATCAGTTGCTGAAATTGAGAAAATCTTAGCGTCTCACAATGAATGGGTTAAAGTCATTCCAAATGAACGTGAAGCAACGGTTTCTGAGCTTTCTCCTGCAAAAGTAACAGGCACATTAAGCATTCCTGTTGGTCGTATCCGCAAACTAGCAATGGGTCCTGAATATATCAGTGCATTCACTGTTGGTGACCAACTATTATGGGGTGCAGCTGAGCCATTACGTCGTATGTTGAACATATTACAAGATGCTTAATTTGCATTAGCTTTATCGCTTAAATTAAAAAAGGCCTCGAATGAGGCCTTTTTTGTATCTCGCTTTTTAAACCAAATATGTTTATAAAACTCAAGCAGACTAAGAATTACTCGCCTTTTTTACTACGTGATAACAAGTCCATTGCCGCTTCTTTCACTGCTTTACCTTGATAAAGCACGTAATAGATTTGTTCACAAATAGGCATTTCGATATTAACTCGCTTAGCAAGGTTATAAACTTCTTCGGTATTACGGTAACCTTCAACAACTTGGCCAATTTCAACCTGTGCTTCATCAATACCTTTACCTGAACCTAATGCTAAACCAAAACGACGATTACGAGATTGATTATCAGTGCAAGTTAAGACTAAATCACCTAAACCAGCCATCCCCATAAAAGAAGCTTCAGTAGCACCTAAAGCCACACCTAAACGCGTTAACTCCGCTAATCCACGCGTGATTAAAGCAGTACGTGCATTAGCACCAAAACCTAAACCATCAGCTAAACCAGCACCAATCGCAATCACATTTTTAACCGCGCCACCTAACTGTACCGCAGTAAAATCTTCCGAAATATAAGTTCTGAAATTACTGTTATTATGGAAAAGATCGGCGATATGTTGCGTAAAATTAGCATCAGATCCTGCTACGGCAACAGCCGTTGGCAAACCTTTAGCCACTTCCATTGCAAACGTAGGACCAGAAAGAACGGCTAGTGGGTAATGCTCACCGACAATATCGCGAGCGACTTCTTGTAACAAACGCCCTGTTTCAGCTTCTAAGCCTTTTGTTGCCCACGCAATACGATGCTCCGGGCGTAATAAAGGCTTAACTTGAGATAAAACCAACCCAAACACATGACTAGGCACCACCAACAAAATAGTGTCTGTTGCTGCAATACATTTTGCTAAATCACTTTCAGGTTGAAGACGTTCAGGAAATGTAACCCCAGGCAAGAACGCTTTATTTTCGCGATCCGATTGTAGGCGTTGCATGTGGTCACTTGAATGACCCCAGATTAATGTATTATGTCCGTTACGAGCCAATGATACAGCAAGAGCAGTGCCGTAAGACCCTGCTCCTAATACTGTAATGGCAGTTTTCTCAGCCATTAGATTACCTATTTAAGAAAGAACTTAATTAAGAGTTTAGAGTTTCTACTTCAGCTTGCTTACTTGCCATTGCTTGCTGGAATAACGCATCAAAGTTTACTGGTGCTAAATTTAGCTGTGGGAAAGTACCACGAGTCACTAAGTTTGATACGGCTTCACGTGCGTATGGGAATAGAATATTTGGGCAAAATGCATTTAAGCAATGAGCGAGTTGAGGGCCTTCAAGCTGTGATACAGAGAAAATACCTGCTTGTTGTACTTCACATAAAAAAGCCACATCTCCTTCAACGGATGCTGTTGCAGTAAGTGATAACGTCACTTCGTATACACCCTCTTCTAATTTCTTAGATTGTGTATCAATATCCATTTTAACTTCTGGCGCCCATTCTTTTTTAAAAATATCAGGTGAATTTGGGCATTCAAAAGAGATATCTTTTACATAAACACGTTGGATATTAAATTCTACTTGTTGCTCTTCTTGTTCTGGCATGATCTTTCCTTAATCCTTAAAAATATTTCGTCGTAGTGAGTTAGCTTAATAGCGTATCAAGTTTATCAGCACGTTCTAATGCATATAGCTCATCACAACCACCGATTGGGTTACCATCAATGATGATTTGCGGAACCGTTGTCCCACCCGTAATTTTTGTCATGTTAGGACGAAGCGAACGGTCAGATACATCAATTTCTTGATACTCAACTTCTTTGCTGTCTAATAATTGCTTTGCACGCATGCAATATGGGCAATACGGAGTCGTATAAATAGTGATAGTTGCCATAATATAATTACTTCTTAGTTGTTGGTAAGTTTGCAGCTGTCCAGCCACTCATACCTGAAAAAAGATTATTCACTTGTTCGAAGCCCGCTTTCGCTAACTTCTCACCTGCGCCAGAAGAACGAGTCCCTGATGCACATACAACTATAATGGGGGTCTGTTTATTATTTTCAATAGCTGCGAACTTTCCTTCTTCAATCTGTGACAGAGTTATATTTTTTGCGTTGACGATATGGCCTTTTTTAAACTCATCTGCAGAACGGATATCAACTACGATCGCATCTTGTTTATTTATTAATAACGTCGCTTCCTGTGGATTGATATTATTGGTGTTACTGAGTTTAGCTTTTACAACACTGTGGATTAACATTGCGGCAATAGCGACCCATGCAGCAGATAACATCGGGTTGTTAATAAAAAAATCAATATACTCTTGCATAACTTGTTTCTTCTTCTGTAGGGATAAATTTGAGCCTGAGTATACCCTGTGGAAAACAGAAGATCAGCCTTGAGATTTAGATTAATAAATGAAAATAGCTTTTTTCTGCTTATTTTAACTCGCTTTGATCTAACACTAGGCTTTTTCAGTGACAAGCGACACAAATGTTGTAAAATCACTAGTAGATAATTTAAACATTAAAGAGGTTTGATATGACAACTCCTAAGAAACCATTAGTACTATTGATTTTAGACGGTTGGGGCTACCGCCCAGATATGCCAGATAATGCAGTATCGAATGCTAAAACACCTGTTCTAGACCAATTATGTAAAGATTATGCAAATACCCTTATCTCAGCATCAGGTATGGATGTAGGTCTACCAGGCGGTCAAATGGGTAACTCTGAAGTAGGTCATACCAATATTGGTGCTGGACGTACTGTTTACCAAAACCTAACCAAAGTAACAAAATCTATCGCAGATGGTGACTTCTTCGAAAATGCTAACTTCGTCGCCGCTGTTGATAAAGCCGTTGCTGCAAATAAAGCCGTTCACATCATGGGCCTCGCATCACCAGGTGGTGTCCACTCTCACGATGATCATATCGTAGCAGCCATTGAACTCGCAGCAAAACGTGGTGCAACAAAAGTATTTGTACATGCATTCTTAGATGGCCGTGATACTCCACCTCGCAGTGCCGCTGGAACATTAGCTAAATATGAACAAAAATATAAAGAAGTTGGCGTAGGCCGCACCGTTTCTCTCATCGGTCGTTACTTTGCAATGGATCGTGATAATCGCTGGGATCGTGTTGAACAAGCTTACCGTCTATTAACAGAAGCAAAATCAGACTTCACAGCAGAAAGCGCATTAATCGGTCTTGAAAATGCTTATGCTCGCGACGAAAACGATGAGTTTGTAAAAGCAACTGTGATTGGCGAAGCAGCCCCTATTTCAGATGGTGATGCAGTATTATTCTTAAACTTCCGTGCTGACCGAGCGCGTGAATTAACTTATACCTTTACTGATCAAGACTTCAAAGGTTTTGAACGTGCAGTAACACCTAATATCAACTTTGTAACATTAACAGAATATGCAGCAAACATTAGCGCTCCAGCTGCTTACCCAAGCGAAGAATTAACAAATACCTTAGGTGAATGGTTAGCGAAAAAAGATAAAACACAATTACGTATTTCTGAAACTGAAAAATACGCACATGTGACTTTCTTCTTTAACGGCGGTGTTGAAGATGAGTTCCCAGGTGAACATCGTACTTTAATTAGCTCTCCTGCCGTTGCCACTTACGATATGCAACCAGAAATGAGCTCTGCCGAACTGACTGAAAAATTAGTGAGTGCAATCAAAAGTAGCGAATACGATGTGATCATTTGTAACTACCCAAATGGCGACATGGTAGGACACACGGGTGTCTATGAAGCGGCAGTAAAAGCTTGTGAGGCCGTTGATGCATGTATTGGTCAAATCGTTGGTGCATTAAAAGAAGTGGGCGGAGAATGTTTAATCACTGCTGACCACGGTAATGCAGAACAAATGATTGACCCTGATACAGGTGGTATTCATACCGCACACACTAACTTACCAGTACCCTTTATATATGTTGGTCGTGAAGCAACCATCGCTGAAGGTGGTCGTTTGTGTGATATTGCACCAACCATGTTATCGCTAATGGATATGGAAATTCCAACTGAAATGACTGGTAAAGCATTAATTACTGTTAAGTAATTGTTTGATTGGTAGGTGCCCTAACAAATAGAGCACCTACTTCATCCCACCCAGTGAATATTTATTT
>TARA_R110001583_G_scaffold72129_1_pt1 | contig 12526 bp, 8 predicted proteins | sample TARA_R110001583 | Tara Oceans TARA_R110001583 (sample SAMEA4398432) | marine metagenome | biome: Polar Biome; feature: [MES] marine water layer (ENVO:01000295) within the mesopelagic zone...; material: water (ENVO:00002006), including particulate matter (ENVO:01000060) such as...... | reverse complement strand
AGGCGCACGCTGAAGAAACTAAGCACTGAAAAAAATAAACCACAAACCAGAGAACCGAACAGTAGCGGCCACCAGATGTGAGACAACTCACCGCTGATCCATTCAAATGTCATGGTGAACTCTTGCTCATGATCAGGCAGATTTAACAGCCAGGCACCGACCTTAAACGTAAAATAAAAAATTGGCGGCATCGTTAGCGGGTTGGTAATCCATACCAATCCAACCGATATCGGTAGGTTGCTATGAATCAATATAGCTAATACGGCTGCGACCAGCATCTGCATCGGAATCGGCAAAAAAGCGCAAAAAATACCAACCAGAAACGCCAAGGATACTGAATTACGATTAAGGTGCCAGAGATTGGGGTTGTGCAACGCGCTGCCCAGCCGACTCAGGCTAGGATGTGCCTTTATCTTGGCTTCGTTGGGTAAGAATCGCTTAATAAATCTGCGTGGCATTAAGACAGGGATCCAGCGAACGGGTGATAAGCTAAACTGCTGATTGATTATGCCTTCTATCACTTTGTAAGCCAACTGGAGTTCATGGATGATCCGGTTTTGTTTGGCTTTGGTCAGCGTTTCTTTTTGGCCTGGCCTGCCCGCGCCAGTGTGGATGCTATCCATACCGCTACTGGTTTTTCTCTGTAGCAGCAAGCGACGCCTCAGATCGCTACTGCCCATTATCTTTGGGTTGGCGTGGGGGATGGGCTACGGATACTGGATTCAGGTGCACCAACTTCCAGCAAGCTGGCAGGCTGTTGATCTGCTCGCTACCGGTACCGTGGTTGGGCTGCCTGAACTACAGGATGATCGCTGTCGGTTCGATTTGGCATTAGAGCAGCTGACTCATGCCACTGCTGCAAAGCGTCCTGCAACACTACCTCGTACCCTGCGCTTGACCTGGTATCGATGTGAAAGTCTGCCGCAGCCGGCGCAGAGATTGCAGCTCACTGTGCGACTTAAGCGGCCGCAGGGCTTTGTTAATTCTGGCGGGTTTGATTACCCGTTATACCTGCTTAGTCAGGGCATCGATGCCAGCGGCTATGTCCGTGCTAGTCGCGCAATCAGTCCGCCGCAGCGGTTGGAAGATGCGGCCATCATTGGACGTATAGATCGCTGGCGACTGGGAGCGCTTGAGCGGCTACAGCAACAACAGCTATCGAATCAGGGACAGGCGTTGTTAGGTGCTTTGCTGCTCGGTGATAAGCGCGGTCTAGACACGATAATCTGGAAAACCCTGCGTGATACGGGCACGGCGCATCTTTTTGTAATCAGTGGTTTGCATATCGGCATGCTGGCCAGTCTCTGTTTTGGCGCTGTTTACGCGCTTGCACGTCTACACCCCCAATGGCGCTGCCGATACCGTATTGCTGCTGCGGCATTGAGCGCTATCGGGGTATCGGGTGGTTATGCGCTGCTTTCCGGATGGGGGGTTCCCAGTCAACGCGCTTGGGTGATGGTCTGTGCGGTGATGCTCAGTCTGATTGGGTTTCGTGCGATGACCCCTAGCCAGCGTTTGTGGCTGGCAGCGACAGCGGTGTTATTGCTCGATCCGCTTGCCTTCAGGCAACCCGGATTCTGGCTCTCCTTTGCTGCCTGTGCGGTATTGATCTATGCTTTTTCCGGTCACCTGGGACGGGTGAGTGTTATACGCCAGTTACTCTGGGCGCAGATCGCTATTTTAGTCGGTTTGACCCCTTGGCTGCTGTACCTGTTTCAGCAATGGCCACCGCTGTCACCCTTGATTAACCTGCTTGCGATACCCCTTGTTAGCCTGTTCTTACCTGCCGCCTTGATTGGATTAGTGCTGCTGATGGTATGGCCCAGTGTGGGTGAGCCTATGATGTGGGTCTTGGCTCAGCTATTGGATTGGGGATGGCAGGGGCTTGGCTGGACCCAACAGTTACTGTCTCCGCTGCCCACGACAGGCCCGGTAACTTTATGGGCGGTCATATTGGCGCTGATAGGATCAATGCTGCTGCTGTTACCACGCGCCGTCGCAGGACGCTGGTTAGGATTGCTGCTATGGCTACCCATACTGTCTTCGCTGCAAACCACCCCTGATAAAGGGGGATTTCAAGTCACTCTGCTGGACGTTGGCCAGGGGCTCTCGGTGTTGGTTGAGACAGAGCGGCACCGACTCCTCTATGACGCAGGTCCGAGATACCGGTCTGGATTCAGTGCGGCAGAGGCCGCCATCATCCCATACCTGTCTCGTCAGGGGATTAGACGTTTGGATCTGTTGTTGATCAGTCATGCTGACATCGATCATTCGGGCGGTCAGTTGGTGCTGGAATCCGCGTTGCAGCTAGGGCAAACACTGAGCAGTAGCGATAAAATTCAAGCGGATGTGCTTTGCAGGGCAGGGCAAAGCTGGGTTTGGGACGGGGTTGAATTTCGAATTTTGCACCCGGATAGGGTTCAGGGCGTCAGTGAGAACAACCGCTCCTGTGTTCTGCAGATCGATAACGGGCACCACCGGGTGTTGCTGACAGGGGACATTGAAGTGGAGGTCGAGCGGATGCTGGTTAATCGTTATTCAGAATCATTACAATCAACCACCCTGGTTGCCGCGCATCACGGCAGTCGCAGTTCCACCAGTGAACGTTTTCTTGAGAAGGTGAATCCGCAACAAGTATTAATTAGCAGTGGTTGGCTTAACCGCTTTGGCCACCCCCATCCAGACGTTGTAGAAAGAGTGTTGAGACGAGAGATGAAACTGCTCAATACTGCATCGGCGGGTGCGATTAAACTTCGGATAAGCGCAACTGGCGACTCTCGATTCTCAACCGCAGCTGAGGATCTTTGGGGTTACTGGCACCGCCTAAAGCAGCACCAGTAGATTCAATGCCGATCGGTTCATTTTTCAATCAATTTGCTAATAATCAGAGCCGATGTCGGTACTGGACAGGCCATTATCTTCCATGATTTCTCGGAGAAGCTTTAACCCCTCGACCTGTATCTGTCGCACCCGTTCACGCGTTAGCCCAACTTCTTTGCCGACTTCTTCAAGGGTTCCCATATCGTAGCCACCTAGGCCGAAACGTCGCTGTAACACCTCCTGGTGTTTACTCGGCAGTTGGGTTAACCAATCATCAAGACGACCTATCAGATTGGTTTTTTGAATCCAGTCTTCTGGGTTTACGGTCTGAGGATCGGTTAGAAATTCTTGCAACGTGGTATTTTTTTCTGCACCGACCAACAGGTCAATCGATGTGGTCGATTGTTTAAACCCCATCACCGCTTTGACTTTGGCAGCGGGTTTGTCGGCCCATTCGGCGATCTCTTCAACAGAGGGGTCGTGGGTCAGGCTCTGGGCGAGTTGCCGTTCCGCTTTGAGACAGCTGTTAAGTTCTTTAATCACATGCACCGGAAGTCGAATCGTACGGGCTTGATTCATGATACCGCGCTCAACATTTTGCCGGATCCACCAAGTGGCATAGGTCGAAAAGCGAAAACCTTTCTCGGGATCAAATTTTTCAACAGCCCGGATCAAGCCAAGATTACCCTCTTCAACAAGATCTAGCAGAGACAGACCGCGATGCTGATAACGTCGTGCAATCTTAACCACCAAACGCAGATTGCTTTCGATCATACGACGCTTTGCGGTCATATCACCCTGGCGAAAACGGCGGGTAAGATCGACCTCCTCCTCAGCGGTAAGCAGCTTTGCGATACCGATCTCATTCAGATACATCTGGGTTGCATCCAGGTTGCCGGCGCTCGGCTTACTCCAGTCTGTTCCGGCCCGCTTACCTTTAAGAGGCATCGGCATTTCATCAAAACACTCAATATTATCTGCTCTAATCGCTTCAACTACAGCCATGGTGCACCTTTATATTTATTCTTATACAAAAAGTAAGTGTTTGTAATCAAAATAGAAAGAACGATTCTGATCAGGTAATCCTAGCTATAGATCTGGATAAGGCAATGTTGTTTTTGAAAATAATTCAACTTTTATGATGATAAGAGGATTTATATTTAACTCCATAGATTAGGGTTTGTGGCTGATAGGTAGAATGGCCGGGTGGATCTAATTGCGCGCCAGGTTTGGCGATATCGTTCACCTAAGATCTGGCGATCTCCTGCCTAGATATCAGCTAGGCTAGGATGCTAAACGGGTAGCTAAAATGCACGATGGTTTGTTAAAAACAAACCCTAAGATCACTTCAGATTAACCCGGTTGGGGTGTTAATCTGATCCGCGGGCTAAAACAATGCAATTGCTACGAGCGATTCTCAGCAGCGAAGTTCTTGCGGTACCTAGGGCGCATTGTTTTTGATAGTTCAGGCTTCATTAGTCTGGATGATTTGTTTGGAGTCGCATCGTGGCTAAAGGGTTACACCAACATCAACTGCGGCACCAGGGACTGAATCGATTTGGCAAAGAGCTGACTCGCCGTGCCGGTTCCTGCTGTGAACTGTGTGAAATTAGCGGGGTTAAACTCAGTATTTATGAGGTGCCTCCCGTACCGGCAGAACCCGATTATGGGCACTGTGTTTTTCTTTGTGAGCAATGCATAGAACAATTGGAGCATCCAAAGCGACGCAACTCTGATTATTGGCACTTTCTGTCTAAAAGAGTTTGGCACGAGGTTCCTGCGATTCAGGTGCTGGCGGTGTGGATGTGTCGCCAACTCGCTGATGATAAAGTCCCCTGGGCGTCAGAACTGTTGGAACAACTCTACTTGCCGGCTGAAATTGACGACTGGTTGCTGCAGCTGGAACAGCTACGCTGAGGAGCCGCTTTAATGCTATCTATTTCTAAACTTTTGGCGAAACAGTTTTGGATTTTTGATCTGGACGGCACCCTAACGCTACCTCTGCATGATTTTGCAGCGATGCGACTTGAGCTTGGCGTAGCCGAAGGCGTTGGGATCCTGGAACATCTGCAGCAGCAGCCCGAACCCTTACGCAGCGACTTACACCGACGGCTGAAGGCGATTGAATTTGAAGTTGCTGCGCGTGCTGAGCCCATGCCGCTGGCTGCGGAGTTGATCCGTGCCTTACTGGAACAGGGGGTTGAGCTGGCGATCTTGACCCGCAACCGACGAGACTGTGTTGATATCGTATTGGAGCGGCTCGATCTATTGCAGTGTTTTATACCGAATCAGATTATCGCCTGCGGTTGTGCCGAACCCAAACCATCTCCCGCGGGTATCGATCTGCTAATCAGTCGCTGGGGCTGCGATCTTGCTGCCTGTGTCATGGTGGGGGATTATCTGTATGACCTTCAAGCTGGGCGCGCTGCTGGCATCAGCACGGTGCATTTCAACCCTGCCGGATCGCAGCGGTGGCCCGAGCAAACCGACCTGGAGCTCCGCAGCTTTTTACCGCTGCTTACTGCACTGCGCGCTTGATCGAAAATCCACGCTGCTGGAGTAGCGCTTGAATTCCTTTATCTGAACCAAAATGCGCGGCGCCGACAGCGAAGAACAGTTGCTGGTTAGGATATTGGTTCAGCTGCTGGCTAATCTGCTCACTCATGTATCTATTTCGCTCGGTGATCAGCAGGCGTTGGATTTTTCGCTGCAGCCGGTCACTGACCGGCAGTTGTTGATCTAATAACGCATTGAGCTGATCGGGATCGCCACTGCGGTAAGCCGCATAGGTTTGATCCATCCCTGACGCCGCTGTTTCCAGACTCTGCTCCATCGCCTGTAGTACCGCATCCAATAGTTGCATCTGTTCACGCCAGCTAAGGCTGTCAAATACTCGAGTCTGTTGTCGCGGTGTTTCTAGAGCGCCGGTGGCTTTGCCCTGAGCTATGGCTTGCGCGTACAGTTGCTGGTCCATTGCCGGGTAGCGACCATAGCGCAGCTGGTCTTCGAGAAGCGATAGACTGATGGCCAGCGCCCAGGGTTTGAGCCGATCAAACAGGGATAAGGAGAGGTTTTCGGCGGTTGCTGCTAACAGTTTATTGATCCGTGTGATTTGATGCTTAGACAGCAGATGACTGAGTTGCTGACCCTCAGGGAGCTGCAGCAGTTCTCGGGTTGTGGCGATTGTGTGCTGATCGAGCTCGAGCTCGCCGTAGTAGCGGTCAGAGTGGCTAAAAGCCAGTTTGACCTTTTCAGGGAGCTGATTAAGCTCCGGGTGGCCGCTGTGGATGGTGCCAAATAGGTAGCTGGGTGTGGCGCCGTTTTCGATCACCCACAAATAGGGGCGGGTTGCATCGGCATGACTGAAAGAGGCATTGGCAAACAGATAAAGCAGACATAGAGGCAGCCACAGCGAAAGCGACTGAAAAAGTTTAAGAGGGCGAGGATTGGCGTAGCGGGTATGCATGATGAGATTCGCAGCTAGGGTTATTTGAAACGCCGTTGGAGTCCGGCATCGGCAATGATGCGGGTGGCGACCTCTTCAATCGATAACTGGCTCACATCCAGGGTCGTTACTCGATTGAGTTGAAACATCGCGTAGGCATCGGCTACCTCGCGATGACATTGTCGCAATGAAGCGTAGTCAGTATCAGGGCGTCGCTGCTGGCGAATGGCGGCGAGCAGATCTGCATCAATCGTTAGTCCAAAGAGTTTATGCCGATACTGCTGGAGAATTTTGGGGAGCTGGGTTTCATCAAGGTCATCGGCGGTCAGTGGGTAGTTCGCAGCGCGGATGCCAAATTGCAGTGCTAGGTAGAGGCTGGTCGGTGTTTTTCCCGTTCTGGAGACGCCGGTTAGGATGATATCTGCGCGATCATAATCACGCTGGCGCCCGCCATCATCGTTTTCCAGAGTGAACTTGACCGCATCTTCACGAAATCTATACATCTCCTCTTTATCCAGTGCGCGTGATGTCCCTGCACTGTTGCAGGGTGTTTGCCCCAGCTCTTGCGCCAGTGCGGGTAATAGGGCACCAAAGACATCCACTTGATAGCCTTTGCAGTTCTGGAGCCGTTGGCGTACCTGCGGGTCAGCGATGGTATAAAGTACCAACGGCAACTGCGCATCGATAGCCACCTGGGCGTCTACCTGACTCACCACCTGATCTGCTTTGGCGACTGTGTCGATGTAGGGCAGGGTAATACGATCAAACTGGACTAGATTGAATTGGGACAGCAGGCTGCGGCCCAAGCCAACGGCGGTGATGCCGGTTCCATCAGAGATATAAAAAACGGTGCGTCTATCCATAAGTCAAAGCTTATCCCTGGTTCCAGCCGCTATGGTATCGACCTATAATACGGATTTTTGCAGACTGAGGCTCGTTTCGACGTGAATCACTACATTCTTCGATTTGACCAGATCGATGCGCAGGATTATTCACGCGTCGGGGGCAAACATGCTCCGTTGGGGGCGTTGATAACCCATCTGGCCGGACAGGGGGTGCGGGTTCCTGCGGGTTTTGCGACCAGCGCCCAGGCTTACAGCGACTTTCTTGCCAGCAATGAGCTGCAACAGCGGATTATGCAACGACTCAAGGGGCTTGATGTTGAGGACATAACGGCGCTGGCGGAGGCGGGTAGCCAGATTCGCTCCTGGATTCTCCAGGCCCCCTTGCAACCGCAACTGATTGCTCAGGTGGGCGCCGCCTGGACAGCTCTCGGCGGGGAATCGGTTCCTGTCGCGGTGCGCGCCTCGGCAATCGCAGCAGGGTTGCCGGATGCCTCCTTTTCAGGGCAGCAGGAAAGCTATCTTAATATCCGTGGTTTGGCTGCCGTCTTAGTCTCGATCAAACAGGTCTACGCGTCGCTGTTTAATGATCGAGCGATTGCGTATCGGGTACACCGTTCCATCCCTCATCAGGAGGTGATGCTCTCGGTGGGGATTCAGCGCATGGCCCGCAGTGAAAGCGGTGCTAGTGGGGTGCTGGATAGTCTCGACACTGAATCAGGCTTTCAGGGTGTTTTTTATATCTGTTCGGTATTTGGATTGGGTGAGCCGGTGATTCTGGGTCAAGTCAGCCCCGACGAGTTTTACGTCAGCAAGCAGCTTTTGGCGAACACCCGCCCCGCGATTATCAGCCGTAATCTGGGCAGCAAGTCGATCAAGATGGTTTATGCCACCGATGCCGATGCGAAGCGGGCGGTGACGACGATAAAAACCGCCCCTGAGCAGCGTTGTCGGTTTAGTCTCAGCGATGCTCAGGTGCTCGAGTTGGCGCGTATAGGTTCGCTTGTCGAAGCCCATTTTGGTCAGCCGATGAAGATTGAATGGGCACTCGATGGCGACGACGGGCAGCTGTATGTAGTTCAGGCTCACGGGATCGACTCGGTTAAAAACAGTACCCAGATGATTGAACGTTATCTGATCAAAGAGAGTGGCCGGGTGTTGCTTGAGGGGCGCAGCGTGGGCCAAAGGATCGGTAGTGGTACGGTCCGTATCGTTACTCATCATGAGGATCTAGCGCGAATCGAGGAGGGTGATATCCTGGTTACCGACATGACCGCACCTGAGTGGGAACCGGTACTGCGACGCTTATCCGGAATTATCACCAACCGCGGTGGCCGAACCTGCCATGCCGCCATTATGGCGCGTGAATTGGGAATTCCGGCGATCGTCGGTTGTGGTGATGCAACCGACTTATTAGAGGACGGCCAGCTGGTTACCATCTCCTGTGCCGAGGGTGACAGCGGCCTCTGCTACCAGGGTCAGCTGGATTTTGAACACCATAGCTCGCGTATTGATGCCATGCCGCCGCTGCCGTTCAAGATGATGCTCAATGTGGCCAATCCCAACCGGGTATTTAGCTTCGCCAGTCTGCCCAATGAGGGGATAGGCTTGGCCCGGCTGGAATTTATTATCACCCGGATGATCGGCGTTCATCCCAAGGCGTTGCTGCATTTTGAAGACCAGCCCGCCGAGATTCGTCGTAGCATCGAACTCCGCAGTGCTGGCTACGCCTCTGCGCAAACGTTCTTTGTTGAAAAATTGGTTGAGGGGATCGCAACCCTGGCTGTGGCCTGCGCGAATAAACCGGTGATTGTGCGGTTATCAGATTTTAAATCCAATGAGTACCGCAACCTGATCGGTGGACGCCAATACGAGCTGACTGAAGAGAACCCGATGCTCGGCTTTCGCGGTGCATCCAGGTATATCTCAGATTCATTCCGCGAGTGCTTTGAATTGGAGTGCCGGGCGATCCGCAAGGTCCGAGAAGAGATGGGGCTGGTCAACGTTGAGATCATGGTGCCCTTCGTCCGCACCCTAGGCGAAGCTCGCCAGGTGGTAGAACTGTTGCGTGCGAACGGGCTGGAGCGAGGGGTTCAGGGACTACGAATTATCATGATGTGTGAACTGCCGGCAAACGCTTTGTTGGCCGAGCAGTTTTTGCACTATTTTGACGGCTTTTCGATCGGCTCCAATGATCTTACCCAGCTTACCCTGGGATTGGATCGTGATTCAGGCGTGGTTGCTCACCTCTTCGACGAACGCAACGACGCTGTTAAGGCGCTGTTGAAAATGGCTATAGATGCTTGTCGGCGGGCGAATAAATATGTCGGTATCTGCGGCCAGGCGCCCTCGGACTACCCGGATATGGCGCAGTGGCTGATGGAGCAGGGCATCGATAGCATCAGTCTTAATCCGGATTCGGTCCTGGATACCTGGTTTTATCTGTCACAGTCGTTGTCCCAGCGATCAACTTGATGGTTCGAGATCAACGTCTAAATCGGCTCTGTCGATCCATTCAATAAATTGATCGGCGGCTATGGGGGGGCTGAAAAGGAATCCTTGCCCCATAGAACACTGGTGTAAGAGTAAGAAGTCGAGCTGCTCCTGGGTTTCTATCCCCTCGGCAATTACATTCAGCCCGAGCCCACGGGCCATCAGGATGATTGCTTTGACGATGGTGGCATCTTCGCGGTCGACAGTGATCTCGCCAACAAAGCCCCGATCAATTTTCAAACTGTTGAGCGGAAACTGCTTGAGATATCGCAGGTTTGAATAACCGGTACCGAAATCATCGATACTGATCTCAACCCCAAGGCTGCGCAGTTGGGTCAGAACCTTAACCGCAGCAGAGCCGTCCTCTACCACCATGCTTTCGGTGATCTCCAGTTCCAGCGCGCTGGGTTTGAGCCCGCTTTGTTGCAGGGTAAGACTGATGTCATCAACCAGGCCCTCTTTTTTGAACTGACGCGCCGAGAGGTTGACCGCAACCCGCAGATGCGACCAGCCCTGCTGATGCCAGACCTCTGTCTGCCGGCAGGCTTCTTCAAGCACCCATTGTCCAAGGGGGATACTCAGACCGCACTCCTCGGCCACCGGGATAAATGCCAGCGGTGAAATGATCCCCTTTTCAGGGTGCACCCAGCGCACCAAAGCTTCCATACCCACTACACGGCGACTGTTCAGTTCTAATTTGGGTTGGTAGTAGAGTACAAACTGGTTCTTTTCCAGCGCCTCTCTGAGTTCATTTTCAAGCAAAAGCCGTGAAGACGCCTGCTGATGCAGGATATCGGTAAAATAGTGAAAGGCGTTGCGGCCTTGTGCTTTAGCCTGATACATCGCCATGTCGGCATGTTGAATCAGCGTCTCTGAATTATCACCATCATCCGGGTAGAGCGCTATGCCGATACTGGCGCTGACGTGCAGTTGCTGTCCAGCCAGATTAATAGGCTGGTTGATTCGTGCAAGAATCCGTTTCACCAGCTGCGTGGTGTGGCCGATATGGGCAGACTCAGAGATGATAACGGTGAACTCATCGCCACCCAGGCGGGTCACTGTATCGTTCTCGCGAACCTCGCTGCTAAGACGCTCGGCGATTATTTTGAGCAGGGCATCACCGACACTATGGCCGAATGAGTCGTTGACATATTTAAACCGATCAAGATCTAGAAACAGCAGCGCTAATTGATGTTTGTGCCGACGGGCTGCCGCCAGTTCATGCTGTAACCGATCATGAAACAGGGCGCGATTGGGCAGACCGGTCAGCGGATCGTAATAGGCGATGCGCTCGAGCTCTTTCTCGACTTGTTTGATATTGCTGATATCTGAAAAGACACCTATATACTGCCTTTGTTCGTCCTCCAGTTCACCGACACGATTGATCGAGACCCAGGCCGGAAATAGCGAGCCATCTTTTTTCCGGTTCCAGATCTCGCCACGCCAATGGCCATCCCTATTAAGCTGTTGCCAAAGCTCGATATAGAATCCAGCGTCGTGATGGTCTGAGCGATAGAGTCTGGGGGTATTTCCCAGTGCTTCGTTACGACTGTATCCCGTGATACGGCTGAAGGCCGCGTTAGTCTCGATTATTTTGGCTTCAGCGTTGGTTATAATGACGGCGTCGCTGGTGTGGTCGATAACCAGTTTCGACAATCGCAGTTGATTCAGCAACTGACTGCGCTCGGTGATATCTTGAAATACCGTTAACAACCGAATACCGTCCGGGGTCTGAAGTTCGGAGCGAAAACAGAGCCACTGCTTTTCGTCTCCTAGACCATCCTGGATTTGAGCATTCTGACCATGGTCGATCTGTGCTCGATGCAGTAGCGCAAGAATCGATTCTGGTAGTTGAGACTCAGGTGGCTTGGATAGTTCGTCGAGCTGCGGGTCGGCTATGCCAGCCATCTGGCGCAGAGAGCGGTTGATATTTAGGACGTTGCCGTTGGCAGGGTCTGTGATTGCTGTTCCTAGTGGGGACTCTTCAAAGGCGTTGAAAAAAGTGGCTTGGTTTAAGCGTTCATGGGCTAGTTGGCGTCTACGCAGGTGGCTGGCATAGAGCATGATCAGCCCCAAGGTCAGAAAAATTAAGCGGATGTACCAGGAGTAGGGTGATTGAGTGTCCCAGCCTTGTTGGGGGCGCGCGGCCATCTGCCAGGAGCCATAAGGCAGGTTGACTCGGAGTAATGTTGATGGGGTGTTGAACAGATTCGGATTTCCGAAAAAAACCTCGCCTTCGGGCCCCTTGCTGTCCTTACCGCGGATAGCAATGTCCAGACCCAGAGGGCGACTGGAGATTCCCGTTTGGTCAAATAGTTTATTACTGTCTAGCACCGAGGAGATCATCCCCCAAAATTGACGCTGCCCCGATTTATCGTCATAAAAAACAGGTAAGCGCGCAATCAGTCCAACGCCGCCTTGGGCTAGATTCAGTGGCCCCGCGACGACGATAGTATTCAGATCTCTGGCCTGCAAGGCAGCTGCGCGCTGCTGCGGGTTGTTGGTGTAATCGAGCCCGAGGGCCGCCTGATTACCCTCGAGCGGGTAGATATAGCGAACAACAAGATCCGGTGCCGCAGCGATGTTACGCAGCTGGTGTTTGTTCTCCATCAGTTTGGCGGCCAGCGTATTAAATTCTGTAGGGGTGATATCGGGGTTGATTGAGATATAGGCCGAGACGCCGTTAAGCAGATGCAAGTTAGCATTGAGAGACCCCTCCAGCTGCGCCCTGAGCAAGCCGAGTTTTTCGACAACAGCGATACGCTGGTTTTGGATATGACGGCTGGCAAACAATTGCTCCAAAACAGTGTCGAACAGCAGCACGCTGAGGACAATAATCAGGCTTGAGATAAAACGCATGCGTAATTCTCGATAGGCTTTTATATCAATTTACTATAGAGGAAGAACGGTATTCGATGCGTGATTA
>TARA_R110001583_G_scaffold119228_1_pt1 | contig 12538 bp, 11 predicted proteins | sample TARA_R110001583 | Tara Oceans TARA_R110001583 (sample SAMEA4398432) | marine metagenome | biome: Polar Biome; feature: [MES] marine water layer (ENVO:01000295) within the mesopelagic zone...; material: water (ENVO:00002006), including particulate matter (ENVO:01000060) such... | reverse complement strand
ATAACATCATCAGAGGTAATTAAAAAACGCACTTTTTTATTGGCTGGAATAACTAATGGTTTATCTACTTCAAGTAAGTAGTCTTTTCCCTTGTGAGCATCGTTACCATCAAAACTACCGTTGTGATTTTCATACTGTTCTCGTGGTGTTGAAAGCACTGAATAGTATTCAATATTTTGATCAAAATATTTGTAATGCCATTTCCACTGCGAACCTGTGATTTGAATAGTGACTTCGGAATTGTCATTATTTTCCATATCAATTAAGGTGCTCGTTGCTGGAACGGCCATCGCGATAAGAATAACGACAGGAATTGCGGTCCAGAGTATTTCTACTGTGGTGCTTTCATGAAAATCAGCCGCTTTTGCACCTTTAGATTTTCGATGGAATATCATCGACCAAAACATTGCGCCAAAAACGACAACGCCAATAGCGGTACAAATGTAGAGTGCCAGCATATGTAAATCATATACTTCCCTACTTACCGCTGTTACCCCTTTAGTCAGATTTATCTGTGTATCTGACCAAGCTGAACAGGAGAAAAAACTGGCAAACATCAGCCAAACCCCTATCAACCAACGTTGATTACCTCTATTCACTCAACCTCTCCTCCATCAATACCTATTTCACTTGAAGGTGCTTTGTAATCACCTTCTTTAAAACAAGATATAAGAAATAGAAAACAGAAAAGCAGCAATGTACATCACAACACATTGAACTGATTATCTGTTAATTTAGTTATTATTATTTTCTAATTGAGCACTTATTACTTATCACTTAGTAAAGTGCATCATTTGAAGTTTATTAAATTAACTGACGTGAAATGGCCAACTCATCGCTAAATAGTAAGCAAATAATAAGTTTAGGCATCGAATTAGCATATTAACGTCTTTTTATTTTTATACCGCTTTTACTAGTTTTTTTGTTCGATTTCATTTCTAGAATCGCTCAAAACTTGATCTAGGTCAAACAATAATTGTGACAAAAGTCAAAAAAGTGCCAAAGTATTGAATAGAGTAATAACCCCAAAATAGATGTATCACCTGACAGATATAGGCTGTAGATATTTTAGCTATTGGTAAAATAAATAATAACTACAGGTGATATAGCAACCAAGTGCAAATTGTTTTTAATTCAACACAGTAAAGTTAAAGGTAATAAATTTAACGAGATAAGAATATAAAGAATAGATTGCCACTAAAGAAAATAGTGGCAATTTAGGTAAGTAAGTACAAGTAAGTGACTACAAGTTAAGCAAACAAAAACTACATCCAATTGCCATTACGTATAACACCAACGGCAAGCCCTTCAATATTGAATTCTTGGCAGGTAAGGTCTACCTTGATTGGCTCAAAATCTTCATTTTCTGCATGTAAATAAACAATGTTACCGTCACGTTTAAATCGTTTTACCGTAACATCATTTTCGACTCTAGCAACAATAACTTGGCCATTTTGCACATCAGTAGTTTGATGTACCGCCAACAAATCACCATCTAAAATACCAATATCTTTCATGCTTTCACCATTTACTCGTAGCAAGTAATCGGCAGCAGGATGAAACAAATTACCGCTCATTTGATAATGCTCTTCAACATGTTCTGCAGCTAATATAGGCTCACCTGCGGCAACTCGGCCAATAAGTGGTAACCCTTCGGCTTCAATAAATTGCTCAGCTAAACGTATACCACGAGAAGTACCTGGTAACATTTCAATATAGCCTTTTTTTGCCAAAGCCTTTAAATGCTCTTCTGCTGCATTCGCTGATTTAAAACCAAAAAACGTTGCTATTTCGGCTCGAGTAGGCGGCATTCCTGTGTCTTGAATATTATCTTTAATAAGATCAAATATCTGTTGTTGACGGTTAGTTAAGGGCTTTAATTCGTTTATTACTGACATATGCTTTTCCTTTCTAGGTAAAGTCCTGTATTTATTTACAACTGTTAGTATATACAGCCATTAGATAAACGCAAGGTTTTACTAATATCAGATCAGGGCAATTGGTTTTTAGGCTCTTCAGCGCACAACGAACTTATTGCATCTGGTTTTTCTGAGCAAGAGAATATTTAACTAGTTTTTAGTGATACACAAATAGTTAAGTTAATGGTTAATGGTTAATGGTCGGGTTGATTGAGCTTATACTGATCCTAACACTATCCAAAAGCACCTACATACCATAAACAAGGCAAATGTAGCCATTAATTATAAAAAATTGTACCTAAAAATCAGCGTATTATTATCGTTTTTTCGCTAAGTAAATCATATATTCATTCATTGCATTATCTTTCACAATGAAACATAATAACAACCCAAGTGAAAGTTAACTGAAAATTTATCTAATACGTCATGTCTAAAAGAAACACTCAACAACGTCGCTATAGCATTATTGCAGAACTTAATATTAAGGGTGAGGTTAGCGTTGATAGTTTAGCCAAACAGTTTGATATTTCAGAAGTTTCTATTCGAAAAGATCTTGCTTCGCTAGAAACCAGCGGCTTGTTATTAAGGCGTTATGGTGGTGCTATAGCACTGCCTAGTGAAATAACAGAGCCTAAAAGCGAAAAACTTTCTAAACAAAAGAAAATAATTGCTAAACATGCAGCAACATTAGTTCGAGATCATAATCGCATTATTATTGATAGTGGCCAAACAACCTCTGCTTTAGTCTGTGAACTAGAAAGCAAAAAAGGCTTAGTGGTGATGACTAACGCGCTAAGCATAGCCAATGAAATTCATGCCCTAGAAAATGAGCCAACCTTATTGATGACCGGTGGCACTTGGGATGCAAATTCAGAAGCCTTTCAGGGGCAAGTAGCAGAGCAAGTGCTTCGTTCGTATGACTTTGATCAGTTGTTTATCGGTGCAGATGGCATCGACATTGAACGAGGCACAACGACCTTTAATGAATTAACGGGCTTAAGTCGTGTAATGGCAGAAGTTGCACGCGAAGTTATTGTTATGATTGAGTCAGATAAAATCGCCAAAAAAATACCTAATTTAGAATTAGGATGGCAGCAAATACATACCCTCATAACTGATGATGACTTGTCTGAATCAGTCAGAGCACAGCTAGTAGCTCAAGGCGTAAACTTAATATGCGCCAAGGCTTCTACTTAAAAGAAAGGATATAAATTATGTGTGGCATAGTCGGTGCAGTAGCACAACGTGACGTAGCAGAGATTTTAGTCGAAGGACTAAAGCGTTTAGAATACCGAGGTTATGATTCAGCCGGTATTGCAACTATAGATCAACAAAACCAGTTGCATAGCACTAAGCGTTTAGGAAAAGTACAAGAGCTAGCACAAGCATTACAAATCATCCCATTAAGCGGTGGCACAGGTATTGCGCATACTCGTTGGGCAACACATGGTGCTCCAAGCGAAGTGAATGCTCACCCACATCATTCTAGTGGTAATATTGCAGTTGTTCACAATGGTATTATTGAGAACCATCAAGCTCTACGTAATCAGCTACAAGGTTTAGGTTATGAATTCGTTTCTCAAACTGACACTGAAGTTATTGGCCATTTAGTTCATCATGAATTAAAAACCAGTGATACATTATTAGCGGCAGTGCAAAAAACGGTTCAGCAACTTGAAGGCGCATACGGTACTGTTGTGATGGATAGCACTGATAAAGATCGTATTATTGTTGCTCGTTCAGGTAGCCCATTAGTTATAGGTTATGGTTTAGGCGAAAACTTTATTGCGTCAGACATGATGGCGTTATTGCCTGTTACTCGTAAATTTGCCTTTTTAGAAGAAGGGGATGTTGCCGAAGTTACGCGCTTTGAAGTCAATGTGTTTGATGTTAATGGTAAGTCAGTAGAACGCGAAGCAAAAGAAGCCTCTGTAAACCATGATAGTGGTGATAAAGGCGAATATCGTCATTACATGCTCAAAGAAACTTATGAGCAACCAACGGCAATTCGAAACACGTTAGAAGGGCGTTTACTCGGTAATTCATTAGATATTAATACCTTTGGTGCCGGCGCTGAAGACATCTTTAAAGAGATAGAACATGTACAAATTATTGCCTGCGGTACAAGTTACCATTCTGGCATGGTTGCGCGTTATTGGTTGGAAGCGCTTGCGGGCGTTTCTTGTAACATTGAAATAGCCAGTGAATTTCGTTATAGAAAATCACATGTGCCAAAAAATGCACTACTCGTTACTATTTCACAATCAGGTGAAACAGCCGATACGCTTGCCGCTTTACGCTTAGCAAAAGAGTTAGGATATCGCGCTAGTTTAACTATTTGTAATGTTGATGGCTCATCCTTAGTGCGCGAATCAGATTTATCCTTTATGACCAAGGCGGGTGCTGAAATAGGGGTTGCTTCAACGAAAGCTTTTACTACTCAGCTTGTTGGCTTAATGATGATGACCTTAGCCATAGGTAAATATCATGGCATGATTGAAGAAACACAGGGCAATATCGCTAAAGCATTAATGACTTTACCTAGCAAACTTGAAGAAGTACTCGCTTTAGCGAGTTCCATTGAAGATTTAGCGGAAGACTTTGCGGATAAAAACCACGCGCTATTTTTAGGTCGTGGTGATCAATACCCTATTGCAATGGAAGGCGCATTAAAACTTAAAGAAATTTCTTATATTCATGCAGAAGCCTACGCTGCCGGTGAATTAAAGCATGGACCATTAGCGTTAATTGACGCTGAAATGCCAGTGATTGTTGTTGCACCAAAAAATGACTTAATTGAAAAATTAAAATCAAACGTGGAAGAAGTTCGAGCACGTGGTGGTTTAATGTATGTATTTGCTGATTCTAATGCTAATTTTTCCAGCGACGACACCATGAAAGTTATAGATGTACCAATATGTGATGAATTAATCGCCCCTATTGTTTACACCATACCGTTACAGTTACTTTCATACTATGTAGCGATTATCAAAGGCACGGATGTTGACCAACCAAGAAACTTGGCCAAGTCAGTAACGGTGGAATAGGTTAAATTAAGTTTTACACCTGTGTTGTGAGAGAGTAATAAAGTATCATACTAAGTAAAGTTTCATACTATTAAGGTTTGAGTTATTCTGAATTCATCATAATAACTTGGGCCTATTAATGAAAAACTTTCTTGTTCCTGCCCCCAAAACAATCGTAGAGCTTATTAAACCCGCCATCATTAAACGCTTAACGGTGGAAAAACGTGGTCAAGGTCATGGTAAACATTATAAGCCCTTTCTTACCGTCAGAGATGTACCTAGCAAAGGCAGGGTTCATAGACGACCTGCACTAACTCATGGCCGTATTGTTCATTTGTTATCTGATTTAGAGCTTTTCACCTTTTTATTCTTTGATTGGAATCTATCGGTTACTGATATTAAAGAGCAGTTTCCTCTTGATCCCCAATAAACAGCTAAAATTTCAGAACGGCTAGGGATATCTCATCCAGCAGTAAGTGGAGTGACTCAAGTCATGACTACTGATTTTCTTTTAGACACCCTAGAAAATAACAAAGTTGTTCAAGTAGCCATTTCTGTTAAATATAGTGATGAATTAGAAGATGCTAGAGTTATTGAAAAATAGGAATTAGAACGTCGTTACTGGGAAAGTTTAGGTATCCAGTGGTTCCTTTTCACCGAGAAAGAAGTCCCTTTTACACTAATTCAAAATATCAAGTGGCTTATACCGCACATGTATAGTTACGATTTAAATCAAATCACACAGCTCGAAGTATTTAATATAATTAATGAGGCAATACTCACCTATCCAAGCGATAAAATTGCTGTGGTAATGAAGTCGCTAGATGAAAAAAACAAAGTTGATGGCGGTACATATTTATCCTATCTAAGGCATTTATTAGCACAAAATGCTTTCACTTGGGATCTTATAAATATTGATCATAAGTCGCTATATACATTGGATTTAAAAGCCTCTGAATTTTGGATTGCTAAGGAGTATGAGTATGTTCATGTCCAATGATGTATACCAGCTAAATTCAAAGAGATTATGAGTGCTTTGGTCTAATCCTGAAGTTATATATTATATTGATATAGATAACGATAGGGCTTTGCCCGAATATGCGCCTCGAGACGAATTTGAGCATTTAATGGCGAAAGGCGAATTAGAAATAACCGAAGATCCACATATAAATATATCAATGACCTTCCCTGTAAGTGGTTCAAAATCTGAGGATATTCAAAATAGAGCTTGGAACGCTATTCAAGATGCAATAAGCGCAGAACCTGATGTTTATGTAAAAAAACAAAGAGGTCAATTACTTACCCAAGCGATGGAGAAAAGTGGCGCAACCAAACAAACAATATATCGTTGGTTTCGACGTTACTGGCAACTAGGCATGTGTAAAAACACACTAATGGACAATATAATCGTTGTGGTGGCTTAGGTAAAATAAAGAAAATTGGTGATAAGAAGCTTGGTGCACCTCGTACTAGAACGCCTGGGGATGGTGTAAATGTTGATGATAATATTAAGTCTATCTTTAGAGTGGCAATTGAAAAATGTTTGTTAAATGAAAGCCAGTATGAATTTTATTATGCTTACAATCAAGTATGAATTGCCTTCGGAGTTCCTTTGCCTTGTAAGCCTGAGCATTTACTAGACGTACCTACTGAGCGCCAATTTCGTTATTTTTATAATAAAGAATACTCCCCACTGGAGATTACTAGAAAGAGAAAAGGTGAAATTAATTACCAGAAAGATTTTCGGCCAGTTTTGAGTTCATCTACCACAGAAGTCTCTGGGCCAGGAAGTCAAGACCATATTGATGCCACAATTGCAGATGTTTATCTTGTGTCGGCTGACGATAGAAATAAGGTAATAGGAAGGCCTACTATGTATTTTGTAGTTGATGTTTTCAGTCGAGCAATAGTTGGTATGTATGTGGGATTAGAAAATGCGTCATGGGTCAGTGCTATGGAAGCTTTGTCAAATACAGTACTTGATAAAGTGGAATATTGTAAGCAATTCGATATAGAAATAACGAAAGAAATGTGGCCTACAGTAGGTTTACCTGAATCCATTATTGGTGATCGAGGCGAAATTTTAGGTCGTCATATAGAAGTATTAAGCAAAGCTTTTAATGTCAATATTGAAAATTAAGAGTGGTTATCCAATTTAGGACAGTTTTCTTTTGCCAAGCTTTGAATCGAGATCCCAGATCTAAAGGTTTAGGAAAGCTGCCTTCTTCAATCATCTTATAAAGAGTTGAGCGGCTGATACCAACTAACAAGCAAACTTCCTTTATTCTGATTAAACACTCCGGCGGTTTTTCGGCGAGCTTATCGGTGGATAGCGGCTCATAAGTTATAATTTTGGCTGGAGGTGGGGTTTCTTGGCTGATATTTTTTGATATCTCGGTTATATGAAATAGCCCTTGTTCCATCTCTGATATATTGTTTTAAGCTTCAAACTTAATTGGTCTAAATAGTATAATAAATATTGTTTTTCTTTCTTTTTTATAGCTACATTTAAATTGGTAAAATCACTTTAAATGTAGCTATGAAAACTATTTTTTGCGTATTATTTAATATAATTTTTTGCAAAATATGATTTTGTGGTAAATACTTACAGTACGTTTTTTTCGTAAAAGATAACTTGTGTTTATGGATCCCCCGAAAACATAAGAGTGTGGCGCTATGGAATACTCTTATCATAAGGAAATAATCAAATGAATTTAAAGCTTTTAACTCAAGTGTTTATGCTGTTATCTATCGCCGGTTGTTCAATGTTTTCAGCTGATCGATATCCTGTCGGAGTTGCAGATGATGTTCTGTTTTCATCAGAACCTGATTGTAAACCAACAATTATTTCTCCGAATATCATTGATGCTCCTTCGTCGGAATGGAAACAGAGAATTATTGATTCATCTTCTAAAGCAACAAAAGTTTTAGGATCGCCTGAATTTACTGCTCAATGCCAATCTCTGAAGATGACACGTACTAATGGAAAGTCTATTCAAGAAGTGTGTAGGGAAATGGTTTGTGCTGAAACTGCCAAACAGTCTGCGGGAGCAGGTGACCCGGGAAATATGGCACATGAGTTTACCCATACCTTGGATTACACGCATTTTTCCAACTGGGCTTGGCTCGGGACAAGTTCAGTTCCTTATAGAGTTGGTAACCTAGTAAATAAATTGGCAAAGGATACGGAATAGATATTGTTTATCTAACGTTCAGCTCATCTCCTATGGATTTAAGAAAATGAGTTGAGGTGAAATGTCGTGTGGGGAATAAATATACTTTGAAGTTTGCAAAATTGTGGAACCGATGGTAGTTTTTTAGTCAACCTACGAATACAAGGAAAGAGTCATGGCGCGAATGGTACTTCTTAATGATGGTCAATTTGAGGCTGCTGAGCCTTTTGGTAATATTACTGAACAACAAGAAACGGTAAGGTCTGCAATCAAATTGGCAATTGATAGCAACAAACCTCTAGTCATCCACTTCCACGGTGGCTTAGTAAATCGTAAAAATGGTATTACTATTGCCGATAATTTATATCCTAAATATGAAGACGCCGGTGGTGTCCCTCTGTTTTTCGTTTGGCAAACGGGCTTTATAGAAACCATTAAGACAAACTATAAAGATGCATTTAAGGGGCGGTTTGTACAATGGGCCATCAAAAAGCTCACCTCCCGCGTAAAATCGAAGCTGAGTGACAAGTTAGATGGCGATTTATTTAGAAGTGGTGTCGCTACCAGTGATGATGAGTTCACTGAGGCGGAGCTCCAATCACTAAAAAATGACATCGAGAAAAGCACAGACTTTAACACTATCATTAAAGGTTTAAACGCCGCTGTCAGTAAAAGCTTTAAAGATGATATACCAGAAGATGGGAATGTGTTTAGGTCAGCAATTTCAAATAAGACTGATAACGACGTAGATGAGTCGATGCTTATTGAAACATCTTGCATGGATCCTACTCTTTTTGTTGACGAAGGGAGTCAGGAGAATACCCGAGGGCTCATTTCAGCTGCAGCACTCAAGGTAAAACTGATCAAGGCAATTATTGCTACAGCCAAAGGTGTCATTTCTCGCTACCGAAGAAATACGGATCATGGGCTGCATGCCACCATAATGGAAGAGTTATCACGAAGGATACATGGTGACCATATTGGCTCTGCAGTATGGGGTATGATGAAGAAAGACTCTGCGGATGCGTTCTTTGATGGTAATGCAGGTGACTTCCTGCTCCGAACGCTAGAAAATTACGAAAATCCTCCCCGGGTATTATTGGTAGGACACAGCGCCGGCGCCATCTTTGTGTGCAACCTGCTTCGCAATTCAACATCTGGTGCTTTTGATGTTGCCCTTCTTGCACCAGCAGTAAGTTATAAATATTTCAACGAAACCGTTAACGGCCAATCTGATAGGATTGGTAACTTCAGAATATACACAATGACGGATGAAAACGAGAGAAAGGATGCGTTGATAAATGGTGCTAAATTTATCTACCCATCATCACTGCTGTATCTTATTTCTGGGATCTTGGAGGCAGACAGCGATAAGCGACCTGATATCGACTGCCCAATACTAGGTATGCAACGGTTTTATGATACCAACTACAATGCCAGACCCCATGATGATAACTTGCTCAGTGATGTTCGTCAGTACTTAGACAGTTTTACTAATGGTATCGTTTGGAGTAAAAGTGACGCAGGACTAGGTTTGGCCACGACAGCGATAGATCACGGTGCATTTGACAATAATGACCAAACCGTAGCTAGCCTTCAACACCTGATCAAAAATGGATTTTAATTACAGTGAACCAAAAACACTACGCGGTAGTCATAGGATTTGATAATTACATAGATGAGGGTATCCCGAATCTCAGAGGAGCGGCTTATGATGCTACTCAGTTTCGTAAATGGTTAATATCAGCAGATAAACGAGGAGGGAGGTTACCACCTGAAAATGTAGTTTCGCTTATCGATGGTGTTACCCCAAACCTTGGTTACATGTCTATGAAAAATCAACTTAGCCGGGTTATTCGTGGAAATAATGAAAACGAGCTTAGAGATCGCCTCTACATTTATATGGCTGGCCACGGTTTGACACTTGAAGACAATTCCTACCTTGAAAAAGATCGAACCGCATTTCTTCCCATAGATACCCCCAGCGAGGACTTTAACCCTCACTTCTGGATTTATAATATGGTCACTTATATTTCAAGAACTGGGCATTATAAAGAAATTATTATCGTAATGGATTGTTGTCGAGATGTGATGGATACTGCAGAGGTCACAAAGGCATTCACAAGTACATTAGTAAATGACAGGTTAGAAGACACCAATTACCCTCACATCCACACAATTTACGCAACCCTACCAAAGCTTAAAACTAGGGAAGAAGAAATTAAGAAAAATGTATATGCAGGGGTTTTCACAGGAGCTGTGCTTCGTGCCTTGAGAGGGGGCGTCGATACGAATGGAAATATTACACTCGACAGTGTTGAAGATCATGTTCTCAATGACTACTCAACGAAAAATCAGCCTTCCCCCAAGTTTTCTGACACTCAGCAAAACAACCCTGTTTTCTCTGTAGAAGGGGAAAGTTCTAAAGGAGCTATAGAGTTGCGGTATAGTGATTATGATGGCACTTTTGCCTACCTAAAGATCATTAACCCAAAACATCAAGGAAGTGTAATTTTAACGCAAACATACCCGTCTTCTATTAATTTAGAGAACCTTTCACTAGGGAAATATACCCTCAAGTTATATTCGAGTGATGATGAACTGATTGAATCAATATCAATTAGCCTTACCGCCGAAGAAACACGTGAAATTAGTTTTTCACAGGAGGCAAGTAATGCTTGAATTCACATCTATTGATATTAAAAGTTGCATGGTAAACATAAGGGCAGCCACGCCATTCACGGAAATATACGTTATTAACTCAAAATTTAAACGCATTGTGAGTAAAATAGGGGAATGTAGCACATGCCTTGACAGTGGGACATACACCTTTCGCTTTCAAGAGGGGGATATCGTACGTGATGTGAACCTTTATGTAGACAACAACCTCAACGTTTACGACCCACTTATCAAAGAAACCAAGCCTTCATCAGAGCATGTAGAAGGTGAATTGCACCCTCATACGCGCGAATTCACCAATGCCAAATATATCGATGGGGTCACCTTCGGCATAGACGTACCGATTGATAACGATGATCAGGATTTGATAATTAACCCCACAGTGCAGCTGACAGACGTATCGGAACTTAGTACTGATTCTTTTGCGGTGGCACATAATGTCAATTTGTTACAATTAACTTTCAATGTGGGGGACGAAGTCTATAGACTTCCTATCATTACGAATGCTTTTTGGAAGACCGTCGCGCAAGTTGAATCTAACAAAGGCATTGAAACGCTGTCAATCAGCCTTATCGACAGAGAAAATAAACGCTCACAATTTGAAAATGTTTTTGCGAAAGACTCATTTTTCTTAAACTTGAGTAGAATTGCTATGCAATCGCTAGTTAACAAGCGAAGCGTCGTCTCAAAGGACGCACTTAAGTTTTTGACCAACAGAAAGTGGTTTTTGCCTTGGCATGGAATACTGGCTTTGCATCTACAGACACAAAAACCTGAACCTGATTTCAAATTAATTGACATAATGATTCGTAATCTGGAACGAATATACAACGGTATCCATCATCCTGATTTATTGGCTATCAAATGGTGGATCTGGATGCAGCTCGAAGAAGCGCCTGAGCCAGCTCACTTGAATTTCCCTCCGTCATTAAGTAATAGCTGGAAATTGCTTTTGCAGGCACATGCCAAGAATCCGGATAAAGTATTCTCCCCTTTATTTGCCAATAAGTACGAGCCAAAGATGCGGATAAAAGGTGCATGGTTGTTCAGTAAAGATGTTGCTCAATCAGAGCACAGTCAAAATATTATGAGGGGCACTGTTAGAGAAACTATCTGTGAGTATATTTTGGATACTGGCATATTACGTAATCATGTATATTTTGATAAAAAAGAACAGCATTTGACACTTTCTAATTCCGTGATTTATGCTCTCAATGCAATGCAACCTCACTTGCCAATTAAGTCTGTTCCTATTGCTTCATTAGCAGCTATGTTGTTTGAACCACAAATGGGGACAGAAGAAATAATAGAGCTTTCTCCAGAAAATATACTAGAGGTTTTTGAATCTAGCGGTATGAAGGAGAAACTAGTTCTGGCGACAGCACACAGTATTTTTTATCTACAAGAGTTGTTTCGGCCGGATCCAACTTCGGAAATAACCAACCGAGAGGTAGAGCTGTGTTTATAGAAATTAGCAAGGTAATTTTATCAAGATCTTCTATGCTAAGAAAAGTTCTAACTCCAAAGTAATATTGAAAATTGTCTTAAATGTTAGTTCTGAACATGGTTTCTTGCGTACTTTCTGAGTCGATTTATTGTAGCGTTGTTTTAAAAGAAGGCTAGGATCGTACTTTACTCATAAGATCATACATTTAGAGGGATTACTTAGTTGCGAACATTAAGTAGCTTCTATAGTTGTTGTGGTCGTGTATTAAAAATTGATCGAGTGTATTAAAGTTTG
>TARA_R110001583_G_scaffold18141_1_pt1 | contig 12543 bp, 8 predicted proteins | sample TARA_R110001583 | Tara Oceans TARA_R110001583 (sample SAMEA4398432) | marine metagenome | biome: Polar Biome; feature: [MES] marine water layer (ENVO:01000295) within the mesopelagic zone...; material: water (ENVO:00002006), including particulate matter (ENVO:01000060) such as...... | reverse complement strand
GATAACGCTGAGTAAACCCAGCATTAATCGGGAAGTTTTTTGACTCAGTGCTCGCCTCAATAACATCACCAAAAGCAGAAAAAGCGTCGTTTGTTAACTGTTTTGGTGTCAGTATCTGTAAATTATCAGTTATAAGTATGCTCATATAAAACTCTTTAACTGCCACGGTAAGTTGAATAACCAAACGCGGTTAATAACAACGGGATATGGTAATGACTGTTGCTGCCGTCTAGTTCAAAAACGATGTCAACAAAGGGATAGAAACCTTGTTCGTTATTCGCTTCAAAATACGTTTTAGTGGCAAAGTGCATACGGTAAACACCTGCTTGAAGCACTACATCATCAGCTAATAAGCCTACAATACGGCCCTCTGTATTCGTTAGATCCGAAGATAATTCTTGCCAACCCTCATCCGTTTGGGCAAATAGCGTGATAGGTAAATTTTGTGCAGGTAATCCACGTGTGGTGTCTAGTACATGAGTAGTGATTTGGCTCATAATAATTTCTCTATTCGTAGATGGAAAATTTTTCGCTGTTCTTCTGCCGCATTGGCTAACTCGACGGCTTTATCGTTTGGCAACCGCGCAACTAATAAAGCCAGCATTTGTGCTGCACTTTTGCCAGTGGCGCAAACAATAAAGATGAAGCCAAATTTTTCAAGGTAATCGGCATTACCTTTAGCTAAAGCAACTAATACGTCTTCGGTTGCTTGGCTCATTGAACTTTGCTCACCACTAGCAAGCGCTTTAGTATTGGCATACTTTTTTCGAAGTGTCGCCACATTACCAATTTGAGGGTGACCTTCAAACGCTTCTAAATAATCAGCTTCGCCTAGTGTTTGCCAAGTTAAATCAGCTTGTTGGACAATCGCTAAGGTGTCACTAAAAGGCCGTGCCTTAACCATGGCATTCACCCAAGTTGATGCGGTACAACACTGCATAAACGTATGTGTAGCTTGCGCAATGGGTAGCGTATTTAATTTTTCTAAGTTCATATTTATGCCCTTAAAGATCGATTTTTTCAAGCACTTTACCAAAAACACGCATGCGTGATATACCACCATCAGGGAATATATTTAAACGCACGTGAGTAAAGGTTTCGTCGTTTTTTACCCTGATCTCATTAATAAATACGTGTTCACGATTTGCGTATAACTTAGTTTTGGCCATCACTGGCCGCCATTTATCTTGTTGTTGACCATGACTAAAGTCATCGCTAGTGGAAACAATGCCTTCTAAGGTAAACGTATCCGGAAAATTACCTTTAAAATGACAGGTATCAACAATCAATTTTTCAATGCTGCCACGCCTTGCTAGTTTAACAATAGACCAATCTGGACCGGGATCACGACGACGTTTAGTTTCCCAACCATCACCCATGTCTTTACCACGGCCTGGCATAATTAGGTTATTTTTATCACTAAAAAACATATCACTGACTAGCAAGGCTTTACCACCATTTTTAATGTAGGCTAAATCAATTAACTCACCCTCAATAAACTGATCCCAGTTAACAACCGCTTCACCAAAGACACGTAGGCGAGCAATGCCGCCATCAGGAAATATATTTAAACGAATATGAGTCCAAGCCTTACCCTGGTGAGCAGTATTGCTAATGGCAAAAATATTTTGGCTGTGTGCTAACACTGTCGACTGCGCTAATACCGTATGCCAAACCGTATCAGCATTAGGTTCAATATTGCTGACACAAGCTTGCACCGATACAGCTTCAGGCGCATTGCCACGGAAGTAGTTAGTATCAATATCAAAACCATGAATAACACCTTGCATTCCCAAGCGAATAATACACCAATCAAATTCTCTACCATTGTCACGACCATAACTACGTCGAGATTCCCAACCGTCCATCCATTTACCACGGTCGGTAAATTTATCATCGATAAATATTCCTCTCCCTGGTTTGATAAGGTTTTCCATTTCAGCAAAAAAATCATCGCTACAAGACAACGTTTCACCGCCTACGCGTTGACTGGCTAAATCGACAAAGTGAGTTGTCAACTGACTCTCTAATTCAAGCGACGCACCACTTAGCTTATTTTGTGCTTGGGTATCTATGTCTAGCATCATCTACAGTTTTCCTTTTAATAAAGGACGCCCTTTAGGCGTATTAATAAATTCATCTTGTTGATACACATGGTGACCACGCACAAACGTATGCTGTACTTGCCCTGACACTTTTCGGCCGGCATAAGGGGTAATGTTGTGGCGATGTTTAATCATTTCATTAGTGATGGTGAATTCAATATTTGGGTCAAACACTAAAAAGTCAGCATGGTTACCCACTTTGATCGCCCCTTTTACTGAGTCTAACCCGGCAAACTTAGCGGTTTCAGTGGACATTAAACGCGCAATATCCACCAAGGTAAAACCGCGTTGTTTCGCTTCAGTCCAAATTAATGAAATACCAAACTGTAAGGCGGAAATACCGCCCCATGCTTTTTCAATATCGCCGGTATCAATATGTTTTAGCTCAGGCGTACAAGGCGAGTGATCTGAGACAATAAAGCTTAAACGACCATCTTGAATCGCTTGCCATAAATGTTCACGGTTTTGGTTTTCACGAATTGGCGGACAGCATTTAAATAACGTTTTACCGTCAGGAATATCTTCAGAAGCAATCGTTAAATAATGCGGACACGTTTCCGCGGTAAAACGTAAGCCTTCACGCTTAGCTTGGGCGATCAAATCTAAGGCTTCATCACTTGATAAATGCACGATATGCACCTGACAGTTATCTCCTTTTTCTTTTGACTCGCGCGCCATATCTACCATTAATGAAATAGCCTGATTTTCCCAACTTTTAGGGCGTGACTGAAGAAAACTGTTATATTTTTTTGTTATTTTAACGTCATTAAAGCTACCGCAATCTAATTCAGCATGTATCAAATAAGGTACGTCATGTTTAGCCAAAATGGGCATAGCGGCGCGGATATCTTTCGCTGTGACGTGGGGGAACTCCTTAATGCCTGAGTCAATCAAAAATGATTTAACCCCTAAAACACCCGCATTAAGCAGCTCGTCTAAATCATCAATATTTTGTGGAATAACGCCGCCCCAAAAACCACAATCAACCCATAATTTATCGTCAACCGCATCAAGCTTTTCTTGGAAAGCGGTTTTGGTTGTGGTGACCGGGATACAATTTAATGGCATATCCACAAGCGTAGTAATGCCACCCGCAGCGGCGGCTTGTGTTGCGGTATTAAAACCTTCCCATTCAGTGCGCCCCGGTTCATTAATGTGTACGTGCGAGTCAACAAGTCCAGGCATAATGACATTGTCATTATGCTCTTGTATAGGGCAAGGCAATGGGTTTCCGTAGGGGTGAATAGCGTATATCAGTTCATCCTTTATTTCGACACAGGCAGCGATCATCTCACCGTTAATAATGACGTTTTTACTTTGCAGGGCAAAATGAGACACCTTACTTCTCCTATTGTTAGTGCGGCTAATAACCTGACTACTCGCTAGTCAGTAATTGCTTAAATTCTTGCCAATGAATGCCCTGTTGTGATGTCGGGCGTTTTTTATTAGCGTATTGAGCCGCTAAGGTTGAGTCTTGCGCGTTTTGTTGGCTTTGATTTACAGCTATTTGTTGCTCAGATTGATAAAACTTAATGATTTCTGCTGATACTGATACCGCCACTTCTATAGGTAACTTGCCGCTAACTTGCGACAGCCCAATAGGGCAATTCATACGAGCCACTTGGGCTTGATCAATATCGCGATGTTTGTAACGCTGTTGAAAACGACGCCATTTAGTATTCGAGGCAATCATGCCTAGATAGTTAAAGTCGGCACGCTTTAAAATCGCTTGTGTTATGTCAAAATCCATTTGATGATTATGAGTCATCACAATGTAATAGCTATTTTGGGGCATGTTAGCCACTTCAAGTTCAGGTGCGTCACTAACCACCTTATGTACGTTGTGATAAGCATCGGTATTGCCTGGAAACTGCTCATCACGACTATCAACCCAAGTCACTTGGCAAGGTAGTTGCGCTAAAATAGGGATTAATGCTTTACCCACATGACCGGCACCAAATAGCATAATATTCACCCCCACGGCGGCAAAACATTCAAACAACACACTGGCATTACCACCACAACATTGACCTAAGTTAGCACCCAATTGAAAGTGTTCCAAATGCTGACTATCATTACCTTCCACCAGAGCTGCCGCCAGCATTTTTTGTGCCTGTTTAACAGCTTTATGCTCAAGATGACCACCACCAATAGTGTCATATAACTCATTTTTACTGATCACCATTTTAGTGCCACTATTTCTAGGCGTTGAACCCGACACACCCACCAATGTCACTAACACATAAGCTTGGCCTTGCTTACTTAATTGATAAGCGGCACTGTTCCAGTTATCACGGTTAGAAATAGTCATTATGCTGTCCTCTTGTCTATTCGCTTGGCTTTTGCTGCTGCTTTTACTTACTTTACTTATTTTACTGACATACTTGCTTTAGATTGTGCTTTCATTAATTCAACCGACCAAAGCACTCTCTCTGGAGTGGCGGGTGTATCAAGCAAAGGGCTTAGCTGGTAATCAGAGAGACTCGAAATAGCATCTTTGATGGCAGACCAAACCGAAATACCTAACATAAATGGGGGTTCGCCCACCGCTTTAGAATTGTAAATAGTGTGCTCACGGTTTGGCGTATCAGGCACTAAGGCCACACGAAAATCTTTGGGGGTATCATTTATCGTAGGAATTTTGTATGTCGCAAGGTTATTTGACAGCAAACGTCCTTGCTCATTCCACACCAGTTCTTCGGTGGTTAACCATCCCATACCTTGAATAAAAGCCCCCTCTATTTGGCCAATATCAATCGCTGGATTAATTGAGTGCCCCACATCCTGCAATATATCGGTTCGCAAGGTTTTATATTCACCTGTTAGCGTATCTATAATTACCTCAGAGACGGCAGCACCTGTTGCGAAATAAAAAAATGGACAACCTTTGCCTGTCGCTCGGTCAAAGTGTATTTTGGGTGTTTTGTAGAACCCCGTTGAAGATAAAGAAACACGCCCCATATAAGCGATTTGAGCAAACTCAGCAAAACTGAACGTTTGCTCACCGACAATAACATGATTGTTTTCGAGTTTAACGTGCTCAGCGTCCACTTGGTATTTTTCACAAGCAAAATCAATTAAGCGTTGCTTAATGGTTTTAGCTGCGGCTTGTGCTGCTTTGCCATTTAAGTCAGTACCCGAAGACGCTGCCGTTGGTGACGAGTTAGGTACCTTATCGGTACGTGCTGATGAAATAGCGACTGTATCGACATCAACTTGAAATTCTTCAGCAACAATTTGTGCCACTTTAGTATTCAAACCTTGACCCATTTCAGTGCCACCATGGCTTAAATGAATAGTGCCATCAGTATAAACATGCACTAGTGCGCCCGCTTGGTTCAAATGCTGAACCGTAAATGAGATACCAAACTTAACCGGTGTTAAGGCAATACCTTTTTTCAATATTGGGCTATTAGCATTAAAGTCGGTCACCGCTTTACGGCGTGCTTGGTAATCAGAGCTTTCTTCTAAGGTGTCAATTATTTCTGCTAAGTTATTATGTTCAACGGTTTGATGATAGTGCGTCACGTTACGACCTTCACCGCCATATAAATTGATTTTTCTAATAGTTAACGGATCTTTACCTAAGTGACGAGCAATTTCGTCCATAACCAGTTCAATGGTCATCATGCCTTGAGGACCACCAAAACCACGGAAAGCGGTGTGAGAAACGGTATTAAGTTTACACCGATTACCGGTAACGGTTGCTTGATCTAAAAAGTAAGCGTTATCTGAGTGAAACATCGCCCTATCAACAATAGCATCGGATAAATCAGGTGAATATCCGCAGTTACCGTTGACTTCAATATTAATACCTTTGATCTGACCGTTACCGTCAAAACCAACAGTATAGTTATTTTCAAAGGGATGACGCTTACCCGTCATGATCATATCGTCTAACCGCGCTAATTTAAATTTAACAGACCGTTTGGTTACATTGGCCAATAACGCAGCAATACATGCCCAAGGCGCGGCTTGTGTTTCTTTACCACCAAAGCCGCCACCCATGCGGCGCATATCAACCATCACCTTGTTCAAGGGAATAGCTAACACCTCAGCCACTAACTTTTGTACTTCACTTGGGTGCTGTGACGATGTATAAATTTCCATACCGCCATCTTCGGTTGGCACCGCGGTTGATACTTGGCCTTCAAGGTACACATGCTCTTGACCACCGACAATAATTGCACCCGACAACTGATGTTCCGCCGCTGCAATAGCAGATGCAGAGTCTCCTCGTTTCATGGTAAATGGTGGACGAACAAAGTTTTGTTTCGCTAAGGCATCTTGCACGGTTAATACCGCATCAAGTACTTGATATTCAACTTTTGCTAATTTAACAGCTTTACGTGCCAAGTCGAAACTTGTGGCGGCAACAGCAAAAAGTGGTTGGCCAATAAATTCTACTTTGCCAATGGCTAGTACGGGGTCACCTGGGAAAACAGGGCCAATATCAATATGGCCTGGCACGTCTTCAACGGTAATTACCGCGACAACACCTTTCGCTGATTTAACCGCTGATAAATCCATTGCAAGAATATTCGCGTGTGCAACAGTCGATTGACCTACTGCTGCATGTAATTCACCACGTAATGCCGGACGGTCATCAACATAGAGCGCTTCCCCAGCAACGTGTTTGCCTGCACTTTCATGTTTTTTAGAGCGACCCACCCCACCTAAACCTACATTTTTTTGTCCATTAACAATACTTTCATGAGTATTTTCGTCAGCTTTGTTTGCATTAGTTTTTTTTAACTCAATAAGACTACGCATAATTTACCACTCGTGTTTCTATCACATTGCTTTGCAGCTCTACAAAGCATTTTTCCATAAGGTTTTGCGCTACTTTCATACGGTATTTGTCTGACGCACGAACATCTGACAGTGGTTGAAAGTCGGTGGCTAAGGCTATTTTTGCTTGCTCAACTAACGCTTTTGTTAAACAGTTACCTAGCAGGATCGCTTCAGCGGCAGACGCTCGCTTAGGAATAGCAGCCATGCCACCAAATGCCAGACGAACAGCCGTTATTTTTTGATTATGATCGGCTACACCTGGTTTCACTTCTCTTTCAACTTCTCTTTCAATAAAGAACGCAGCTAATACTGCTGAGATATCATCATCGATACGTTTGGATATTTTATAAAGCGTTAACGTTTGACCGGCCGTCGGTTTAGGTATTTGAACTGACTTGATAAACTCTGAGGGTTTAAGTATTGTTTTTTTATAATCGACAAAATAGTCTTCGACTAAAATGGTGCGTTCACTGCCATTAACATGCAAGGTCATAGTTGCGCCAAGGGCAATAAGCGCTGGAGGCATATCACCAATGGGCGACGCGTTACCAATATTGCCACCTAACGTGCCAGTATTTCGTACTTGTTTTGAGCCAAGTCGCTCAATCATTTCGCCTAAATCAGGGTAATAATGATGTAAAACATCAATAAATTTACTGTACGGTAGCGCTGAGCCAATAACGATTTCAGTGTCGGTTTCTTCAATAGTGGTTAACTCTTCAACATCACCCAGATAAACCAATTTATTGATTGTAGCTAAAGTTTGAGTAACAGATAACGCTAAATCAGTGCCACCCACCACTAACGTTGATTTGGGTTCATTCATTAACTCATTCGCTAACTCATCAATATTTTTAGGCGCAATAAAACGATGGCCATTACCCGTTAAGCTAGGGGTCGGTAATTTTTTAAACTCGGTAAGCGTTACAACAGTGTTTTGATAATGCTGAGCAAAAGAGTCTTCGTCACTGTTTTCACTTGAGGTAATAGCCGCTGCTATAATTGAACGGTAGCCGGTACAACGACAGAGATTACCGGCTAATGCTTCAAGTACCTCGGCACGATTGGGCGTTTTATTCTGTTTATGTAGGGCAAAAGACGACATAACAAAACCGGGTGTACAAAAACCACATTGTGAACCATGATTATCAACCAATGTTTGTTGGGCATGGTGTAACTTAGCCCCGTCTTTCAAATTTTCAACAGTAATTAACTGCTTAGCGTGTAAGTTACCAATGAAAGTAATGCACGAGTTAATAGATTTATAATGAAGTTGGTCAACCTTATCGATGTCTAACTCTGCAAGTACGACGGTACAGGCACCACAGTCACCTGAAGCGCAACCTTCTTTAGTACCTGATTTAAATTGTATTTCACGAAGGTATTGGAGGACCGTTAAGTTCGGGTCAATATTATCTATCGTCACAATATCGTTGTTTAACAAGAAATGGACTTTACTCATTGTCATATTACCTCCCGTAATTAATAATATAAAATTTTTACCTGCGCAATTTTAAATCATCTACAGACAAGCATTTTAGGGTACGTGTGTCAGGACGATTGAGATAACTCACCTATAAATATATCAGAATAAAAACCTGACACAAGTGTCAATTTGTAGATGTTGAACTTTACCTCCTTATTTTCTGATTTGTAAGCTGTCTTAAAAGGGCTAAATAATATTAAAAATTTCCCAGCTATACTGCGCTCAGCCCTATTTCAATAATGTTATACACAGAGTAAAGAAACATAGCCTTTTTAATAAATGAAAGTTATTTACTTGGCGAGTGAAAACAAATCACACATAAGAATTGTGACTAGTGATAACTTAATTACACCTAACTTTCATCACCCACAGAAATAACCGCAGGGTAAGAAAGCTTTGGTTAGACAAAAGTTTTGAAGGATACGGTATTAATTTACTAGGGGATCCACAATCGTTATGACAAATGAGCCATAACCATTATTTGCTCTAAATTAACCTGATCAGTAACTTGTTACTAGAATACGTTAACTACTTTAAGCACTATCAATGATAGGAAAGAAGACATTATTGAGTATGGTTGTTGTTACTATTATTTCTTATCTTGTTTGTATTTATACATGCGTTTGTCAGCTAATGATAAACACTCCGATTGATTTAGGGTTTCAAAACTCGTTGCAATACCAAAACTTAGACCAGTGTCTTTCCATCCTTTTTCTCGTAGCTCTTTTTCCGTTTCTAATAGTAAATCAGACAATTGCATCAATAATAATTTAACTTGTTGCGAGGTTTTAATACCGACAACCCAAATAAACTCATCTCCACCACAACGAAATATATTACCTAACCCTTGCAGTTTATTTTTCATTATATCTGCTGTTGCAATTAGCACTTTATCACCTTCATTATGGCCGAGTTCGTCATTAATTTTTTTAAATCCATCAAGGTCGATGAAAGTAATGCAGTAGTGCCCTTTTAAGCTAGCCAACTTTTCCTTTTGAGCAAAACGATTACCCGTTTGTGTTAATGAGTCAATACGCGAAGTAGTATAAGTACGATGAAATTCTTTCTGTTGTATTTGCAACCATTCTGCTAAGGAAAGAAAAATGCATATGCAATCTATGGTCAATGCAATTTGCACAACAACTTCAAGAGGAATATCCACGTCAATTTTATAAATATGCGAAAGGACATATAACACTAATGCGAAACCGTATAAAATATTGCCGATTAAATAATACTTCGCTCTGAAATCTTTTTTCGCGAGCATAAATATGCCCGTACCGATACAAAGCGGAATCCATACTGCTGCGATGATATGTGATATTAGGAAAGTCAGCTTAAAAGATAGTAAAGGCATTATAATGCCTAAACTTAAACAGGCTATTGACAATAAGTTGAATGTTTTGGCCAATTTAAGCTGGTCTTGCTGGCAATTAAATAGCAGCTTAGTGAATTGACTGGCTGAAGCAATAACAAAAGGAAATATCATTATGGCAGTATAAACTGGATTAAACGCCGAAAATGTAAATAGATGACCTAAGCTGCCTGAGGCGATAAACCATCCTAAACCTTGTATCCCGATATAACCGGTACAGGCCAATGTAACTAAATACTTTGTCCTTAGGTAAATAAATAAAGCGATTAAGGCGAGTGTCATCATTACTGTGAATGAAATTGATGTGATGGTATTTATATAGAATTGGTTACTATAGAATTCTGTTTTACTTTCAAACTTGACGACAACAGGTGTTGCAAACATTTTGGCTTGTATATAAATCCAAAGCGTACCACTTTCCTCTCGATTTAATGAAAGAGAAAAAGCTTGCGAATGTGTCAACTTTGGGCTGGTACTTCCTATCTGGCCAAAGCTTTCTAACGTGATAATTTCACCACTGTCAGACTGCCAATAAGCAACCCCTATATCTAAATAATTTGCATGCAGATTGACAAACCAAGTATCCTTTTGCTCTTTTATATTGATTAACTTAATCTTGGTAATATAAGCGCCGCTACCTCCTAATGTAGAAGTGACTTGTTTGGCATTTTGATACCATTGACTTAACTCTACAAAACTGGGACTTTTCTCTATAAATTGACTTTGGTACCAGAGGTTATGTTCATTTAATTTGATTTGATTGAGACTATCCAATTTCACATAAGGTTGTGCATTTATCGAAACAGTAACCATTGAAAAAACAAGAAGAGCAAAGAACGCGGTATGTTTTGTAATAATGTATTTTAAGATGCGAATATAATTTTTATACAGATACATAAAATTTAAGATGTTTTATAACTAATTAGAACCCCATATTTTATATTATGTTAAAAACACTGTGACATAACAAGAATAATTGATTAAAAAACATAGGTACTATTGAAGATAACACTTTGTCTCCGCACGAAGATAACCTTTAGGCATTATTTTTTGTTTGTTTAGTTGCACGTTTAAAAAAATCTATTTTCATGATATCAATTACAAAGTAATGCTAAAAACAGTAATACTGCCGTAGAAAAAAATGAGCCATACTATTCAAGTTGCCACCGCTATAAATCAAATGCCTTGAATAGTTGGAATCGCACCCAATAATTATTAAACCCACAGTCCAATATTACTTTTTAACAAAGGCTTGATAAACGCCGTTTGTCCAACCAAAACCTTCTTGTACGTCGTACTCTCCGCCTTCAGCTTTATCACTTTGCTGACAAACATTATATTTTTCCATCAACTTTCCAGTTTGTTCAAAATAGTCCTCAACGGTGTTAAGCCAGCGACTTTTAATCGTTTGAGCTAAAGAGGTGTACTCATAATGTGTTAAGCCTTGAACCGCAAACCAGTGCAATGGTGCCCAACCATTAGGAGCATCCCATTGCTGGTTGCTTTTAATAGAGGTAGTAATTAAACCGCCTTTTTGCAAAAACTTATTTTCAATAGCTTTACTTACCTCTTCTGCTTGATTTGAATTAGCTAATTTTACAAATAAAGGTAAGACTCCCGCTAAAGAATACACAGGGCTTTGACTTTGGGCGCTTATATCGTAATCCATAAAGTAACGATACTTGCTGGACCACATATAACGATTAATTGCACTTTTTCTTCTTAAGGCATGATTTAGATAGGTTGAACTTACCTCTTTTTCACCAAGGGCTAAATAATATTCACAAAGCAGCCTTTCTTGTTTATACAGCAAACAATTCAAATCTACAGGGATAATTTTGGTCGTCTGAATAGAAGCTAATGACTGAGCATCAGTCAACCACCTAGAGCTAAAATCCCAACCTGACTCGCAAGCAGCGCGAATGTTGCGATAAAACTCACTGGCATTTTCGGGATTGGACTCATGTAGCAATTCTATATCTTCGCGATAAGACTCTGGCCTTGGTGTATCATTATCGTCCCAATAACGATTTAAAAAGCTACCATCTGGCATTTTCACTACTCGCCTGTGCTCAGATTGACTATCGGTTAATTCTATACTCCCCTGCATCCAAAACTGGTATTCGGAGTCAATAGCACTAATGTATTTTAGCAAAAATGATTGTTTATCTTCTTTATAAGGTAAAAGTAATTCTACCAATAAGCCGAGAATGGGTGGTTGAGAACGCGATAAATAATAGCTTCTATTACCATTTGGAATACAGTCATATTTCGTTTGTAAATCGACAAAATTTTCCAACATTGATTCAACCAAATCAACTTGATTCGATTCGATCAACCCCAAAGCGGTAAAATAGCTATCCCAATAATATATTTCTCTAAAGCGGCCACCGGGAACAACATAAGGTTTGCTAAGCGCTAATAATGAGCTATTTTGCTGTTGATCTGCTGGCATTTTCAATGCTTGCCATAAAAAATCAATTTGTTTGTTAATATCAAGACTTCCTTTTTCAACAACAATCTCGCTCAGCTCAGGCATAGTAAAGTTATCTTTAACAAACTCGATGAGATTAGCATTCTCACTATTAAGCAGGGTTAAGTTATATTTTGTTAAGATGACGTCAATCGGAAACTTGGGTATTGCATCAGCAAAAGTTTTACTATCGGAGAAAATACTGCTCATTTGTACATTTTTAAACAACTCGCTTTCAAAGAATGCCAGGCTTGCTTGAACTGTTGAGGTTATATTATTAGTGTAATTCATTAGAGTCCCTTCCCTATAT
>TARA_R110001583_G_scaffold46677_4_pt1 | contig 12563 bp, 17 predicted proteins | sample TARA_R110001583 | Tara Oceans TARA_R110001583 (sample SAMEA4398432) | marine metagenome | biome: Polar Biome; feature: [MES] marine water layer (ENVO:01000295) within the mesopelagic zone...; material: water (ENVO:00002006), including particulate matter (ENVO:01000060) such as...... | reverse complement strand
ATTATTACAGACGTAAGGTTCAACGAGTACGAAAAAGATGAAGTTCATTGGATAAAAAACGAGATAAATGGAGTTTTAATTCATCTTTCTAGATACGACGAAATAAATGGAAAAAGATTGTATTTCCCCCCAGCCAACGAAGAAGAAAGGAGAAACGACGCTTGTGTAAAACGGGAAGCTGACTTCATTCTTAACTGGAAAAGTGAAAAAGACGAAACAAAAAAAATAATTTCTGCCTCCCATGTGCTAAAATGGGTAAAGAAATTGTATGTTTGAAGGATCTTCTCTTATTGATAGTTTATGTCAGCCTGTCGCAGCTTGTTGCGGCATAGGCGCTGAGCTTAGTCTGCACCCCGACACCCTTACCGAAGTACATAATTTAAAGTTTAACGAGCTTAACGCCTTTTTCTCTTACGATATTAAGATCTGCCGCTTCGATAGTCGTTTATTTTCTGATGATGCGGATTCAGTTTTTTCCTTCCTAGTAGAGACAGTCGTCCAATCTAGCGACCCGTTTGACTCTCCTTTTTCTGACGCTAATGTTTTTTTAGAAAAAAACTTTGACGATCTGATCGAATATTCTATAATTCTACCACGTATGTTTAAGAAGCACGAGCGCTATGCCCTTGATATGGAGGAGGATAGTGGTTGTTCTTTCGGAAACTTCGGGAATAAGGTGGATTTATGGAAAAAGGAAGTTGGGATAACGTAAGCGATAATTACCTAGTCGAAAGAATTAAGCTGGCTAATTGCGAGAAAAGCTTAGGGGAGCTAATAAAGCGCCACTCCGCTATCTGCTTCAAGGTAATAAAAAGGTACGCCAGCACTTTCTACGCGAACAACATAAATGTCATAGACGCCTCCTCTGATAAAAATTTAATTATTTGGAACTCCGCCAAGAGTTTTAACATTGATAAAAATGTAAAATTCTCTACGTGGCTAGCCAATCAAGTTAAATACAGTTGTCTTAACGCCCTAAACAAGAAATCAAAAGATCGATTGGTCGCCACCGAAGACGAGATACTCGACATACTTAAAGAGAAAATGCCGGAAGAGGACAACAGCAACCTTTTCGAATTTACGGATAACATACTTAGCCAACTAAGGGACAAAAGGATAAAGCAAATTTTCTCAATGAGGTATTCCTCTGACGACAAGAAGCCGTCATGGTGCAAGGTCGCAGAAGAACTAAAAGTAAGCACTCAAACCGCTATCAATCTCCACAACCGGGGAATAGCAGTTTTAAGGAAGAAAATAACAAGCGAAAAGTTTTTAGATTCTGTTTGAAAAAAAAGTGTTGACACGCCTCCCCGCTTGGTACAATATACAGACTCTTATGTCGGACGAACAAAAGAACAACGAATGGAAAGAGCGCGAACTTGGCGCTCTTTGGGTAAAGAAGAGCGTTACTGGTACGCAATACATGACTGGCCACATCGAACTTAAAGATGCGACCGGCAAGTTGCAACTGGTGGTCTTCAAGAACAAACACAAGTACAACGAGGACGGGAGCATTGCTAACGACAGAGCTCCAGACTTTCGTTTGTACAAAAGCGAAAGCCGCGATCAGCAAGAAACTGGAGGGGAAGCCACCCAAGAGAAAGCTGCAGTAGCGACTTCGACGAACGAGGAAACATTGTTTTAAATGTCAGAGTTTGCCTTACATCTACCACTTAACGGTGTAAGTTTCGGACAGGTTAGCACCGCCCTTCTGCGTGAATTTCACCAGAGGGGCGTGCAACCTTGTCTGTTTACGATAGGTCAATCAGACCTCAGTTCCCAAGATACCACCCCGGACTTCAACAAGTGGATTGAGTCAGGAATAAAGAAAGCTTTTGAACACTACGATAGAAACACCCCAATTTTTAAACTGTGGCACTTAAACCACGACAGCCTAACATCTTATGCAAAAGACCAAACGCTCTTTACCTTCTATGAATTAGATAACCCCACATCTATAGAGGTTAACATAGCCAAAAATCAGAAAAACCTAGCAGTAAGCTCCCATTATACTAAAGAAGTCTTGGAAAGATTTGGGGTAGACAACTGCAAATATATCCCCCTCGGCTTTGACAAAGATAATTTTAATGTTAAAAAAGAAGACTACCTAAAAGGCAAAATAGTTTTTAACCTCACGGGGAAGCTGGAGAAACGAAAGCATCATGCGAAAATCATAAAAACGTGGTTAAAGAAATACGGAAACCACAAAGACTACGTTTTACAATGCGCCATCACTAACCCCTTCATAAAAGAAGAAGACTTTAAAATTAGCTTAAATCAAATCCTTGAGGGAAAAAATTACTTTAATATAAACTTCTTGGGAATGATGCAGAAAAATATCCTGTATAATGACTTCCTTAACTCTGGGAATATTATCCTAGGGATGTCTGGAGCGGAAGGATGGGGGCTTCCTGAGTTTCAATCTGTCGCTTTAGGGAAACACGCTGTAATTTTAAATGCTACGGCTTATAAGGAGTGGGCTACTTCCGAGAATTGTGTTTTAGTAGAACCTAACGGTAAAGAAGACTCGGCTGACGGAGTATTTTTTAAGAAAGGAAGCCCTTACAATCAGGGCAAGATTTTTACCTTTGACGAAGATGCCTTTATCTACGGCTGCGAAAAGGCGATAGAAAGATATAAAGATTCCCCCGAGAACACCTCTGGCCTAAAACTCCAAGAGGATTTCACCTACTCGAAAACAGTTGATGCTATAACGGAGGTCATGAGTGCCTGAATATCTTTACGAAAATCCAGATACCGGCGAACAGGTTAGCGTATGGCAGAGCGTTCACGAGGAGCACTCTTACCAAATCGAAGGAGTACCCTACGATCGTGTCTACACTGTCCCCAACGCTTCGATAGACACCAGAATAGACCCTAATTCCCCATCTGAATTTAGAGATAAAGCAAAAGGAACTCTTGGAGACATATGGGACCAGTCGGCTATCGCTTCGGAAAAGAGAACAAAACAGCAAGGGGAAGACCCGGTAAAAAAACAATTTTTTAAGGATTATTCGGCAAAGAGAAAAGGGGGTAAGCACCCCAAAGATCCAAGTAGATTTGAATGACAAGGTCATATTAATAAGTGATTTTTTTATTGACGATTTTGTAGGCGGCGCAGCTTTAAACGATGAAGAGATATATAGGCTCTTATCCCATAGCTTTGACGTACAAAAAATAAAAAGTCGCTACCTGTACGAGGGGTTCATCCAAGAGAACCTCGATTCCTTCTTTATAATTTCCAACTTCTTTGGAGTTAGCTCCGCCATTCGTGACCTTATACAAAGTAAATGTAAATACATTCTGTACTGTCACGATTATAAATTCGTACACCACACCAACCCAGCCCTCTACCCCGACTTCTTAGTTCCCCAACAGGAATTAATCAATGTCAACTTCCACAAAGACGCGCATAGAATAATCTGCCAAACTAAATTTCAAAAAGATATTTATGATCGCAACCTTAAGTGTCCAGAGAAAACGGTGAGCTTTTCAGGCAACTTATGGTCCGAAGAACACTTAAAACTCCTAGAATCTTTGGCGAGTGTAGAAAAAAACTCTAAATGCGCCATTATTGATTCTAAATACCCCCAGAAAGGAGTAAATGAATCCATACAACACTGTAAGGAGAACAACCTCCAATATGAAGTTATAGGAGATCCCGACTATTCTAAATTCCTAGAATTACTTTCTCTTTATTCTAGTTTGGTTTTCCATCCCTCAACTCCGGAGACCTGCTGCAGGGTGATACTGGAAGCTAAAATGATGGGCCTAAAAACCATAACCAACAAATTAATTGGAGCTTCTTACGAGGAGTGGTATAACCTAAACGGAATAGAATTAATAAAAGAAATGAGGAATAAAAGAAAATCCCTTGTGGATTTTATTAGGGGGATAAAGCAGAGTGAGTAACCCCTTCGATATTTTTGACAAAATTTTTTGTATAAACCTTGATAGCCGCACGGATAGGTGGAAAAAATGCCTTAATAAATTTTCGCTTTTAGGTATAGAGGAAAAGGTGGAAAGATTTTCCGCTATAAACCTTTCTCACCTCACAAACATAGACCCGAAAACAAGAGGAAGAGCGGGGTGCGCCTTGTCCCATGCCTCAATTTTAAGGAAAGCGGCAGAATTAAGTCTCAATAACTATTTAGTCTTGGAAGATGATTTTGATCTTTGCTATCCCCCTGATGAATGTTTAGAATCTCTAAGGTTATCGCAACAGGAACTTCCCGAAGACTGGAATATCCTCTACCTAGGAGGCAACCTAACCGATGAGTACGGCATATTTCCCCTTGAAAAGTTTAGTGATAACCTTTTTAAGCTGAATTCGTGCCACACTACACATTCGTTTGCGGTAAACTCTAACTTCTACACAACGCTCGACAAAGAGCTGCCAACAGAAGAGAATGTTTTCCATTGGCTCCCCGAAAAAAAGGCTATAGACGTTCACTTTAGCAAGAATATCTTGCACTCCTCGGACTCATTTATCGCGCAGAAGATGTTATTCATACAGCATGCAGACTTCTCAGACATAGAAAGCAACTACTACGATTATGTTGATTGGATGAAAAATACTTTCGACTCTTTCAAGGACACGCTTCTTAACCATAAAGTAGATCCGGTTTTATTTTTAAATTCTTCACGGTTCGATATTCTTGCCAAATATATTTATGGTCTACTACTCTTGAAGAAACGAGAGACTTCTTACGGCGAAGAGCTCTACCACAACCACCTCAAAGTGTGGAACGATTGCCAGTACGGAGACGGAAAAAAGGGTATAGAAGAATACAAAAATTCATTCAAAGATTTACTTGCTTCAATCCAAAAAGAAGGATTCAACCCTAAAAAATCAAAGGTAAACTCTACCTCGGACTACCGCCTAATAAACGGAGGACACAGAGCGGCCGCTTGTATACTTTTGCATAAATCAATTTGTTTTAACGAAGGGGGAGAAGGCCAGACCAATGTAGATTATAAATACTTTAAAAACAAAAAAGATTTCGTCAAGGAAGGGCTGGACACCAAATACTGCGACTCTATAGCTCTAGAGTACTGTAAAATAAAACCCAACACCTTTATCGCAACAATCTTTCCATCAGCAGAAGGAGATACTGAAGAAGCGGAAAGAATTATATCAGGGAAAGCCGATATCTTTTACAAAAAAAGCCTTAAGCTTAATGCTACTGGTGCACTGAACCTTATGAGACAGATGTACAACGAAGAGGTATGGGGAGGAACTCTAGAAAACGGCTACGCGGGTTTAAAAGAAAAAGCTAGGCTCTGTTTTCAAACAGATGGCGAAGTAACTGCGTATGTCATAACAGTTACCGACCCAAAAGATACAACAGATATCAAGGAAGGAGTAAGGGAAGTGTTTGGCATTGGCAACCACTCCATTCATATCAATGACACATGGGAGGAAACATTTAGGTTGTCTCGTGCGTTTTTTAACAACAACAGCATCGACATGATGAACGCTATGAAGCCTAACTACTACCCTGACTTCGAGCAACTGTCATCATTTCTTTATCTCTCTCTTTTGAAGAACGGTTTGGATCCAGACAATTATTGTATCACTGCAAGCTCGGTTCTTTCTCGTTTAGGATTAAGGGAGGGAAAAGACTTGGATTATTTACACAGAGGCCCAACCCTAGAAGGCCATGCGTCCATAGACAGCCACAATGAATACTCGAAAGGAAGATACACAAAAACAATAGACGATATAATATATAACCCCGAAAATCATTTTTACTTTAATGGGTTAAAATACGCCTCTCTAGAAGTGATAAAAGACCTAAAAGAAAAAAGGGGAGAGGAAAAAGACAAAAAAGATTTGGCGCTCATTCATGATCTTATGGATGAGAATTAGTTAAAATGGAAGATTATCCCCATATACTCCGACTAAACAGAGACTTTACCACAGCAGATTCTAGTGGTAGCTATGATCGGATTAGAGCTGAACTGATAAGAAAAAAAGACGCCGAAAGACTAGCGGATTCGAAAGTGTGGAAAGAAGTTTCGGGGATTATAAAAGACAACACCGATCAGCTCGAAAACGTTTTGGATATTGGGTGCGGTACAGGCAGATACTTCGATAGCGTTTACGCAAAAAACCTATACGGCCTAGACGGAAGCTACGAAATGCTGGAGCGTGCACGATATCACTGGGGCTCTTCCAATACCAAGCGTTATGAGAGATGGGCGACCGGCAACTGGGCACATTCTTCGGACTGGCCCGCTCAAACACCGTGGCCTCCTTCTTTCCCTCCTCCCGCAGACGAGGTCGCAGTTAGTCTTACAACCAATTACCATAAATTAATATTAATTCAGGACGACGTAATGGATTTTTGTCACAAAGAAGAATACCGTAATAAATTTGATTTTATTTATTCTGTCGCGATGCTAGGAATCACTAATGTTCCCGTAGACCCATATAAACTAATTCCACTACTACCAAACCTAGTTAAAAACAACGCTAAGATTTTACTGCACATAGACTTAAGCGGATTATGCCGTCGTGAAGTATCCGGGGAACTAGACCGAGAAAGAGCAAAAGTAGAATCCTTGTTAGGTTCAATGGAAAGAAAAGGAACTTTAAAAAAATATAAAACATCCAAGAGGGTCGTAGGATATCACCGAAGGTACAGCCCAACGGGGGGCGATAATGCAGAATCCCAGAATTTTTGGGTAATGTTGACTTCTTCTAATTAAAATTATGAAATGCGCTCTCTGTGAACTAAAAACTATTATCCACACGTATGACGAAAGCGATTCTCGGTGGATAATTATGGATTGCATGTCCTGCTTTCTTCCCATGGCTGTATGGAGAGGGGAGCCTTTGCATACCATGACAGTTTCTGAAGCAGACTATGCAGGCATGGAGGAGGCGCTCAAGAAAGTAGCTTTCGAGAAGTTTGGAAACGACCAATTTTGGATCGACAAAGTTCAACATAGAATTCCCGACCACCTGCACTGGCACGCTCGACCCAACGGGTGGAAACCTAGGTTCAGGCACCGTATTTTAAACCTATTTTTACGGGGTGATTCTAAAGCGTATTACTTTGCGGAAAAAATACTCAGCTTTATAAAAAAATGAAAAAACATTTAAACGTATATGCAGATATGGTTTGTGATTTATTTCACTCTAGCCACGTGAGCTTCATGAAAAAAGCAATAGAGGCGGGAAAAGAAGAACACTTGAAGTCTGCTGTAAACTGGCCTCGTATTAATCTTATCGTAGGGATTCATGACGACGAAACCATTAAGGAATACAAAGAAATCCCCGCAATGACGCTTAAGGAAAGAGTAACGGTGGTAGAAGCCTGTCGTTATGTAGATAAAGTAATTCCTGCTGCACCCACAATAATAACTGAAGAATTCATAAGAGAGCATGACATAGACTTGGTGGTTCACGCTCACAGTGCTGAAGACGACGACAAATATAACTATCAGCATGCTGTTCCTAGAAGACTTGGAATATTTAAAAGGCTAGACCGCTGCGAAGGGGTGTCATCCACAGAAATAAAAGATAGGATAATTAATACTATAACACAACATTATGTAGATAATCAAATAGCAGAACGTGCGTCTATGGGAATGTGACTATGAAAAACATTTCAATTCTAGCAGCAGGGCCCCCAAAGCCGGGACGCCAAAGACATCTTGAGCTTTTAAACGGGACACCTCTTATCGATGAGATTATAGATAAATGCACCATTGCAGACTGCAAGGTTCACATAGTAATCAACTCAGCCAATTTACTCCTAATAGAACACGTAAAAAAAATACCTTTTGTAGAAATCCTGTTCCCAAAAGACGAAACTATTTATAGCACCTTCGAAAGCGCTCTATCCCCACAGGGCGATTGCATTATGGTCTGTGGTGACTTGATCAACCTTCAAGAAGGAGACGTCCAACGATTTGTTGACTCTCCCTTGTCTTCAGCGATATGTCGTTACGGTCAGTCTTGGGGTCAGCATTTGGTTTCCCCGCAAGGTTCAGTTCGCCGCGCAGATATGGGCGACTGCATATGTCTAGTAAGCGAAAAAGACAAGGAAGAATTGCTAGGGGATGAAAACTACAATAAAGCCCTTGGATACTTCAAGGAATTCTATCCCAACCAACCCGTAAATTTCGAGTCGTATAACGACATAGGCACACATCTCAACTACTCTTTTTTCAAGGAGGTTTGGGGTAACCCAAATGTAGATTCCGCAGGAACAAGAGGAACGCTTTACTTCGAGCATGTAGTATACGCCGACAATGACTAAACTTAATCTTCCAGTTTACTTTTCTACTAATGACAAACATACCATTTGCTTAAAGGTCTGCGCAGACTTGTACGAAAAATTTTGGGAGAGTCAGGAATTTAATGTGCTGGGGTACACCCCAATAGACCTCGGAGAACAAGGCACCTTTCATTCTATGGGAGAGCAGGGGGCGGTGCAGGATTGGTCTACGGATCTGCGTCAACATTTTAGAAAAATAAAAGATGATTTTTTTATTTACGGAAGTGAGGACGTGGCTTTTGTAGAGAGGACAGACGTAGAATGCCTAAACCAATTAACCGAAATAATCCAATCCGACCCCACCATTGGAAGAATAAACTTGGTTGACCCTTGCGAAGGGGGAACGTGGTATACGCGAGAAAATAATCCTCATTATAAAACTGTATTATATCAAGACTTCGGAGACTGGGGATTGTACGAGCAAACAAAAGAAAGTAATTACTCAGTCACAACACAGCTCTCTATATGGAGCAAACAGTTTTTCCTTCGCCATTGTCAAGCCGGACTCACTCCATGGGAGTTCGAACTCAAAGGGTCTGAGAACGCCAGAAAAGACGGGGACTATCGAGTACTAATGGTTTACGGGGATAAATACCCCATTAATAAAAGAGAGGCGTTTGAATCAGGAGAATGGGACCGCAAAGAGGATTGGTTTCACCTAATTAGCCCCCAACTTAGGGAGGAAATAAACTTGTGGGAACGAGAAGAAAAGCATAAGATAAAATATAGCCGAACATGAAAAAAATATACTCCAAACAAGACCCCGAAAAGCTTCTCCATATTATTTGTAGAAGGGACGAGCTCGGCCTTTGCGACAAACCGGATGGGGGGAGAGTGGATGTAGCTCCTGAAAATCAGTTTCTTCAGGTGGCTGCAATTCAAATGAACGCGGGTAAAACCTTTAAACCTCATAGACATATTTGGAAAGACGGGGAAAAAAGCGTTATAGCTCAAGAGTCGTGGGTAGTTATTAGCGGCTCAGTAAGGGCAACTCTATATGATCTGGATAATTCAATACTTACGGAAGAACAGCTCACCCCGGGTGATCTATCAATGACTTTCGAAGGAGGCCATAACTACATGGCAACAGAATCTAACACGTTTGTATACGAATTTAAAACCGGCCCTTACAAAGGGATAGAAAATGATAAAACCTTCATAGAATGAAACTGCATTTAGGGTGCGGAAAAAGAAACTTCGGGGAAGACTGGGTTCACATAGACGGAGGAAACCATGAACATTTGCATTCACGGGACATCACCACCCTTCCTTTTAAAGATGGAACCGTTGAGCTAGTCTATGCGTCCCATGTTTTAGAATACTTTGACAGGGAAGAAGCGGTTAGCATTTTAAAAGAATGGAAAAGAGTCTTGGTCCCGGAAGGAACACTTAGGATAGCTGTGCCTGATTTCGAAGCTATGGTTAGGTTATATACAGAAACATCAACTAGTTTACATAAATTTTTGGGGCCTCTGTACGGTAAGATGGACATGGGAGATAAAAAAATATACCACAAAACAGTATATGATGAATATAGCCTAAAGGCCTTGTTATTTAAAAACGGTTTCAGAAACATGGTCGTGTATGACTGGAGGAACACAGAGCACGCTCGTATAGATGATCATTCGCAAGCTTACCTGCCTCATATGGATAAAGAAAATGGCACCCTTATAAGCCTAAACGTAGAATGTAAAAAAGATGTTTGATATAGTTACAAAGTTTGAGAAAAAGATAGCGGACTTTTTTGGTTCTCCCTATGCGGTCGCCGTAGACAGCTGCACTCATGGATTAGAGCTTTGTTTAAGATTTTCTCGAGTAGAATTAGTAAGCGTTCCGCGGCACACTTACATTTCTATCCCCTTTCTTGCGGAGAAGCTTAATATAAAACGCGAATGGAAAATCGACAATTGGAAAGATTACTACAGCCTTACCGACAAAGATCCCCGCTGGAAGATTATAGACGCCGCCGTACTTTGGAAAAAAAACAGTTATATCCCCGGAACCTATATGTGTATTAGCTTTCAATTCCAAAAACACCTAAGTCTTGGGCGAGGAGGAATTATTTTAACCGACAATGAAGACGCAGCCAAAGAATTAAAGAAAATGTCTTACGACGGCAGAACCCCCGATACTCCTTGGCGAGAACAAAATATAAAAACCATAGGTTATCATTATTACATGACGCCGGAGACTGCGCAAAATGGTCTCGACAAACTGCCCGCAGCAATAGAATCCACCCCTCGGGATTGGGTTATTGACGATTGGCCAGACTTAACGCGCATGGAAGTTTTCGATTAGGCACTGGGAGAAAAGTAAATAGTTATGGATGAAATTATTACCAAACAAATCTTAAGTAAAGATGACGAGTCTTACGCTATATATTCTGTAGCTGCCGAAAGCGCAGCCTCAGAAGAACAATCCTTTTCTACCTTTAAACAGAACCCCAACTACACTTATGAACTTGAGCACACAAGCCCTCCCTTAGGAGAACATTATATAACGCTTCTAAAAGAACAGCATGAAGAAGATTTAAAAAAAATAAATTGGGACGACATAAGACTCAACGATAAATACGGAGGAGCAAGTAAATACCAATTCAACCGCCTTGAGCCTTATTGTGGCAAAGACTTTGGTTTCTCTCCGACAACGATTGGGTACCTGTACTTAGCGTTGAGGATGGTTACCTCTTTAAAGGAAAAAGGGGAAAAAGAGATTGAAGTTTTTGAGATTGGATGCGGCTACGGAGGGCAATGCCTTTTATTTAATCTAATAGCAAATTTTCACAAGGTATCTATTAATTCCTATAATTTAGTTGACTTAAAGTATCCCACTTTACTTCAAGAGAAATATCTTTCGTTAGTAATGCCCGAAAATAAAAAATTTAGATTTTTATCTTGTGATAACTACAATACATGGAAAGCGAATATCGGAAACGTAGACTACGTGATAAGCAATTATGCGCTTTCTGAAATGAGCGCTGAATGGGGACAAAGATACATAGAATCAATAATTAAAAAATCTAAACATGGATTTTTTCAATTTAACGGCGGCGAAGACGAACGATTTAAAGGAAACCTCCAACTATCCACACTTTTGGAAAACTTACCCACCACACACACAGTAATTCCCGACCCGGGTAACCCACCATGGACTGCTCACGGATATTGCAGACTAATAGAATTTTAAAGATGAAAAAGAAAGCGTTTATTACAGGTATCTCAGGTCAAGATGGAAGCTACTTGGCGGAACTCCTAGTCGAAAATGACTATGAGGTTTATGGCATAATAAGAAGGCATTCAATAGCCGAAAGCCAAGAAACAAGAATAGACCACCTAGTCTCCAAGGGTCTAGTCAAGACAGATTACGGTGACCTTTTGGACAACTCGTCCCTTTACAAAATGTTAGCTCTGATCAAACCGGACGAAATATACAACCTAGGAGCGCAGAGTCACGTTAGGGTAAGCTTTGACGTTCCTCAGTTTACCATGCAGACCAATATGATAGGCACCCTAAACCTTTTGGAAGCTTACAGGAGCATCTGCCCCAAATCTAAATTTTACCAAGCAAGCTCTTCAGAGATGTTTGGGAATGAAATAGACGAAGATGGATTCCAAAGGGAAACCACAGCGATGAAACCGGTTAGCCCTTACGGATGCTCTAAGTTGGCTGCGTATTGTATCGTAAGAAACTATAGAAACTCTTACAATCTTTTTGCTTCCAACGGAATCCTGTTCAACCACGAATCCCCAAGGAGAGGCGAAAATTTCGTAACGGCCAAGATAGCAAGAGGCGCTGCCGCTATTAAAAAGAAACAATTAGACAAGCTGGAGCTCGGAAACTTGGACGCAAGCCGGGACTGGGGGCATTCTAAAGATTACGTCGATGCAATGCACAAAATCTTACAGCATCACGAACCAGACGAGTTTGTGATTTCTTCCCAAGAGAGTCACACTGTAAGGGATTTCTGCGAATCAGCTTTCTCTCACGTGGGTCTAGATTACAAAGATTACGTTACCCAAAACCCCAAGTTCATGAGGCCCGAAGAGCTAAAAACCCTGAAAGGGGACTCAACCAAATCTCGAACAGCTCTGAATTGGAAGCCTGAATACAATTTTGACTCACTGGTTAAAGATATGGTCGATTACTGGATGGAAAAATTAGAAGATTAGCTTCTTTAATCAAAAAAACGGCCTTTTTCCCCCTGAGCCCTTTCCCTTGAGGTTTTTCAAAAATACTAGTCTTGACACGCAGCCCCGAACCTAATACAGTAGA
>TARA_R110001583_G_scaffold67490_2_pt1 | contig 12586 bp, 9 predicted proteins | sample TARA_R110001583 | Tara Oceans TARA_R110001583 (sample SAMEA4398432) | marine metagenome | biome: Polar Biome; feature: [MES] marine water layer (ENVO:01000295) within the mesopelagic zone...; material: water (ENVO:00002006), including particulate matter (ENVO:01000060) such as...... | reverse complement strand
TTCCTGCGCAAACTTTGATCACTTTATTAATTCGTTTGGTATTAGAATAGGGCTTGTTTTGAGAAATCTTGTTTTGCGAATTGTGTAGATAACGTTAAACTAACGCTTATTAGTTATAAAAAAGAGAAATGTATGGCTTATATCCCTAGTAATTATAAAAGCTTAGAAAGTGACTACCGCGATAAAGCACTAAAACTTTTTCCTTGGGTCTGTGGTAAATGTGCGCGTGAATTTGTTTATTCAAACCTAAAAGAACTGACCGTGCATCATGTCGACCATGATCACAGTAATAATGCGCCAGATGGCAGTAATTGGGAGTTATTATGTATCTATTGCCACGATCATGAGCATGATAAATATACGCAAGCAGATTTGTACGGCAGTCATGTAGAAGCGGGTGATGATTTACAAGCTAGTGCGACTTATAACCCTTTTGCTGATTTGATGAGCAAGATGAAAAAGTAGTATTATAAAAAATCGTAATAAGACGTGAATAAGAGACTGTAAAAATCACTCCTCACGTCTTATTAATCTCTGTTTAAGTGATGCATTTATTACCAGAATCTAATAAATTAAATATCTTCTCTTTCAATAGAAATCACTACACGTCTGTTTTGCATACGTCCTAATACATTTCTGTTATCAGCCACATGGTGCTTCTCACCATAACCAGTCACTTGAATTTTTTCGTCTTCTAGCCCTAATTGCGCTAAGTATTCTTTCACAGAAGTAGCACGTTGCTCAGACAGTTCTAAGTTACGAAATTGAGTACCGTAACTATCAGAATATCCTGACACGAGGACGACGCTGATATTGTCATCATGCTTAATATAATCACCAATCATTTTTAAACGTTTTTTCGAAAATGCAGTGAGTTTTACGCCATTTTTATTGTATTTAAGAATGCTATAAGCAATATCGTCAAAGTTATAAGGTAATAACTGTGAGATACAATTATTAAACTCATCATAGCTTTGTCTAAAGTTGATTGATGAAAGTCCAATGCTGGTGATTTGATCGTTGTTATACCAGTCGTGATAATAAAAAGTAGGGTACTTACCATCTTCTAATTCACTGAGCATTTGCCATGCATTTTCACGCGTGACGTAACCGTCAAATTGCTGGTGGAACTTTACTTCACCTATTGTTGAGGCCGCGATACCAGGTCGCCACAGTGGGGGCACTGATTTCAAGGTTACCTGGCGCGTTTTAGGCATGGCTTTTTTACTATCAAGAATAAAGTCTAAATTTATATTTTTACTTGCTTTTACTTCAAAGTGAGCTTGCCCATAACGGGGTATAGGATGGTCAAGCGTACATTGAATTGGCGTTGCATTGGAAATATACCAAAGAGAGTCATCAATGCTTGCACTGTAATTTTTATTAGAGGCATTAACACTATTTATAGTTAAAAATAGTATCGTAATTATCTGTTTTTTCATCTTTAACCTCATTAATTTTGTTCTATAAATAAATTATCGGCAGAGAGTTATGTTTCTTTAATCAAATTATGACTATTTTTCCGTCGTGAGTGGTGACCGTATAAATAAAGTATATATCCCCACGCCTGCGAGCCGTTAGGGTACATAAAATCAGTCAGTGATAAAGGCTTGAAATTTCTTAAAAATAAACTCAAATATCACCACCCTGCATGGAGGCTGTGGCCTTGTATAAATGAAAAAATTGCAGCTCAATGAGTTGATTTGACGAAGGTTTAGCGACTTTAAAATTTGTTAAATAAGTGAGGAAAGGCCAATTTACTGCATTTTATTGATGGGATTGTTTGGAATCTACTCTCTATCTCCTATACTCAATTTTGCACCTTCAATGATAACGGGTATACTCCCTGCTCATTTTTTACTATGAGTCTTGTATGGAAAATTTATTAGCGAAAAGGTTTCGTGGTTTTTACCCAGTTATTATTGATATTGAGACATCTGGATTAACAGCAGAAACCGATGCGATACTTGAAATTGCAGCTATTTTTCCTGCCATGGATGAGCAAGGTTATTTATATTGTGCAGATAAAATCCATTTTAATGTACAGCCTTTTGAGGGCGCAAACCTTGACCCTAAAGCCCTAGAATTTACAGGTATTGATCCCTTTAACCCTCTGCGAGGAGCCGTGGATGAACGTGATGCACTTACGGATATCTTTAAATTAGTGCGTAAACATCAAAAGCTAAACGAATGTAATCGATCTATTATTGTGGCGCATAACGCAACTTTTGATCAAGGCTTTATTAATAAAGCAACACAACGTTGTAACCTTAAACGAATGCCTTTTCATCCTTTTGCGAGTTTTGATACTGCAAGTATGGCTGGGCTTATTTTAGGGCAAACGGTGCTAGCAAAAGCCTGTGCACAAGCAAATATAGCTTATGATAATAAAGAAGCACATTCTGCTTTATATGATACTGAAGTTACCGCAGAACTTTTTTTCTATATGGTTAACAAGTTGAAAGCATTGGGTGGTTGGCCCGTTTAAACTTTTTATTGTTTCTATTTAGTCAGTTTCTTTTTAATCAGTTTCGTTCTAGCAAGTCATTACAGCCAATAGTGATGAAAATCATAATGTCTAGAATAGTTACCTTTCACTTTTATTTTTAGTAGTAGGATGCCATGACATCAATTAAAACATGTAAAACGTTATTAGACATTTCAACACATGCCTTTTCTCATTTCTCAGGAAGAGTGTTAGTCGCTAATGTTGAAGGTGAAGAAATCACTTATGCAGAAGCACAGCAAAAATGTGAGTTTTTACAGCAATTGCTTATTTCTGCTGGTATTGAGCAAGGTGATAAAGTCGCTATTTGCAGTGAAAATATGCCGAATTGGGGCATTGTTTATTTAGCGATAACTGCCCTAGGCGCAGTTGCGGTTCCTATCTTGCCTGATTTTCACAGTAACGAAATTCATCATATTGTAAAACACTCAGAAGCAAAACTCATTTTTGTTTCTGATAAAATGAACAGTAAATTAGCTGAAGATGACTTTACTTCGTCTTTACAGTTTGTTTTTTCTTTAGATACCCTAGCGCTCATTGAGGATTTTTCTAAAAAGTCTGAACTGATGACTAAAGGTAGTGAAAAATTTGCCCAAATTAAGGCTAAATTAGGTAAATCCGAACTACCAGATGACATTGAAATTAAAGAAACTGATCTTGCTGTTATTATTTATACTTCTGGTACTACGGGACAATCGAAGGGGGTGATGTTATCGCATAAAAACCTTGTTTCGCAGATCCAACAAGCTAAAAAATTAGTGGCCATTACGGAAAGTGATCGTTTCTTATCTATTCTTCCTCTTGCACATACTTTTGAAAGTTCAGTTGGATTTTTAGTGCCGTTTTCAAGTGGCGCTGCCATTTATTACATCAATAAAACACCTGCTCCTAAAATCATTTTAAAAGCGATGCAACTAGTAAAACCTACTTGCATGTTAAGTGTGCCTTTAGTGATTGAAAAAATTTACAAATCAAAAGTACAAGCAAATTTCAATAAAAATAGCATCATCAAATATCTTTATAATAATGTTGCTTTTGTTCGTAAAAACTTAAACAAAGTGGCGGGTAAAAAATTAAAAGAAAGCTTTGGGGGAGAAATGCGTTTCTTTGGTATTGGTGGTGCAAAATTATCCCCCTTTGTTGAGCAATTTTTATTAGAAGCCGATTTCCCTTATGCTATTGGTTATGGTTTAACAGAAACTGCCCCCATTATTGCAGGCGCTGTACCTGGCCATACTGCACTTGGAACAACGGGTGTCGTGGTGGACGGTATGGAGCATCGTTTTGTCAAGCATGGCCAAGATTTGAAAGATGCTGAGTTACATGTGCGTGGGCCCAATGTCATGATGGGTTATTATAAAGATGAAGCGCGAACAGCTGAAGTGTTAGATAAAGAGGGATGGTTCAATACTGGCGACTTAGGGGCAATGGATGAAAACGGTATTTTAAGCATTAATGGACGTAGTAAAAATGTCATTATTGGTGCAAGTGGCGAAAATATTTATCCAGAATCTATTGAAGCAGTATTGAATCAAAATGAATTAGTGCTTGATTCTTTAGTGTATGAGCTTGATGGGAAAGTCGTTGCTAAAATCTATATTGATTATGATCTCTTTGATGAAATGCATAATATTAATAAAACCAGTGATTCTGCATTGCACACTGAAATATTAAAAATACTTGGGGAAATAAAAGTTGATGCTAATACTCAACTTGCAAACTTTTCAAAAATTAGCACTGTTTTTGAACAGTCTGAACCCTTTATTAAAACACCTACTAAAAAGATTAAACGCTACTTACACGTTTAACCTTTAGATAAAAAAAGTGTCGCTTTTATGGCGACACTTTTTATTTTAAGACTGCTAACAACAATTTACCTGCTTGTTATTAACCGTGTTCTTCAATCATCAAACGTGCATCATTGACCATATTTTTGCTTCCACAGAAAAAGGGAATACGTTGATGTAATTCGGTTGGAATAATTTCCATAATACGTTGCTTACCATCTAATGCGACGCCACCTGCTTGCTCCATTAAGAAAGCCATTGGGTTACATTCATACAGTAAACGTAATTTACCTTTAGGTGCAGAGGCCGTTGATGGGTACATGTAGATACCACCTTTCAAAAGATTACGATGAAAATCTGACACTAATGAACCAATATAACGTGACGTATAAGGGCGGTTTGTTGGTGGATCAATTTCTTGGCAAAACTTAAGGTATTTTTTAACGCCTAATGGAAATTTAAGGTAATTACCTTCATTGATCGAGTAAATAGTGCCATTCTCAGGAATTTGCATATTTTCATGTGAAAGATAGAAAACACCTAATGATGGATCACAAGTGAAGCCGTGCACACCATTACCTGTCGTATAAACAAGCATGGTAGAAGAACCGTAAACGACGTAACCCGCTGCGACTTGTTTATCGCCAGGTTGTAAAAAATCTTCAAGTTGAACAGGTGTACCTAATGGGCTAGTACGTTTGTAGATTGAAAAAATCGTACCAACTGACACATTCACATCGATATTTGAAGAACCATCAAGTGGGTCCATCAATATCACATACTTACTATTACAACCTCTTTCTGTGTCAAAAGAGATAAATTCATCTTCTTCTTCAGAAGCAATACCACATACTTCGCCACGTGCTTCTATGGCGGCTTTAAACTTATCATTTGCATAAAGATCCATCTTTTGCTGTACTTCTCCCTGTATATTTTCAACACCCGTGCTACCAATAATGTCGGCGATACCGGCTTTATTTATTTCACGGTTAACGACTTTCGCGGCTAAACGGATAGCCCCTAATAGATGCGTTAATTCACCACTCGCTTCAGGAAAGTCGTGTTGTTTGTCAACGATAAATTCGCCTAATGTGATCATACTTGCTCCTTATTGATTAGAATAACAACTTGGTTTTCTAGGACAAACTGCGCCACGTGCACAAATAAGCCGTGCACCTTGTTCTATGCCGCGGGTTATCCAATTAATGTTGAGAATACGTGCCACACTGATAAGCACTTTTTTTATGTTTGGTGGTATATCACTCATACCACCATTGGCAATACATAATCTTTGTAATTCATTGACTAAAGCCTCCGCATCATGCCCTTGCGCACTAATGGCTGGATTTAGCTCAATACCTGTACATAATACATGACTGATATTGTTAAGGTCGTGAGTTTTGATTGATTCACAACAATAAATTTTGGCAATTCCATTTTCATTTAATATTGAAATTTGAGCTGCTGTGCCTAATGATTGCTCTTCTAGCATACGGAAAACCGCCCAGTGTTGGCAAGGGTCACTAACGATACTCATATTTCCCCAGGGTAACGGAATACCATTGCCACGATAAACCGCTTTCAGTTTACCTTTTCCGTAAGCATCAAAATAATGCCAATGTGAATAGGCTGAAACCGCTGTCATACGGCGCATTACCACTGCTTCTGAAACTTGAATTTGTTTACAAACATCTATCTCATAGCCTTTTCGGTCAAGTAATTGTCGGAAGGGGACTTTGGGACAAAGTAAAGCTGCGGCAAAAAAACTACATTCAAAATCTCGCCAAGCATGCAAAATATCTTGAGCATCCAGTTTACTCGTTGAAGGCGTAAACTCTTTTTGAATATTATATTGAGCTTGATCGCCCGCAACCATAATGCTTTTTTCACCATCACTGTTGTGTAAAACATTATGACCAATATGCACTGCTAATTCATATTTTAGACGGGTAATATTTTGTTTTAGGACTTTGTTGAGGTACACCGTTCGAGGTGGGTGAAAATAAGAAGTAACCATTTTATTACTGGCATCTTTGACATATTCATCTTCAGGTAAGCGCGTAAACCAGCGTATTTTTAAGCCTCGTTCTTCACTTATTTGCATCAAATCTTCAACATGAAGGGGCATTTTTTTATGGCCTATCTCTTCTGCTGCTCGCTCTAAATCTGGAAAATGATTTTGGTGATGTTCTTGATGTGCACGTATTAAAAGGTGCGCAAACTGCCTGCCAGTGGTGCCTGTTTGCGAGAGCATTTCAGGAATAGCTATCTGTAAAATTTCGTTTGAAAACAAAAAGCTAGGCTCAAGTGCCATGCCTTTAATACCACCATGATTACCCTTTTCTGGGGTAATGTCTTGCATTTCAGGCTCATCATCCAAAAACCATTGGCTGTCTTTTTGGAAGACGGTGGCTATCACAGTTAACATTTCTTCGCTGGGAACTCGCTTACCGCGTTCAATCATTGAAAGGTAAGAAACAGAAGGCGCGTATTCAGCTTCTATTTTTATACAGCGCGATGAAAGATCATCCAAGGTTAAACCATTTCGTTTACGTAAATTACGTATTTTTGTTCCCAAAAAATGGGATTGTCGACTTAAGCTTTTTTTAGTTTTCATTTTGTAAAATTTACACTGTGTAATTTTCTTTGTGAAATTATATAAAAATAATCTTTATAGTGACAACCATTGAATAACAAATAAGCATGAATGGTTTAAAAAATGAGCGCTGAAGCCATTTTTTGAATTTAATTCAAAATAAGTTGATACAACAAAGGAGCAAAATATGAATTTACCTCAAAAGAAACAGTGTGAAATTAATCCTTCATTTTATCAATTTATTAATGATGAAGTGTTACCGCTTACTCAGTTAAATCCTGATAATTTTTGGTTTGACTTTAATTGTTTAATTAATGATTTCTCTTTTAAAAATACAGCGCTTTTGAAAACACGCCAAACATTACAAAGTCAAATTGATCAATGGCATATTGATAACCCTCATTTAATAAATGATAAATCAGGCCAGTCAAAAAATGCATACCGTGAATTTTTACAAAATATCGGTTACCTCACTCCTACAATTTCTGATTTTTCTATTGAAACGGAAAATGTTGATGCAGAAATTGCAACCATGGCAGGTCCACAATTAGTAGTACCTGTTAGTAATGCCCGTTTTGCACTTAATGCTGCCAATGCACGTTGGGGAAGTTTGTATGATGCTTTTTATGGTACTGATGTTATTGCAACGAATGGCGAATTAAGCAATGAAAATGGTTTTAACCCTGCACGCGGACAGGCGGTAATTAACAAAGCAAAAGATTTTCTTGATGCAAATTTTCCGTTAAATCATGGATCACACCATGATGTATCAAGTTACCTCGTGTATTACCAACATCTACTTGCCTTTTTTCCTGATGGTAGCGAAAGCGGATTAAAAAATGCGTGTCAATTTGTTGCTTTTGATGGTTCTAAAAGTGAACCAAGTTATTTATTACTGAAAAATAACGGTTTGCATGTTGGTCTACAAATTGATCGAGTAGGCAAAATAGGATCAACAGATAAAGCGGGCGTTGACGATATTCAAATCGAAGCTGCTTTAACAACAATCATGGATTTTGAAGACTCTGTTTCAACGGTTGATAGTGAAGACAAAGTGAATGCGTACCGTAATTGGTTTGGTTTGATGAACGGAAATCTTGAAGCCACTTTTTTAAAAAATGGACATTCAATACAGCGAAACCTCAATTACGACCGTACCTTCACAGCTAAATCAGGCGAATTGTATTGTGTTCCTGGCCGTTCATTATTGTTAGTACGTAATGTCGGGCATTTGATGGGCAGTGATCTCATACAAGATATTGATGGAAATAATGCGCCAGAGGGCATTATCGATGCCGTTATTACTTCATTGATTGGTAGCCTCGATCTACAAAAGCCGATCAGTAATAAGCACAGAAATAGTCGCTCGGGCAGTATCTATATTGTAAAACCAAAAATGCATGGGCCAGAAGAAGTGCGTTTTACCTGTGAGCTTTTCGCGCGTGTTGAGCAGATGCTTAACTTACCAGAAAACACACTAAAACTCGGCATTATGGATGAAGAACGTCGTACGACCTTAAATCTTAAACAATGTATTTATGAAGCAAAATCACGTGTTGTCTTTATTAATACCGGATTTTTAGACAGAACCGGTGATGAAATACACACCAGCATGTTAGCTGGAGCCTTTTACCCTAAAGGGGCGATTAAATTTGAACCTTGGATTGGGGCTTACGAAAATAACAATGTTGAAATGGGCTTACGTTGTGGATTTTCTGGAAAAGCACAAATTGGTAAAGGTATGTGGGCAATGCCTGATGAAATGAATCAGATGATGAAAGACAAAATCGCTCATCCTCAGTCTGGAGCGAATACCGCTTGGGTACCATCGCCAACCGCGGCCACATTACATGCTTTACATTATCATCAAGTTGATGTTTTTGAAGAGCAAAAGACTATTCTAAATCGAGAGCCTGCCAGTGTTGAGGCGATGCTAACCATGCCGGTTATGCCGACTTCAATGACCTTAACAGAGGAACAAATTACCAATGAACTCGAAAATAATATACAGGGCATTTTAGGTTATGTGGTGCGCTGGATAGAGATGGGCATTGGTTGTTCAAAAGTGCCCGATATCAATAATGTTGGATTAATGGAAGACCGCGCAACACTGCGTATTTCAAGTCAGCATATTAGTAATTGGCTAATGCACCAAATTTGTACCCAACAACAAGTCCTACAGATAATGGAAAGTATGGCGCAGGTTGTTGATAAACAAAATCAGGGCGTTGCAGGTTATCGCAACATGAGTCCTAACTATGCCGAAAGTCTGGCATTTCAAGCAGCAAAAGCACTTATTTTTGAAGGAGATAAACAGGCAAACGGATATACCGAGCCACTATTGCATGAGTACCGTATTTTAGCAAAACAACAGTTCTAAACATTACATTTTTATTCACTATAAATTAACTAAATACATAGAGAGGAAACAATGATGAATTACAAAACTGAAATGAATAATGCAAACCAATTCGTAAATCAACAAGGTTCAACGTGGAATGCTATTAACCCTGAATATGTTGCACGAATGCGTTTACAAAATCGCTTTAAAACGGGCCTTGATATTGCTAACTATACGGCTGAGATTATGCGTAGAGATATGCAAGATTACGATGAAAACAGTGACAATTACACACAATCGTTAGGCTGTTGGCACGGTTTTATCGGTCAGCAAAAAATGATTTCCATTAAAAAACATTTTACGACAACAAAAGGAAGATACCTTTACCTTTCAGGGTGGATGGTGGCAGCAATGCGCTCAGAGTTTGGTCCATTACCTGACCAGTCTATGCACGAAAAGACGTCTGTACCCATGTTGATTGAAGAGTTATACACGTTTTTAAAACAGGCCGATGCACGTGAACTAAACCATTTGTTCAGTGATTTAGATGATGCCCAAAAGCAGGGTGATCAAGTCGCAGAGCAAGCGATACAAAAGCAAATTAATGAATTTGAAACCCATGTTGTGCCAATTATTGCTGATATTGATGCAGGCTTTGGTAATGAAGAAGCGACTTATTTATTAGCCAAAAAAATGATTGAAGCAGGGGCTTGTTGTATTCAGATTGAAAACCAGGTATCCGATGCTAAACAATGTGGGCATCAAGACGGTAAAGTAACGGTGCCACACGAAGACTTTTTAGCCAAAATTAATGCCGTGCGATATGCATTTATGGAACTCGGTGTTGAGCAAGGTATTATTGTCGCTCGTACCGATTCACTCGGTGCTGGTTTAACACAAAAAATTCCTGTTTCTCAATATGAAGGGGATTTAGCAGAGCAATATAATGCTTATATTGATGGGGAAAAACTCAACTCATTATCAGAACTCAGTTCAGGTGATATGGTTTTAAGTCGAGGTGGCGAACTCATTAAACCAACACGCTTAGCAAATGGTTTAGTACGTTTTAAACCTAATACGGGTGAAGATCGTGTGGTACTTGATTGCATTACATCATTGCAAAATGGTGCAGATCTGCTTTGGATTGAAACTGAAACACCTAATGTAGAACACATTGCAAGCATGGTTAATCGTATTCGTGAAGTAGTGCCTAATGCTAAATTAGTTTATAACAACAGTCCTTCATTCAACTGGACCTTGAACTTCCGCCAACAAGTCTTTGATGCGTGGGAAAAAGAGGGCAGAGATGTGAGTGCTTATGAACGCAGTGATTTAATGAGCATCAAATACGATGAAACTGAATTAGCGTCGAGTGCCGATATGAAGATACAGAACTTCCAAAAAGAAGCGTCTAAGCATGCAGGTATTTTCCATCACTTGATTACTTTGCCTACTTATCATACGGCTGCATTATCAACGGATAACCTTGCTAAAGAATACTTTGGTGAACGTGCTATGTTGGCATATGTTGAAAATGTGCAACGTCAGGAAATAAGACAAACATTAGCGTCGGTAAAACATCAAGATATGTCGGGCTCTAATATAGGTGATGATCACAAAGAGTATTTCTCGGGGGATCAAGCTTTGAAAGCCTCTGGTGAAAATAATACCATGAGTCAATTCGCTTAATTGTTATAGTGACGTTTTAAACTGAAACTTATAATAGGCAAACATCATCAGATTGGTGTTTGCCTATTTTTTATTCTAATCTTTTATTTTCGCTTTCATAAATCTAAAATACATCGACTTTCATCTCCGAAAATTTAAATGTATAAAATCAAAAAATGCAGATTATTCAGCGTATTCAACCATCATTGAATGTGCTTTATCTATCATAGTGTTACTGCCACAGAAGAAAGGCACACGTTCATGTAATTCAGTAGGCACGATATCCAAAATACGGTTATAACCATCTATTGCTTTACCGCCTGCTTGTTCCATCAAAAATGCCATTGGGTTACATTCATAAAGTAAACGTAACTTACCTTGAGGTGCTGAAGCGGTCGAAGGGTAAATATAAATACCACCCGTTAATAGGTTACGATGAAAGTCAGAGACTAATGACCCGATATAACGTGACGTGTAAGGACGTTGTGTTGGTTCATCAATTTCTTGGCAATATTTTAAATATTTTTTTACACCCTGTGGGAATTTAAGGTAGTTGCCTTCATTAATAGAGTAAGTTCTGCCAACTTCTGGAATCGTCATGTTTTCATGTGAGAGGTAAAATACGCCTAAAGACGGATCACAAGTAAAGCCGTGTACACCATTACCTGTTGTATAAACTAACATCGTTGAAGAACCGTAAACGACATAACCAGCAGCAACTTGTTGATGTCCTGGTTGTAAGAAATCTTCTAAGGTCACTGGTGTACCAATTGGACTGGTGCGTTTATAGATAGAAAAAATAGTACCGACAGAAACATTAACATCGATATTTGATGAGCCATCAAGTGGATCCATCAAAATAACATATTTACTGTTACAGCCACGTTCAGTATCAAATGAAATAAATTCGTCTTCTTCTTCTGAAGCGATACCACACACTTCACCACGAGCTTCTAATGCCGCTTTGAATTTATCATTAGCATAAAGATCCATTTTTTGTTGGACTTCACCTTGAACATTTTCAACACCTGTACTGCCAATAATGTCAGCTAAACCTGCTTTATTGATTTCTCTATTAACAATTTTGGCTGCTAATCGAATCGCACCTAACAACAGCGTTAATTCGCCACTTGCTTCGGGGAAATCATGTTGCTTTTCAACAATGTACTCACCTAATGTGATCATATTTTTTCCTTTTGAGTTGCAATAACAACTTGCTTTAGTTCAAACCGGATTATCCGGATAATGTAACAACAGGTGCAAAAAGTGATCTTGTACCTGGTTTAATTTCAAGCTTAATTTTGTTGCTAAACTGTTAATTTTTATAACTAACAGTTTTTTCATCCCTGAGAGTAATGATATTTTATTGGCTACATTCACTCATCATATTTGTTATTTTTAGTGCAGATAGATTAGGTTAAGCTTATTAATTCCCATGACGTTTGGCTCTAAAACGCCCATGATCTCTCATATTTATGGGGATTTTTTACTTTGCCTGTTTTTAGCACCCTCAAAAACATTAATGGTCTTATACTCGCGACATTTGTTTTTTAGTTGATACTTTTGATCTAATTATTCGTATATTTTACATAAGTAATATACTAATACAAATAAACCTGTCAACTTTATTAACTCGATCACTTTATTGAGCATGTAATTGCTTTTGAAGGTTATTAGAAGCTTGCTTT
>TARA_R110001583_G_scaffold65464_6_pt1 | contig 12606 bp, 12 predicted proteins | sample TARA_R110001583 | Tara Oceans TARA_R110001583 (sample SAMEA4398432) | marine metagenome | biome: Polar Biome; feature: [MES] marine water layer (ENVO:01000295) within the mesopelagic zone...; material: water (ENVO:00002006), including particulate matter (ENVO:01000060) such as...... | reverse complement strand
AATAACAGACCCTTTAGCATCACCCGTTAAATCAATAAATTTAGGTGCAGCGGTAACTGCTAAAATACCTAAAATGACGATAACCACTACTAATTCGATTAAGGTAAAACCTTGTTGCGCTTTTTTCGATGAATTTATGAATTTCATAATACTGCCTCAGTTTAAAAAATTTTATTGGATTTAGTTAGTTACGTATACGATAACTTCGCTGTTTGCCGGCTCATAAGTAAAACTATTACCTACTGTCGTACTATTTGATGGATCTGCATATTTAGTCGAATCATTTGAATCACGCGTTAATGAAGCTTTTAAGTAATAATGGCAGATGCCATTACCTTCGGAAACATAATAATCTACTGTGCTATCAACAGTTAAGTCAGAGCTGGATGTAGTTGGTGGTTGTTGCAATAGGGCATCCCATACTTGAATACATTCAACTGCAGCAACAGTAGAAACAGCTGATGTGCCAAGAATATAGCCCGGACGAACACTGGAAACAGCATTGGTTGCATTAGCAGTAACCTCAACGGTTAAATAAACTGTTGTGCCATCATAGTCTACCAAATTATTAGTACCATCGTTTGGCCTAGCTTCAGCTTCCCATTGTGCTCTAACTAATGAAACACCTGTAGCAAAACCGCCAGCCATACCTTCAATATTAGCTTGTTTTGCTTGCTCAGTTAAATCTAAAAACTTAGGGATAGCGGTAACCGCTAAAAAACCTAAGATCACCACAACAATAACCAATTCAATTAAAGTAAAACCTGCGGCTTGCTTTATTCCTGATCTGTTCATTTGGGTTCGATTATTCATATCAACCTCATATTTCTTTAACTTAATTTTATTGTAACAGTGATTTATTTACTAAGTAACTTATTTAACACCATTAATTACACTTTAAAATAAAATAAGTAGCTAAATAAACTAATTCGACTTGATTACTTTACCTACTTTACCTTTAGCGCGGTTATATTCAAAATAACTGCCATCAAATAACACATAACGACATACACTCTTTCTAGCGCTACCTAGATTTTTTTGGTGCGTGTCATTTAAGCCATACACTTCTATTGCGCTAATTGAAAGCTGCATTGAGTTCATTGGTGTTTCTATTATCAACAGCCAAATAGCCTCACATGGCATTTCTTTTTGTTTAACATCTATCCAACCGCGATTATTAACGGATATTGCCTGCTTTTCTTTTTCATTGAAAGAAGCAAGTAACACAATATTTGGCTGTTTATCCATTAACCATTGCGCATGAACGGTACTAACTTTAGTGTTAAAACTTTGCGCTAATGTGTTAAAACCTGCATGAGTAAATTGATCTTCACTTTTAAGAAAGTAATTAATGAAAGCGGCCATCATCACCCCAACAAGCGCAATAATAACGATAAATTCGGCAAGTGATTTTTCATTTTTTTCGCTATTGGTGGTCATTTAATTAAAACCTTTGTCTACATAAGTAAACTTAGAATTACAAATATCTAATAACGAAAAAAACTGCGGGTAACTTGGTTTTTCGTAACCCGAGACTTTCTTTACTCGCATGCTCTTACTTACCTTGCATTGCTGATGCCATATCCCACATAGGTGTGAAGATACCTAACGCGAGCACCAACACCATACCAGCTACACCGACCAAAAGTATGGGTTCTATCCGAGCGGTTAATGTACTTAAATCGTAATCAACTTCTCGTTCATAGTAATCACCAACTTCTTTTAGTAATTCGTCAACCCGACCGGTTTCTTCGCCTACCGCAACCATTTGTAATACCAGGGGGGTAAATAACGTACTCGCAATCGCTGCACGCAACAAACTTTCGCCACTTTCAATCGCTTGGCGCATAGCAATAATTTTTTCTTGCATAAAACTATTATCAACTGCATCAGCCACAAGGGTTAAACCGGTTGTCATTGGAATGCCCGACTTTAAAATGATACCAAAACTATGGGAGAATCTAGCCAAAATAGAGCGTTCAATAATACTACCAATGATAGGCAATTTTATTTTTCTTTTATCCCACTGATAACGACCTTTCTTTGTTTTAAGTGATTTGAGCAGGGCAAAATAAGCGCCAACACTCGCAACTAACATATAAGGCCAGTAATTTAAAAATAAGTTAGAACTGTTTATTAAGAATTTAGTCGCTAAAGGTAAGTCTGCTCCCAGTTTGGCAAACATATTAGCAAACGTAGGAATAACAAATATATTCAAAATAACAAGTGCCCCGGCAAGTGCTATCATCACCATAGTAGGATAACGTAATGCCGTTTTAATACGTTTTCTTGTTGCTTGCTCGCGCTCTAAGTAGGTTGTTAGCTGTAAAAATGATTCTTCAAGTTGCCCGGTATTTTCACCTACATGAATTAATGAAACAAATAATGAACCAAAAATTTTTGGATGCTGATTTAATGCCGATGAAAGCGTATAACCGCCCTGTAATTGACTAGCAATATCAGCCAATGCTTTTTTAAGTGGGGCTGAATTGCTGGCTTCTTCCATCCCGTTTATTGCACGTAAAATAGGAACGCCAGAACGCATTAAAGCGTACATTTGCCGAGAAAAAATAATCAGTTCATCTAACGAGACCCGACTAAGACCAAATATTTCACTGACATCTTTACTCGCAAAACTTGTACTTTGTTTTGTTGTTCCCGCAGAAATTGAAATAGGAGTAATACTTTTACGCATTAACTGCTCAGCCACAGCAGAGGTATTCGCAGCGTCCATTGACCCTTTGACTTGACTGCCGCTAGCGTTACGACCAGTATATTTAAATGATGCCATAAATTACTCTCTTTTGTGACTTAACTCACGTCTACCGTTTCAACTAAACGCAGTACTTCTTCCACTGTTGTTACGCCTTGTGTTGCATAATCAAAAGCGGCTAATGCCAATGGCGTAAAGCTTGGATTAGCTTTTGATAAATCGGTAAATTCTTGTGCATCATCACGCTTAAGTGATGCCATCATGGGTTCATTCATTTCTAACAATTCGAACACACCAACCCGCCCTTTATAGCCAGTGTATTGACAACTTTGACAACCTTTGCCTTGAACAAATTTTGTGGTGTTCACTCGCTCTCCCGCTAAGTGCGTTAACCACATTAACTCTTGAGCATCGGGTGTATGTTCTTCCACACAATGTTCGCAAACGCGACGTACTAAACGTTGAGCAATAATGGCTCGTAATGAGCTGCCTACCAAAAAACCTGCCGCACCCATATCAATCAAACGAAGCACACTGGTAATCGCATCATTGGTATGTAATGTTGATAACACTAAATGTCCGGTTAATGCGCCCCGTAAACCAATTTCTACGGTTTCTTGGTCACGCATTTCACCTACCATCATAATGTCGGGATCTTGACGTAATGCAGTACGTAATACCGTAGAAAAGGTTAATCCAATTTTAGGGTTTACTTGCACCTGATTTATCCGTGGTAAACGATATTCTACCGGGTCTTCAACAGTAATAATTTTTTTGCTGGCTTCATTTAGCTCACTTAACGCGGCATATAAGGTAGTAGTTTTACCGCTACCCGTGGGCCCAGTAACCAATACCATACCGTGAGGACGAGTAATTTGATGACGAACACGCTTCACTAAATCATCGGGCATACCCGTTTGATCTAAAGATAACAAACCAGCAGATTGATCCAATAATCGCATAACAACTGATTCACCATGTTGTACTGGCATAGTCGACATACGGACGTCAATATCATGTCCCGAAATTTTCATATGAAAACGGCCATCTTGTGGGATACGCTTCTCTGAAATATCTAACCCTGCCATGAGTTTTAAACGTAGCACCATAGCCGAAGCAATTTTATTTTCTTTAAGAATATTTTCTTGTAAAACACCATCAATACGTTGGCGGATACGTAGCTGGTTTTCATCCGGCTCAATATGAATATCAGAAGCGCGCATTTGTACGGCATCTTCAAACACCGATTGCAGTAATTTACCGACAGTGGCATCACCTGTATCATCAACAAATGAGGTAGATAAATCAAAGCTAGATGATTTTTCGTACTCTTCTTCTAATTGACTAGCGAAAGACTCTATGTCTGCTGTTCGACGGTAAAGGCCATCAAAAGCATCAAACATTTGAGAGTCCATTACCACGGCGAGCGTTAAACTTTTTGGCGCAAGCATATGCTCTAGCTGATCAATTGCATTTAAATCAGCAGGATCGCTCATACCAATTAGAACAGAATCCCCTCGGTCTTCAATGACTAGCGCTCTTAAACGTCTTGCATGGACTTCGGGTAACAAACTAGCGAGTTCAGAAGCAAGACGACGTTGGCTAATATCTAAAAAGGGTAAGTCTAATTGCTGTGCTAAAAACTCTAACAATTGGCGCTCAGATAAATAGTTTAACTCGATCAGCGCATCGCCTAACTTTCGACCAGTCGCTTTTTGGCTATTTAATGCCTGCATTAATTGTTCATTGGTAATAATATGCTCGTGAACCAATAGGTCACCCAAGCGCATTTTTAATTTGGGAGCTGCCATGTTCTTTATTCTCCTAGAACTTGCATGCGTTGCTGAGCAAACTCTGCTGAAGCAACCGATAAATCTGACTTTGTTAAGGCAAGTGCATATTCAGTTACCGCTAAAGTAAACTGGCTATTTTTGTCATAGACAATCGCTAAGCCTAAATGCCAACGACCACTATAGGCTTGCATGCCGATTAAAATTTCATACGCTTGAATAGCACTTTCATATTGCTCAATTTGCTGAGATACGTTAGCCATCATAACCTGATATTCTTGATTTTTAAGTAATGATAGTGGCCTTAACGTTTTGTACGCGGCGTTATGTTGCCCTTGCTGAAGATGAATTCGTGCTTTTAACAGCCGTAATTCCGCGTCGCTTCTGTCTAACGAAATACCTTGAGACAGTAAATTTGTCGCTTGTTGATATGATTTTCGTCCAAACCATAAAGCGGCAAGATTTTTACGTGCTTGTTTATGGTTTGGCTCAACAATTAATACTTCTTCAAATAACTGTTCAGCCTTGATTATATCGTTAATTTTTATCGATTTTTCGGCTCTAACTAATTTTTGTGCTACTAATTCTTTTGATGTCAATTGGCGACGAGATACTGACATTTTACTTTCACTTGCTGTATTAACCAGTATTGGTCTTGTGATTGAAGGCTTAACGATTACAGAACTAACAACCACAGGGCTAACTGCTTTTTTACTAGCAATTTTAATATTGATAGGCTCTGACTGTACTGGCGTATTTGTCTGAGCAATGTCTTCTGATATTGGTTTAGGGAAATTGCCCTTTTCTTTAACACTTGATTGTTGAGATAGTTGTCTTGCCAAATCTGCTTTAGTGTCTGTTGGCGAAATATTTACTGCTATTGTCTGTTGTCGATCAGACTTTTCTCGCTCAAGTATTTCTTGGTCAAGTATCAGTGCTTCAACAGGCTGTATAGAAGGTTTTTGACTTACCTTAGCGATAAGTATTTGTGCTTGTTCTTTAACTTTTAATTCGCTAGATGTTACTTTTTCTTGTAAGTTCCATATATAAAACCCAAGTAAATTTAAGCTAATTAATACTGCTAAGCTAATTAAAACAATTTTTATTGTTGATGGCTTATGGCTTACCCCTACGGGTATAGCTACCTGCCCTTGCTCAGGCGTACGCTGCTCTAAGTCTTTCAACATCTGATTAATAACACTCACGATGAGACTCCTGAAAGATAGAGAGAATAAGCAAAGTATCCCATCATTAACAACAACGCACCAAAAGCACTAAATAAAAAAAGCTTTTTCCCGTTAACATAACCAAAATAAGTGTCACCTGAGTCAATGCTTTCCGTATCTTTTATTGCCGCTACTAACTGCTTTTGAGTCATTTGATAATTACCTTGTCCATAAGTTAGCATTAACATTTTATGACATAAAATATTGACTACACGCGGTATACCCTGGCTTGCCTTGGTTATTTTTTTACATAAGCTAGGTGAAAATAATGCAGCACCTTTATAGCCGGCAACTTGCAGCCGATGTTGTATATATTGCTGAACTTCTTCCACTGTCATTGCTCGCAATTTATAAGAGAATGTAATGCGTTGGCGAAGCTGTCTAAACTCAGTTTGTGCTAAGCGTTGATCTAACTCGGGTTGAGCAAATAATACCACTTGCAGCAACTTACGTGTTTCTGTCTCTAGATTTGTAAATAGTCGTAATGCTTCTAAGCTGTTTTCTGGCAATGCCTGAGCTTCATCAAGTATTAATACAACCGAATGGCCTTGGCCATGTAATTCTAATAAACGGTTCTGAATACGTTGGGTTAACAATTGTACCGACATACGTTGCGCTTGTTTAACGCCTAATTCAATCGCAACGGCTCGTCGCAATTCATCTGGATTTAAATAAGGATTTGGAATATAGGCAGTGACAAAATGTTCAGGAATTTCATTTAGTAATTTTCGACACAATAGTGTTTTTCCTGTACCCACCTCACCAATAACCTTGATGAAGCCTTCCCCTGTTTTTAATGCCGTCATTAATACCGCAAGTGCCTCATTATGAGGCTCAAGCGCTAAAAAAAAGCTAGTATTTGGTGTTAGCGTAAAAGGTAGCTCTGTTAAGCCAAAGTGGTACAAGTACATAAATTAGCAACTTTACTTTTGGGCATCTACAGGTTCATCTTCTTCTGGAAACCATTTTTTCAATAAAGATCGAGCATCTTGCAGTTGTGTTTTCCAGGTATCTTGACCAATAACAACAGGTTTAAGTAAAATAACTAATTCACGCTTTTGTGTAACCTGACTAACGCTTTTAAATAAACCGCCAAGAAGCGGAATATCACCAAGTAAAGGTGTTTTAGATTCTTGATCTGTTTGATATGTTTCAATTAAACCACCAATAACCACTATCTCACCTGATTTAGCTCTAATAATAGTATCTGACTCTCTCACACGACTTTGTGCTAGTGGCAGAATCAACTCTTCATCACCAATTTGAATCACTTTATTTTGTTCTGCTGTTAGAGTAACAGAGGGGTGTACGTGTAAAATAACGTTACCATCTTTGTCAATTTGCGGCGTAACATCTAAAGCAATACCTGAGAAGAAAGGAGTTAATTCAACCTCTGGTGTAGTGGTCGTTGATGTACCGGTTGTTGTGGTGCTAGAAACATCCGTAACAAAGTACTCATCTTCACCCACTTTAATAACGGCTTTTTGGTTATTAGTCGCTGTAATTCTTGGACTTGATAATACCTGAACATTACCTTGAGTTTGCAGTAAATCAATCACACCACTAAAGTCAGGACCAGAAAAGCTCATAGAAGTAGCGCCGCCAATATTGCCACTAATGCTGTTACCTGCAATATTACCACTGGTACTAAAAGTAAAATCAGCACTCCCTAAACTACCTAGTACTTCGTTCCAATGGACACCTTGTTGGTATTCATCATTTAAGGTAACTTCCATTATTTTAGCTTCAATAATAACTTGGCGATGTAAATGCGTTTCGGTATCACTAATAAACTTTTTAACCGCGGTAATTTCTGTGGGTAAACCACGGACTGTCACTAGACCTGCTTGCGGTGAAATAATAACTGAACGCCCATCTGTATTTCCAACAAAGGCCGTTAATGTTTCTTTTAATTCAGTCCAAAAATCAGATTCATTTTTGGTTGAAATATTAATGCCGCTATTACTATTTTGACTGTTTTGGTTGCTATTACCACTGCTGCTATTGTTATTGCTGCTGTTATTACTACTGCTGCTGTTACTACTACTATTTGGATCATTTTCTGAAACACCACCTGAGTTAATACTGGTACTAGAGGTACCAAATCTTTTTAAAAACAGATAATTTAATGCAATAGTTTCAGTGCGAATACCCGCTGGATAAACTTTAATAACATTGCCATTACGGCGGATATCAAAACCATAAATATCTTCTATAACCGCTAAAACCTCAGTGAGGGTTACATCGGTTAAGTTTAATGAAATGCTACCACTAACCTCTGGATGAACAGCAATACTATAAGTTGAACCTTCAACGATAGCAGTGAAAAAATCTTTTGCCGCTACCGATGTAGCTGAAATTTCTAGCCTTTTTTCTGACAACAAACCTTGTTTCGCTTGCGCCATATTTTCTTGCATTAGCTCTTGTTGTACCGAGTTTGGCACCTGTGTTAATGGCTTAGGACTATTTAACAATTTTGTTTCGCTAATGGCTTGCTCTAAACCTTCTTTCATATCTACCGGTTGATCCGGCGTAGTTTGACAACCACCAAGGGTTAACAATAAAGTGGATAGCGCTATTTTTAATTTTAACTGTTTCATAATTCAACTTTTTTTATCATGTTTGAATTTAAGGATTTTTTGCGAGTATTTTCTCGCTAGTAAGCTTTAATCTTTAACACATTACGCTTAAAGATATGTAATTTAAGGCGCTGTGTTTTACTTCGTAAGATCACACTTTTATCATTAACCGCGGTTACTTGATATTCACCTATATGATCAAAAGTCTTTAGTACCTTGCCATTAATCACCACGGTATGAACACCGTTACCATGAATAATTGACTCTAACACCAATTTTTGACTCTCGGGAGTCACTGATGATGTTGCACTATGACCAAAAGGGCCAGTTGGATCAGTGTCTGCTAGTACTGGAGTTATCGAACAAGCAAACCCACAAAACAATATAAAAACAGAAGTAAATTTAAACACCAACGAACTCCTTCTTTGTACCTAAGCTATACATTTCAATTTCTAGTTCGCTATTGGGGTATTCAGTTAATTTAAAGTTGAAGTCTTGCCAAAAAAACTTCCATGGCAGTTTTTCAAGCTGGGTTAAATAATCACGTAAATCAAAGTAGCGCCCTGAGAGCTTAATTTTAATACCATGACGATATAAGTTTATTCCTGCAGAGGTTTCATTTGAATTAATTGAAGCTTCGCTACCCTTTGTTGCAGAATCGAGTACTGTGTTAGGCGAAGCACTAGACAATAAGGGTTTAACACCAAGTAATTCAAAAGACAGTAATGACACACCCTTTTCAAATTTTAATAAATCTAATAAGGCATAACGCATTTGAATTGGACTCATCAAATCACTAGTTAAGGTTAATAATCTGGTATCAACTTTAGCTAGTTTAGCTTCGTATTGAGTGATTTTTTTGCTTGTTTCTTCATTAGGATCACCTTGCAAAGCCGCTTGCAACTCAAGCACTGATATTTTTAATGACTGGTTACTAGAGCTAAGCTGTGCTAACTTTTTACTCTCAATAGTATTACTCGCCATTTTATCATCAATGAACACATAAAAGAGTATAAAAAATATAGCGACTAAACCGGTAATTAAGATTAAATACTGCTCTCTAATCGTCAGTTTTAAGAAGTTTTCACCGCCTTCTTGCCATTTTTGCTTCATTGTAATGACACTCCTTCAACTTTAGAACTAACGGTAAATTCAGTCATATGCTGTTCGTTTTCAGACAGTTTAAAGTGAGAAAATGATTTACCCGATAACAACAAAGAATTTTCAAACCCGGCTAACCATGCAGGCACTGCTTCTGGCGTCAATGCTACGCCAGAAAAAGTCATATTATCATTATTAATATTAATCGTTTGCAAACGGATATCTTGATGGTGCAATTGCGCTAATTCATTCATTGCAATGGCAAATCCTGATGTATAGGTTTTATTAGGATTGGTTAACCTTTCATGTAACGCTTGTTTATTACTCATTAATAATTTAATAGTCGCCAGTTTATCTACCAATTGCCTATCTACTTTACGCGATGTTAGCTGTGTGGTTAAACTGGCAAGTAAGTCATCCTGTTTCATTTTTTCTTTTTGCAAAACATTACGCTTTTCTTGTAGTGTTTGGTGCTGAACATCAGTGACAATTGCCCAGCCTAACATTAGAGTAAAAACCGCAATCCATACCAATATCACTCGTGGTAATGTTATTAAGACTTGTTCAGGTAAAAGTTCAGGTTGCAGTAAATTTATGCTGTATTTATTATCAGTACTATTGACATTAAAGTTAACTGACATTCATTGTCTCCTGAGCTTGCTCGGCAATTTTAGCTTCATACATAGTTGCACCGATAGCGGCAGCATGGCTTCTGTATTGCTGATACGCTTCAGGTAAAGCCAATAAAGTAACAGGGATATAAGAATTTTCAGCTAATTTTCGCGCTAAGAAGCTCTCGTTGTCCATAGGTAACAATACTTTAATTTCTTTAATAGGCGCTTGTTTTAATTGACGTTCAAAAAAGTCAGATGAACGTTGAACTTCTAACGCTAAATTATCAATAACGGTCGTTGATAATTCTTCTTCAGTTTTGTTCGCTATTTGCCTAAAGCCACGCAAACGACGATGAAAATAGAGTTTTCCCTGCTTTACTATCAATAAAACAATTTCTTCATTAGGTTGCTGACAAACCAACAAACAAGCATCACTTTGAGGGGCTAACAAATTGGCAAAAGCAAATTCTACTGTGGTAATACTCGCCACTTCAGCGCCCTCTTTATTGGTCGCTGCTACAATTTTTTTAAGTTTATCAAGAGGTGCACACACCACATTAATTTTTTCTTTACCGCCAGCTAATAATGGGCCATCAAAATAATCTAACACCATGTTATCAGGCGAAATACTCACTAAATCTTTGATTTGCCATTTTAATGCAGCATTAATTTCAGCCGGGGGAATATCCGGTTTGTCCACTTGCACAATTTGCGACTGTTGGGGACTAAGCACTATATGGCACTTACCTGTAAAAGCTAACTCAGTTTGCAGATCAATAATTGCATGGGGGAAATCTAACTGATTAACTTTTTTATGTTGAAATATACCGCTTGATACAGCGATATTCTCTTCAGATGTTGTTGCCACTACAGAAGGCAACAAACATAAAGCAATAGATTCTTGTTGTAGAGAAATTCCAACCAATTGATCTGATTGGCTTTTTGAAAAAATATTATTTATCGATTTGAATAAAGACATGTATTTATGTGTTATATTAGTATTAAAATGAAAGACTTAAAATAAGTACAGTTAACAATATCCTTTATTGGAGTATTGCTGCAAGTTTTATTGTCGGTTTTTAGCTTTTTATTCATATTTTCACTTCACTATATAATTCATCATAACTTATCAACATGGCTATTTTATCTACGTTACAACCGCTACATCATCCTTTATTTAACAAGTACAACGTTCAGGTACAAATAAAGCGTGACGATATTATTCACCCGATAATTTCAGGTAATAAATGGCGTAAGCTTAAATACAATTTACAACATATAAAAAACACACCAGAGTTCAATGGTGTGTTGAGTTTTGGTGGCAGCTATTCAAACCATATTCATGCGTTAGCATTTGCCTGTTTTGAGCAAAAAATTCCTTGTGTTGGTATTATTCGTGGTGAAGTAAAGTACGCTAATAATTTCACCCTATCTTGGGCAAAATATTGGGGCATGAAGCTGCATTTTGTTGATCGAAAAACTTATCGACGACGTCATGACAGTGACTACCTAGCCGAGCTACAGCAACAATTCCCACAATATTTTATTGTACCTGAAGGTGGCAGTAATAAACTTGCTATTGCCGGCGTTAGCGAAATAATCACCGAACTAATTCAACAAACCCAGTTTGATACCTTAATAACGCCTGTGGGCAGTGGTGGAACACTCGCAGGACTTATTGCCGGAGACCAATTAAACAACACCACGCATAAAATATTGGGAATTGCGGTACTAAAAAATGCCGAATACTTAGCGCATGAGATTAAGTGTTTATTGCCTAGACTAGCAAAAACACCTAATAATTGGCAATTGTTAACGCAATTTCACCGTGGTGGTTACGCTAAATTTAGTCCACATGATGCCACACGTATTCTTGAATTTAGTAAAATAACGGGGGTCGATTTCGAACCTGTTTATTCGGGGAAAATGATCTTAGCTTTTCTTGATTTACTCGCAGAAGGCTATTTCATCGATGGTGAGCGGATCGTTTTATTACATACCGGTGGCATGCAAGGACTTGGTGGTATGATTGAACGTGGGCTACTTAATACAGAAGATTGGCCAATGCCCGCACGAGTGGCGAAAAAAGATAGTTAATTGTTAAATAAAAAAACACCGCATCTCTTATAATTAAATAAGAAAGTGCGGTGTTTTATAGTGTTTACAGCTGTCGGTTTCGCTTTACAATGAGTAACTCGAAACCTGTCGCTTAAAACTACGCTTGAGCGATAACAATCACTTTAACGCTAGTATCAACATCGTGATGCAAGTGAATAGCGATTTCGAATTCGCCTGTTTCACGGATTGCACCTAATGGTAAACGTACTTCAGCTTTAACAACATCAACGCCAGCAGCGGTGATTGCATCAGCAATGTCACGAGTACCAATAGAACCAAACAATTTACCTTCTTCACCAGATTTTGATGCGATAGTAACTTCGCTTAATTCAACAATCTTAGCGGCACGAGCCTCTGCAATTGATAAAACGTCAGCTAGTTTAGCTTCTAATTCAGCACGACGTGCTTCAAAGTGCTCAACATTAGCTTCTGATGCGAAAACTGCTTTACCTTGCGGTAATAAGA
>TARA_R110001583_G_scaffold195426_1_pt1 | contig 12610 bp, 10 predicted proteins | sample TARA_R110001583 | Tara Oceans TARA_R110001583 (sample SAMEA4398432) | marine metagenome | biome: Polar Biome; feature: [MES] marine water layer (ENVO:01000295) within the mesopelagic zone...; material: water (ENVO:00002006), including particulate matter (ENVO:01000060) such... | reverse complement strand
GCCAAAAACAAACAAAATGGGTCATATTAAAGGAAACATGCTTTATCCCCTGTCAGGTCATACTGCGTCAATTCATTTAAATGTATATTGCGCTCAATATCCATTTTTGTTAAGTCTGACTTCGGCAAAGATAAAAACACATCCGCCCGGCATATATCCGGATCTTTCTGCTCTTTCATTTTCAGGGTCACATCTTAGGCGGCCTTCCTTTCCCTGCCCGCCATCACGGGTCATAGATCTGTCTTTAAAGGAACTGGTAAATTGAAAATCACCGCCCTTAAATCCTTTATCCTGCATGTTCCTGTCACCCGGAACGGCGTTTCAGACAGCACCCACACCCTGACCCATTGGGGGGCTCCGGGGGTGATGATTGAAACCGATGCCGGTATTACCGGTTATGGCTATTCGGGCACCCATGCCCACTTGCCGACCGACCGTCTGATCACGCAATGCATTGAAACCTGCTTTGCCGATTTGATTATCGGGCGCAACCCGCTGGAGGTTACCGCCCTGTGGCGCGAAATGGAACGTTTCCCACCGGTGCAATGGGTCGGACGTGGCGGCATTACCCAATTAGCGCTTGGTGCCATTGATGTGGCCCTGTGGGATATAAAAGCCAAGGTAAATAAGATGCCGCTGTGGCAGGAAATGGGCGGCAATGCGCGTAAAATTCGTGCTTATAATACCGATGGCGGTTGGCTGAACTGGCCGATGGAAACCCTGATTGATGATTGTCGCCGCCTGGTGCAGGATGAAGGTTATACCGGGGTTAAAATCAAGGTGGGCAGCCCGAACCTGAGCACCGATATCAAACGTCTTGAGGCTGTGCGCAAAGCCATCGGACCCGATGTTACCCTGGCGGTTGATGCCAATGGTTTGATGGATTTGCCAACAGCGATGCGGTTTGGCAAATATCTGGCCGATGCTGATGTAATGTGGTTTGAAGAACCGCTTTGGTATGACGATGTGGCAAGCCACAAGCGCCTTGCGCAAAGCATCACAACCCCGATTGCCTTGGGCGAGCAGCTTTATCTGCCGCACAATTTTGCCACCTTTATCGAGGCCGGGGCGCTGCATTATGCCCAGCCCGATGTGGCACGGTTAGGGGGCATCACCCCGTGGATTCAGGTTGCCGATATGGCCCTGAATTACGGATTGCCGGTCGTTTCCCATGTTGGCGACATGATGCAAACCCATATCCATACCGCCATCGGCCATCCGTCCAACACCATGCTGGAATATATCCCGTGGCTGCGCGACTGTTTTACCGACCCGGCAACGGTTAAGGATGGTTATTTCCTTGTACCGCAACAGCCCGGTGCGGGCACGACATTACGCGATGATGCCCTTGAGCGGTTCGGCGTGGCGTAACGCAAGACATTAATCAGAAAAAAGCCAGATGAGGACCCTATTCGTCACCGCGCCAGACTTAATATGCCCGACGATGATCCGTTCAGCGTGATTGGCGCACAAAACAGCGTGTTTCCAGCCATATCAAATCCGCCAACAATGAAACTAAGATTTATTCGCAAAATATGCTTGTGTTTTACGTTTCACGGAGCGTATTACTCGTCGAAATTCATTGACCAGTTTGGTGGCCATTATGACACGCTCAAAATCTTTGATTGTACCTTTTTGCCTTCTGACATTTTTTATGGCGAGTGCACCTGCAAAAGCAGGCGCAACCCGATATCCCTTAACGATAGAAAATTGCGGCGTTGAGGTCACATTCAACAAAGCCCCTCAAAGAGCTGTCGCTCTTGGCCAGAACAGTGCTGAAATTCTTCTCATGCTAGGACTTGAAGATCGGGTAAAGGCATCGGCTTTCTGGCCAACGCAAGTTCTGCCTGAGCTTGCCAAGGCCAATGAAAAAGTAAAATTGCTGACGGTCGAGAAACCGACGCTCGAATCCATCCTGGCAGAAGAGCCCGATTTTGTCGTGGCACAATTGCCGTTATTGCTCGGCCCTGACAGCAAGGTTGCCAAACGCGAAGATTTCGCATCCCTTGGCATTCCCAGCTATCTGTCGCCCGGTATCTGCAATACCCGCAAAGATACAAATGACATTTACGGAAGTCGGGAAAAACTGTGGAATATGGATCTTCTTTATCAAGAGATCGACGAACTTTCGCGCATTTTTGATGTTTCTGATCGAGGTCAGCAAATTATCTCCACATTTAAACAGCGTGAAGCTGCCTTGCGCGAACGGTTCAAACCGAACCCGGATTTAAGCTTTTTGTTCTGGTTTTCCAGTGCGTCTGCTGCGGACAACGCTTATCTGGGTGGCAAAAACGGCGCGTCAGGCTTTATTGCCGATTTGCTGGGGGGCCATAATGCCATTACCACCGAGGCAGAATGGCCAACAGTAAGCTGGGAAGGCATAATTTCGGCCAAACCCACGGTAATTGTTGCAGCTTCGCTGGATCGCAATCGTTGGGATCTCGACAAGGCAGAAAACAAAATCGCGTTTTTGAAAAATGATCCGTCGGTTCAACTGATGGACGCGGTACGCAAAAATCATATCGTCACCATGAATGGTGCTGCCATGAACCCGACCCTCCGCACGATCTATGGTGCGGAAGAAATTGCGGTACAACTTGAAGAACTTGGGCTCGATAAGTGACGATTACGTCTGGAATATCAAAAAGAACATTCAGGTTTGAACTGTTGCTTCTGGTTTCAATCGTTGTTTTGGCCTTTGCCATTGCAATGGCCGTCGGGATTGGCGAAATGCGCATTCCCATACGCACGGTTGCTTTGTCGATCTGCAATCATTTGGGTTTCAGTACCGTCAATATCAGTCAAATACAGGACAGCGTCATCTGGAACCTGCGCCTGAGCCGCGCCCTCGTCGCAGCACTTTGTGGGGCCGGGTTGGCGATATGCGGGGCTATTTTGCAATCTCTGTTGCGAAACGCGCTGGCCGAACCTTATGTTCTTGGCGTTTCGGCCGGGGCATCGACCGGGGCCGTCGCAATCGTGATCATGGGGGTTGGTGCGGGCACCATTTCGTTGTCGGTGGGGGCCTTTGCCGGGGCAATGGCTGCTTTTGTCTTTGTCGCGATACTCTCAAACAGCGGACGTGGCGGACCGGACCGAACCATTTTGGCGGGTGTCGCTGCGGCACAACTCTTTAACGCCTTGACTGCCTATATCGTAACGACATCGGGCAACGCGCAGCAAGCACGAGACGTCATGTTCTGGTTACTCGGGAGCTTTGGCGGCGTGCGCTGGCCTGAATTTCAGCTTTTAATTGTCATCATCATTGGCGGGTTGACGATTTGTATCTGGCATGCGCAAGCACTTGACGCATTTACATTTGGCGATGACGCGGCGGCATCTCTTGGGATTCATATCGGACGCGTCCGGTTCATACTTTTTAGTGTAACAGCATTAATAACCGCAACAATCGTCAGCATGGTCGGCGCGATTGGGTTTGTCGGGCTGGTTGTGCCCCATGCCGTGCGTTTTCTGATCGGACCGGGGCATATGCGTCTGCTACCCGCATGTGCGCTGGTGGGGGCTGTATTCATGGTATTGGCTGACATTGTATCGCGCAGTGTAATGGCGCAACAAACCCTGCCTATCGGAATTGTGACCGCGCTGGTTGGTGTGCCGTGTTTCTCGTTGATACTTTACCGTGCGAGACAGGCTGTATGAGTATTCAGGCAGAGAATCTGGTGTGGCGCATTGGCCGCAAAACGATTGTTGATAACGTGTCACTGACTGTAAAACCCGGTACAGTACTGGGTTTGATTGGCCCCAACGGGTCTGGAAAATCATCATTGTTACGATTGCTGGCCGGGTTACGACGTCCTGTCTCGGGTAAAATTACCCTGGAAGGGAACGATATATCAAACATACCCCGGCGCAATCTGGCCCGACGTGTGGCGTTGGTACAGCAACATGCAACAACCGAGATAAATGTTGCGGTTGAAGATGTTGTGCGACTGGGACGGACCCCCCACCGAAACCCGTTGGCAGGATGGAGCCATTTTGATACCAACGCTGTCGACACTGCCTTACAGCAAGTGGGTATGAGTAAATTCCGGCAGGCAAGTTGGCAGAGCCTGTCTGGGGGAGAAAGGCAGCGCGTTCATATTGCGCGTGCGCTGGCACAGCAACCCCGCGAACTGTTTCTTGACGAGCCAACCAACCATCTTGATATCCAGCATCAATTGGGAATTTTACGACTGATTACCCGGTTGGGGTTAACCAGCATCGTCGCGCTGCATGACCTGAACCATGCTGCAATGTTTTGCGATCACTTGCTGGTCCTTGATCAGGGAAAAGTTATCGCCAACGGTAAACCGACCGACGTTTTGACCCCCGATCTCCTGAAGAATGTTTTCCAGGTAGAATGCGATTTCTATGCGCCGCAGGATGACGCATTTCATATTCTTTTCAGAAAATGAAACCTGGAACCACGATGCAATGCCCCGACAAAAAGCCCTTTTCAGCTACCTCGTGAGAATCGCAATTATCGCCAGGGCTTTACAGCGCGCCGGTCAACCACACCTGGCACAATGCCGCGTGCCGCATTTGAAACATGGTCCATCACATTGCTGGCAGCAATATCTTGCTGGCGGTTGATCATGCGATGTTGACGTTCGGTAAATAACGGGGCACGGGCGGGTAAATCGGCCGGGTTTGCGACAATTTCCTGCCCGGCCACAAACGCTGCACGGTCCAGCCAGTCCAGCGTCAGTTTGGTTAAATCAAGGCGTAAGACATCGCCATTTTGCAAATGACCAATGCCGCCGCCAACAAAGGCCTCGGGCACCATATGGCCAATACACGCCCCTTTGGTGACACCCGAATAACGCCCGTCGGTGATCAGCATACTGGATGCTTCAAGAATGCGGTGATGGCGCAGGTTTTGCGAGGGCGCAAACATTTCGGGCATGCCATAGGCCTCAGGCCCCTGCCCGCCAATGACAAAGGCGAAAGATAACAGGCCCTGCGCCAGCATGTCGCGCGATGACATCCCGTCGATAATAGCTCCGCCGTTTCGTTTGACGATGGCCGCAATCAGTTCAGGGTCAACACCCTCGGTTTTCATCAAACGATCAACCATGTCGGCGGCGGCGAAATCCGCATTGCACAGATGCTCGTTTTCGTAATACCGCACGATGAAAACATGATCGTTAAAATGGGTAAGCAAATGATCGCTCATGCCCGATGTTTTAACCGCACAATTTTCAAAAAAGCTGCCGGTGATCACATCCACCCCGGACCGCGCCCGCACCGGCGTTGCCCGAATAACCGATTTATCGCCCAGGGAAAGATCAACAGGGTTATCAAGATTTACAATCCGTTCGGCCCAGCTTTTGCCTAAAATGGTGGGGGCATCAAGGTCCATAGGGACGCCAAGGTCACTTAGCACCCGATAAATGCTTTCCATGCCCCGGTTTTTGCCTTCGGCCATTTGTTGGGCCAGGACAAAGGTATCGCGGTTTTCCGTCAGGCTATGGGCGAAAATTTCGGGCACCGGGGTTTTGGTGCGCACATCCTGATAATCGTCAATGGTGATGTCAAACCCGGCATAACGCATCATGAAAGGCAGATGCAGCAACATATTGCTGCTTGACCCGGTGGCATTATGAACACGGACAAAATTGGCAAAATTACGTTTTAACAAATTGCCAATCGCATATTCCGGTTTGTTAAAGGCCGCAAACAGCGCATCAATCCCCGCGGCAACGGCGGCAAAGGGCGGCACATCGGTCAGCAGTTCAAGTTCGGGCGGGGTTAACCCGAATGCCGCTAACATAGTGCGAGATGAATTGCCGGTGCCGTTAAAGGCGCAAATGCCGCCTTTGGAATCACAGGTCGCAGCGGCCAGTTGGTCAAGCACGCGACGTTCCATTGCGCCGTCGATGACGCCACTCAAACGGGCGCGTTCAAGCAAACCGGCAAAGGCCTCGTCCGACGTGCATTGCAGGATATAGCGCATATTTTCGCGAATATCGCCGCCAAGATCATCATGCCCGGCATGGTCGGCATCATTGGCGATTTTATCAAGCAACCGTCGGGTGCCATCGGGTATTTCACCGCCTTTAAGCACATGCGACGGGGCAAATACCGCCCAGACCGGGGCCTGATCACCACGATGGGCCCGGGCCAGATCGGCCGCTGCCAGACCGGCCACCACAGCGGCAGGCGATTTGTCGCACCCGGCAATAACATAGGCCGCATGATAGCTGTGGCCTTCAAAGGTGATATTAACCGCCGCTGCCGTATTGTTGCGCGACACCAGCGAATAGCTTTGGCCGATATTGTTTTGCGCCGTACCATCACAAATGACCGGCACATGAAACAAAAACGGCACCCCACCCTGCTCCCATATCCGTAATGCCGCCATCAATGCCTGTGGCCGATCCAGCAGATGGGCGGGATGGTCTGGTGCCCCGGCAATAATCGCCACCCGTGGCCGGTTTTCTACCAGACGGCCCACAATATCGTGAATTTCCGGCACATTAAATTTGCGATCCCGGGCAACGGCCGGGTTTTCATTTACCGCATCTCGTAACAGGCGCACAACCGTGATCGGCTGATTGGCCAATCCTTGAATGCAGTCACGATAAGGATTGGCCTGTTCGTTAATAGTGACAGGTTCGTTTGGCGCAATATGGCAGGACATAATGGGGCTCGGATGTTGGAGGCAAAGACGGATGAACCACTTTAAACGCAGTTCTGTTGGGGCAGAATGGAAAAGATAACAGCGTGATACGCGTTATACCAGCCCACCATCAACAATGAAGTTTTGTGACGAACAGGCCGATGACACATCGGATGCCAAAAACAGAACCATCCGGGCAACATCATCGCCAACCAGCCGACGTTTTACGCACTGGTTTTCCAAAATGCGGGCTTCATCTTCGGGGGTGATCCATAAATCAAGCTGGCGTTGGGTTATGATGCAACCCGGGGTGACCGTGTTAACACGAATGCCATCTGCACCCCAGTCGCGTGCCAGTGCCCTGGTCATGCCGACAATGCCCGCCTTGGCCGTTTCATAAGCCACCAGATTGGGCAGCCCCATCAAATAACTGACAGAACTGAAATTAATAATGCTGCCGCGCCCCTGTTGTGCCATGCCCGCAGCCACGGCGCGCGCGCAGAAAAACTGGTGCGACAAATTCACATCAAGCCGGTCGCGCCATTCATCGGGGCCGGTTTCTGCCGGGCTGTGGCGATCATCGCGGGCGGCATTATTAACCAACACATCAATCGTGCCAATTTCCGCCGCCATCTGATCAATCGCTATGGGAATTTGCCGTTGATCGCGCAAATCAAGTTCGGCAAAAACCGGGCGCATGCCCAAATCCTTTTCGATGCTGTCACACAGGGTCGTGGCGGCGGCAACGTCGATATCGAAAAAGCCAACCTTTGCCCCCTGGGCGCAAAAGGCACGCACGATAGCTGCGCCAATGCCCGATGCCCCACCGGTCACAAGGACCGCTTTTCCGTCTATGTCGTGATAGGTCGCTGACATGGCGTTTCCTGTCTTGATGTTTATTTTTATTGAGTAAATTAAATTTTGCACCGCAGCATGTGCATCGCGGCAAAAATTCAATCAATGATACCTTTATGGCAGTGCATAAAAACTTTTGCGCACATTTTTTGTGGCAATATTTAAAAAAAATTTGACAGGCCCGGTTCAACACGTCAACATTTTTTCGATAACAAAAATAAATGTCGGCCCAAGGCAATTTTATTCAGGGAAGAAACAGATGAAAAAGCTCCTATCCTCGGTCGCCCTTGCGGGTGCTGTATTGCTATCTTCACATGCATTTGCTGCCGATTTGATCGTTGGCGTCAGTTGGTCAAATTTTCAGGAAGAACGCTGGAAAACCGATGAAGCCGCCATCGTCAAGGCACTGAATGCCGCCGGTGCTGAATATATCAGTGCCGATGCCCAAAGCTCGCCCAGCAAACAGCTGAGCGATATTGAAAGCCTGATTTCACGCGGGGCCAATGCCCTTATCGTTCTGGCGCAGGATTCATCGTCCATCGGTGCCGCCGTTACCCAGGCGATTAACGAAGGCATTCCGATTGTCGGCTATGACCGACTGATTGAAAACCCGAACGTCTATTACATTACGTTTGACAACAAAAAAGTCGGCTACCTTCAGGCTGAAGCAGTTTATGCCAAACAGCCCAAGGGAAATTACGTTTTCATCAAGGGCGCACCAACCGACCCCAATGCCGACATTTTGCATCAAGGGCAGTTGGAAGTATTGCAAAGCGCCATTGACAGCGGCGACATCAAGGTCGTTGGCGAGGCCTACACCGAAAGCTGGCAACCCGCCATTGCCCAGCGCAACATGGAACAGTTTTTGACCGCCGCTGATAACAAGGTTGATGCGGTTGTTGCCTCGAACGACGGCACAGCAGGCGGTGCAATTGCCGCCCTGGCCGCACAGGGCATGCAGGGTATTCCTGTTTCCGGGCAGGACGGCGACCATGCCGCCCTTAACCGGGTTGCTTTGGGCACACAGACCGTTTCAGTCTGGAAAGACGCCCGTGTTTTGGGGCAGCGCGCCGCAGAAATTGCGGTTGAGTTGGCCAAAGGCACCAAACTGGGTGACGTTGAAGGTACACAAGACTGGACCAGCCCGAACGGCACCGTCATGAAATCCTATTTCCTAAAACCGGTTGCCATTACCCAGGACAAACTTAATCTGGTGATTGATGCCGGATGGGTCAGCAAGGATGTCGTCTGCAAAGGCGTTGAAAGCGGCAAGGTCGCTGCCTGCAACTAAGGCGTGGCTTTTTGCCCGCCTGTTCTTCCTTTCGACTTTGCGAAACCACGGGGCCGGACACCAGCAGCACCGGCCCCGCTGCCTGACGAGCACATCACATGACCAAGATACTTGCCAAAATGGAAATCGACCGCCGCCTGGTCGGATTGGCCGCCGTATTGCTGATTATATGGATCGGCTTTGACCTGGCGTCCGGGGGGCGTTTTATTACCCCGCGTAATATTTTCAACCTGTCGGTACAGACGGCATCTGTGGCTGTTATGGCCTGTGGCATGGTTTTAATCATTGTAACCCGCCATATTGATTTGTCCGTTGGCTCCATCCTTGGCGTGCTGGCCATGATCATGGGGGTGGTGCAAACCGACATCTTGCCGCAATTTCTGGCCTATAACCACCCGATGACCTGGATCATCACCTTGCTGGTCGGTCTTATCATCGGGGCGTTGATTGGCGGCATTCAGGGGGTTGCGGTTGGCTATCTTGGTGTGCCAGCCTTTATCGTTACGCTGGGCGGTTTGCTGGTGTGGCGCGGGGCGGCATGGTGGGTAACACAGGGGCGCACGGTTGCCCCGCTGGATGCCAATTTCATTTTGCTGGGCGGCGGCATTAACGGCACCATCGGCGCAACATGGAGCTGGATTGTCGCGGCCATTGCCATTGCGGCGATCATTTATGCCGCAATCAAGGATCGGCGACGCCGATTGTCATTTGAATTTCCCGTTAAACCGATATGGGCCGAATATACCAACGCCGTTATCAAGGCCGGGCTGGTTCTGATTGCAGTTGTTACCTTAAATGCTTACTACCTGCCCACACGTGCGGCAGAAAAAGTCCTGGAACAGCGCGGCATTCCCGCCACGCCGGAAAATCTTGAAATTTCGCATGGCATTGCCATTCCGCTATTGATTGTGGCGCTGGTCGCCATTGTGTTGACCATTGCGGCAAAGCGAACCCGATTTGGCCGTTATGTTTTTGCCATTGGCGGCAACCCGCAGGCAGCAGAACTGGCCGGTATTAATGTCAAACGAATGACGGTGGCGGTTTTTGCCCTGATGGGAGTCCTCTGCGCCATCAGTGCCGCGATTTCATCGGCACGCCTGCAATCGGCAGGCAATGATCTGGGCACACTTGATGAATTGCGCGTTATTGCCGCCGTTGTCATTGGCGGCACCTCGCTGGCGGGCGGGCTTGGCACCATTTATGGTGCGCTGATTGGCGCACTGGTGATGCAAAGCCTGCAAAGCGGGATGGCGTTGCTGGGCGTTGATACCTCCCTGCAAAGCATCGTCATTGGTCTGGTTTTGGTGCTGGCCGTGTTTAGTGACAAATATTTCCACCGTCGCTATAGCGACCCGACGGCATAAGGGGCAAAAATCATGTCAGATCGCACTGCAGGCACGCAGCCACTGGTTGAAATGCGCGATATTCATATCAGCTTTGGCGGGGTCAAAGCTGTTGACGGTGTTTCAATTGATCTTTATCCCGGCGAAGTCGTTGGGGTGCTTGGCCATAACGGGGCCGGAAAATCCACCCTGATCAAGGTTTTGTCGGGGGCCTACACACCTGAAAGCGGGCAGATCATTGTTGACGGGCGAGAAGCCAAAATTGAAAATGCCCGTGCCGCCCGGGACAACAAGATCGAAACCATCTATCAGAACCTTGCCCTTGCCGATAACCTTGACGCCGCACAAAACCTGTTTTTGGGCCGCGAAATTGTCACCAAAGCCGGGTTTTTGGATGATGGCGCAATGGAGCACAAAGCCCGTGAAGTGCTGCATCGGTTGAACCCGAATTTCAAAAAATTCAATTCGCCGGTTTCGGCGTTATCAGGCGGGCAACGCCAGGCGGTTGCCATTGCGCGCGCCTTGCTGTTCGAGGCCCGCATCCTGATCATGGACGAACCCTGTGCCGCCCTTGGTGTTCAGGAAACCCGCATGGTCGGCGAACTGATTGACCAGTTAAAAAAAGACGGTCTGGGCATTTTGCTGATCAGCCATGATTTGCACGATGTGTTTGATCTTTCCGACCGGTTGCATGTGATGAAAAACGGCAAACTGGTGGGGACTGTGCGGACAAAGGATGTGACCCACGATGATGTTTTAGGAATGATCATTCTGGGCAAAATGCCTGAACATCTTATGCATCTCGCCGGGCCCGGAGCAACCAATGTTGCGGCACAGACATCATGATCACACAAAAATATTTTATCAGGTGAATTAAAAGCAGCAAGCCAGGAACCCGCGTGTTGGCACCACCTTACTTGCGCGCCAACACGTGCAATATTTCCTTACGATCAACCCTTGAAAGGACCTTCTCACCTTCCTTTAATTTCCAGGATTACGCTCTGCCTTGGGCGCATTGCCGGAAGATGACATCTCGCCATCCTCACGTCACGCCACCCGACATGCCATAACATTGCCCATTCCCTTGCCAAAGCAGCGCCAAAAATGCCATTTCAGAAAGCAAACCATCAATCGTTACAAGCTCCAAACTTTTTACGTCAGAACAGGCCGTTTGCATGAGCCGCAGCACTCCCGCCGATATGCCCCGCCAGCCCTCGCAAATTGCCATTTTACGGTATTTGCGGGTGCATGGACCAGCCGCCCGCATCGACATTGGCAATGCCACCGGGCTAAGCCCCGCCACGGTCACCTCGTTAACGGCGGAACTGATGACGCAAGGCTTGGTACAGGAAATGCAGGGTGCGGCCCATGGCAGCACTGGTCCCAATGGATCAAACAGCCCGCCAGCGGCACACGGCGCGACACGGGGACGCCCCAAGGTGTTGCTCGATCTGGTGCCGTCGGCGGCCTATGTGATTGGGGTGAAAATTACCATTAACCTGATCGAGGTTGCCCTGGGCAATTTCAAGGGAGAAATAGAGTCCAGCCGCCAACATCGCGTCAACACCCGCGACCTTGATCAAATATCGCTGATTACAACCCTGTGCCGCCTGATTGATGGCTTTATGGAAGAGCACCGGGACTTAACCCCCCACCCCCCGGTTGGCATCGGCATTGCCGTGCAAGGCGTTGCCGACAGCAATAGCGGTGACATCATGTGGTCACCGGCATTGCGCCATCGCCAATTGGCCGTGACCGAACCCCTAAGGCAACGTTATGGCGGCATTGTTCAAATGTCCAATGATGCCAACTGCATCGCCACCGCCATCACCCAAAACACCAATATTCGCGGCAGTGGTGATTTTGCCGTCATCATGCTGGGCTATGGCATTGGCATGGGGCTGGTTTTGAACGGGGCGGTTTATAATGGCCATTTTGGCGCCGCCGCCGAATTTGGCCACATGAAGTATCAGCCCGATGGCCCGCTCTGCAATTGCGGCAAGCGCGGCTGCCTTGAGGCCTATATCGGCGACTATGCCATCCTGCGCGACGCCAGCACATTAATCGACCTTCCCGCCGAAACGGATACAGATACCGTAAACAGATTACACCCCAGCGAAGACCAGATGATGGATCTGGTTCGCAAAGCACATGAAGGGCAGGAAGACATTGCCGACCTGTTTCGTCATGCGGGCAAGGTTTTGGGATATGGCATTGCCAATCTGATTGCCCTTTTGGGGCCGGAACGCATTTTCATTACTGGCTCAGGTGCCAGAGCTTACGACCTGATGGCGCCAGAAATTCATCGCAGCCTCGAAGACGCCCAGGTGCCAGAACTGCGCCGAGGGCCGCAAATATTGCACCTGCCATGGGACAAGGACATTGCCATGCAGGGCGCAATCGGCCAAAGCCTGCTGCGTCATGACGAAAACATGTTTGCCGCCGGAACAACGCGCTAAAGTATCCGTTTTAATCAAGACTGTTTCATATGCCATTTTC
>TARA_R110001583_G_scaffold46172_2_pt1 | contig 12622 bp, 17 predicted proteins | sample TARA_R110001583 | Tara Oceans TARA_R110001583 (sample SAMEA4398432) | marine metagenome | biome: Polar Biome; feature: [MES] marine water layer (ENVO:01000295) within the mesopelagic zone...; material: water (ENVO:00002006), including particulate matter (ENVO:01000060) such as...... | reverse complement strand
AAGACTTTTCATAAAAAACAAATTATGCCAGTCTTCTTTTTTATCAAGAATCCGCTTAAATGAATGTTCTTCACAATATTCAAGGAATACCTTATAACAAGGGTCAACTTTAACCTCTAACTGTTCTTTATAATATTGCTTTTCATCTGGTAGCTCTTCATACTTATCTAAACAAAATATATCTACATTTCGCTTGAATATATCTCGTTGGTTTTCGTCTAACATAAACCCCGGGTCCTCAAAATACCTTTTAACTGATGCTTTACCAAAACGAGGAATACCCGGGACGTTATCTGACTTATCACCCGTTAAACATTTTGCAGTAAACCATTGTTCTACGTCTCTGAAACCTGTTTGTTCTTTAAAGTTACCCTCTTCAAAAAACTTCTTTCGAATAGGATCATATAAAGTGCACTCCGAACTAACTAATTGCAAAAAATCTCTATCTACAGAAATAATAACTTTTGAGCCTTCATGCTCTCTACAAATGTATGCAACAATATCATCAGCTTCGAGCTCCCGTGGAAATATAGAATTAATCCCCATAGAATAAAGTATAGATTTAATTACTTCATTATTTTGATGTGGTGTAGAATCTTTAGTTCTATTACCTTTATATTCCTTTAAGATACTCTTACGTATATTGGGTTTATAGTCTTTTTTTTCATCCCACACAAATATAGTATTATCTGGAACAAACTGCTTCACGTAAGAGCTCACAGCGTTAAGCGTAAAGTATATGTGAAAGTTACTTACCTGGTAATCCGAGTGATTCTTCGTCTTTTTCGACTGAGCTTTCGCTGTATGAAATGTTCGGTGTATTAAGTTGTTGCCGTCTATTATCAGGGTCTTCATTTTTCTTATACTGAGCTTCTACAACAGAATAAACCTTCTTCGGTAGCTTCTCCACTAACTTTATTATATCATTGTTCCTTCCGTTATCAAATGATTCTATTGGAACATCGATGTTTTCCATTTGCGGGAGAATAAGGCACCCAATTGCTTCTTTTTTAGGATCAACTACAGCAAACATTTTGCCTACATAATCACCTGTTTCAATAGCATATACTTGTCTCTTACAATATTTCATCTGGACCTGGATTTAAGCCTTTAATCGATTGCACTTCGGAAGCAAAATATTTAAGGAGAAAGGAATTAAGAGCTTCCATTTGTTGAGGTGTTGTAGCAGATTTAATATCTAGATGTCTTCCTTGAAAATCAAAACCTAATAAAATATATGAATCTAAATATTCAGCAATAATATTAGAAATCCTCTGTGCTAGGTCTTGTCTGCGTTTAAAAACTTTTTTATCCTTTATACTCTGCTTTAAAGCTCTCTCAACCATTTCTCTCAACTCATCATCCTCTTCCTGTGAGATCGGATCTTCCTCTGGCTTTTCTGGCATAATATTATTTATTCAAAAACTTATTATGCTCTTTTTGTTGTATTCCGTTTTCTAATAATTTACGCACTACAACTTCTATTGATCGTGTCTTTAAACTAAAGTTACTATTAAAGTTCTGACTACCATCGTTAAAATTAAATAAATATTCGCCTTTAAATGGGGTATTTTCAAAACATGTAATGTATACAGAGGAACCTGATGGGTCAACTAATACAGTCCACTTACGCGGATCAGATTCACTATATTTGTCAAAAATACGTAACACTACAAAATCGTTATCTTTTAATCTTTTAATAAAGTATCCCGGTGTTTGTAATTTGTTTTTTGTTTGTTCGTTCGTCATTGAGTTAAAGCTGAAATTATATACTTCAATTTAATGTCATCGTTTTGAATATCAAATATAACTACACCAAACTCTGTATTAATCTGAACGTTAAACTTATCGTCAATGCTTGATAATAGTCTAATGTTATCTAAATTTACCGGGATAGGTTCTAAGTCAAAATCTACAGATCCTAAACTTATAGTAAAATTATCAGTATTATGTCTAGATCTATCAGTTAGTTCAGCCATTAATTGACCGTTCTCGGTATAAAAATATACTTTATTTGTTTCTGATGCAAATGTACTACCCTTAAACAGTCTATTTAAATCCAACTTACTCACTTCGAATTCAATATTAGAAGTAAATTTATTAATTTTATCTAAATTAATATTCGGCTTAGTTATAAATCCTTCCTCGTACAAATGATATTTAAACTTTACATCTGTCCCGGTATACTGAAGATTATTCGAATTAATAGTTAACTCAATATTATCTGCTTCAATAGTATCGATAACATGCCTTAACTTTTTAACGTCTGGTACATTTAGTCTATCTTCAAAGCTTGAATCAAAGCAATATTCGGAATATAATATTAATGTACTATCTATACTAGATACTAAACTAGATACCTTTTCACTATCAATATCAAGTATTACTCCTTGATCGTTTATTTTTGAAACAGCGTCTAAGAACTTTAAGAACTCACCTTTGTTTGCGACTTTTAGCTGATTTGCCATTATCTAATTTTAAATGAATTTTTTCTAAAATCAAAGTTTGTTTTTGAATTAACTCGATTAATTGATCAATTTTAGCTGGTTCGGAAAAATCAAACTCACCTTGCCCAGGGTCAGGTTGTTGTATCTGTGCGTCAACTGTTGCGATCTCCCGTGCAGCCTGTTCTGGGGTTACTTGTTGTACAGGCTGTGGCTGCGCGGGCGGCGCTTGAGGTGGCGGTCCAGGTTGTTGTTGTGGTGGAGGTCCAGGTTGTTGTTGTGGTGGAGGTTTAGGTTGTTGGTGAGGAGCGAATGTGGGCATCCTTGCAGTATTTTCAAACACCGTCTTCATTTCTTGTGACTTGGGTGTTAAATTACCAGAGGAGCCAACAATATTTTGGTCTTGTTTATGAGCTTCACCGTATGTTTGTCCCATAAACTGCAAGACCATGGCCTTTTGTTCTGGTGTCATTGCTTCGTTCATAATTAAAGATCTTTAAGTAGGTCGTCAATATCTTCATCTACCGTATCATTACTACCAACGGCAACTGGCTCCGGTTCTACGGGTGTTGCATCTGGTACTGGAGCTGAAGTCTCAGGAGCTGTATCTTCTGTCTTACAGTAATAATGCTCATTGAACATTTCTTTAAGATCATCATATGACTTAAGAGTAAATACTTCAGTTAAATCAAACGTTTTATCATAAATGTCTTTTTGTTGATCTTCCGAGAGGTCAACTTTACCAGCAGTAGTAAATCTCGAAGAAACATAAGTCGGAAAATCACCTTGCTGCTCAACTTTAATCTTAAAGTTAACACCCTCAGAGCCAAGATCAAAAATACGAGGACCGAACTCTTCAGCGTCTTCACCTTCGATCGCTTCAGTAATAATCTTTTGAAGCTGCTTACCGTACCGGAGGAGTTTAACCTTGCCGTTATTATCTGGGTTGACTGGATCGTCAATAACGTATACATTAACGAGCCATTTTTCTAAGCGACGTACAGCTTGCATTTTTTCTTTTTCTTCTTCGCTACCAGTACGAAGAACCTTAAATCGTTCTTCAGCGATAGGATCTCGCTCACCGAACGTTTGAGGGCTAAGCGTCTGAACATATTGCCCAGTAGCAAAAGAATTCCATCCATGGTTATAATAATGAAAAAACGTTTTACTAGGATCTTTTGCAAAAGGCAAGAGCCTTACCGTAAAGGTATTACCGACCTTAGTCTGCATAATCTCGTTGTATGTAGCTGAACCCTTACTATCGGAGCTTGCTAACGCGTCTTTAATTGATTGAAACATTGAAGTATTAAAAGTACTCATGCCATAATTATAGTAACTAAGAACCAAACTTCAACAGTTTTTGTTCTATTATTTTTAATCCTTTTCTAGCTTTATCTTTTAAAGTTTTGGAACTTAGGAATTTTACGCGTGTTTTAGAATATAAGTCTGCGAAATCAGATATAAGCCAATTAAACATTTCCTGATCACCGCTTTTAACAACACCATCCATATCAAGTGCATGAAGTGTATAAAAATTAATATGGTGGTTTTTTAAATGCTTAAATACTCCAGGTGTTGCTCCTGGAGTATGTGTCTTGTACCTTTCAAGTGTTATTTTTTTACCATGACAGTGTTTATAAATAAACTTTAAACATTCCTTTAATGTATTAATGCTATTCTCACTATCCGGATTTTGGGTTTCTTTATCCTTACAGTACATAGAATAGCACTTTATTGCTCTTCTAGTATTAAAAAAAGATAAGTCAAAATAATCATCAGAGCTATATACTTTATAAGGGGCAATAAAGAAGTCACTATAGTTTATATGTGTGTATTTTGATAAAAGAAGATTGAGCTTTTTTAAGGCTATCACATCTTTACTTTCTATCTTATCAAAATTTTGTCTAAGACGAACTGGTTTGTTTTTTGCCTTACGAGATGCATATAAAAAACTATTATATATATGCTTCTCTTTTTCTGTGATCATAAGTCTATATCGGAATGTGAATTAAGGAACTTTGTAATGTATTTTGATTTTGTAATCGATGGTTCAAAGTCTATAAATAGTTTAACTACATCGAAGTTAGTTTCAATGGTTAAAAGCTCTTTGAGAATGTTCCTTATTTTTTCTTCCTGTAAAACTAATATAAAAATGTTTTGTAGTGATAATTTTTTACCTTTAAGCTGTGAACAAAATGTACAAAAACACAATAATAGGTGTTCAGTTTCATCTTTTATAAGTGTGCTGGATGGAGCTTTTGGTGTATGTATACTTAACATGGGGTAAATTGTTTTGTTAAATTTGCAAATTGTTCTGTCAACTTACCCCCAGCCGCTGCAGCATGGCCTCCTCCACCACAAAGTTTTTGAGCTAAAATACTTACATCTGCATCACATGACTTAGACCTTCTAAATGATACTGTCTTAGCCTGTGTGTTAACTATAACACTTATATCAGCCTTATGCTTCTTAATTAAGTAATGTGCTAATTCATTTATTGCATAATTCGCGAAAGTAGCAATAACGTTGTAATTTTTAATTTTACCGGTAAAAGTATCACTAGTTAACTGGTCTTTAAATTTTTTAAAGTATAACTTAACAGCATTTTTTTCTTGTATAGTAAATTCTCTTAAACCGGATTCGAATGTAGTTATAAAATTCTCTGTCTTTGGAGAATTAAGATTATAATATATCGCATTTAATTTTAACGAGTCTTTACTTTTCGGATTATACCAATCATATGATTCAATACACTCTATTAATTCAATCTGATTAGGTGTTAGATGCGATAAATGGGATTTAAATTTTTTATATATTATTTTAATAGAAGAATACTCATCTGCATCTATTATAGTTTTAGCTTTTTTATATAAATGTTGGTGTGTAGCGTGATTTGTGTGACTATCGATAACAACAACATTATTTCTATCTACTAACTTTATTTGTTCCGGGGCTAGATCTAAATCAACAATATAAACCCTATCATAATGATCAATCGTATGTAGTGCACCTTTAAAGCGACCTGCAATAGTCGATTCTGATACATCATTTATACTAAATGTATCTGCATCTTTATACAGCCATTTTAACACTAATGCAGATCCAGCACCGTGTAAATCGGTATCAGTCCATACTTGGATATTCACTGTTTATATTTACAAAGAGTTCCTTATTGTGCAAGGCCAGCTAACATGTTGAGAGTATCATCGCCATCATCCTCAAACTCGACATCGTCTGCTTCTTCAATCGACAATGTTGAATAGTTAATACGCATAGCTTGAGTATTACCTCGAGGACCATACCTATTTTTCATCATCCCTAGCCTAATAATTCCTAATTCTCTATCTTCTTCATTTTGATAGATTGATACAATAACATCTGCAGTAGCTGCAAGACCAATAGATTCAGATATAGTTGCAAGATCGGGATTATCTTGATCGAAACCAGCTCGGTTTAGTTGAGTTGCTGAAATAATAGGACACTCAAATAAGTAACTCATAGCACGAACTTGCTCAGTTACATGTTTAATTCTTTCATATGAATTATTACCTATTGTTGAGTGCATTAGGTTAAGATAGTCTAAAACAATAGCATCTAACTTAATACCTTGTTCTTGAAACTTTTTAATAAACCCTTTTAACTGATTAGCTGTAATAGTTGCAGGAGGAAATTCCTTAATAAAAATTTTACCCTCTTCATCTTTAATTGCTTGTTTAATAGCAGGTGTATTACCGACCATTTCTTTCATAGGTACCTTAGTTACATTAGAGCAAATTCGTCTAGCATAAAGCAACTCCGACATCTCTAAGGTAACCAGTAATACGTTCTTTCCTTCCTTAGCAATATTATGAGCTACATTACCAAGAAAGATTGACTTACCGATATTAGTCTCACCGGCAAAAACATATAGTGATTTACCAGCTTCAAGGAACCCGCCACCTAAACATTCATCTAACCATTCCCATTTACTAGGTATATGCCGTTCAACTGAATTTATATCATCAATTAGAGCATCAATATTAGTATATAAGTCTAGCCCAAGGTCAGTTACTAAACTAATATTACATGACTTTTCAAATTTATCTAATACATCAGACGTGTCTACCTTTCCACTTGATACATCTTCAGCAACATTGAGCATTGTATGATAGACAGCTTTTTCTTTAAGAAACTGTTCCGTATTTTCATACAACTCTTCCTTATCTAAATTTTTATCAATATCATTGAACGACTTAACCAAGTCCTTAAAGGAACTTTTTTGCTCATCTGAAACTAAGTACGATTTAATCTCAGTTACAGTAGGTAGTTTATTACGCTTTTCAGAAAAATCTTTAACTATAGCAAAAATACTTGCTATAGCTTTGTTTTTAAAATAGTCGGGCTGTACAAAATCAGCAACAGAGGCGAGATACGTACCATCTGTTAACGACTTGTAAATAAGCACATTTTCAAAATAATCTAAGTCTAGCTTACTCACCACTTAATGATATTATAGTTTATTTCGTTTTCCACTTCTTAACAAACCACTCACTCCCGTCTTTAAATTCCTGTGTCACTTGACTTAATCCTGGGGAGTTATGTGTTACAATTATATCACCTACACCGAGTTTAAACCCCTTTTTATGGCATTGCATTGTATAGTCTAAATCGTAAAAATGCCATTTTGATGGGCAAGTTTCATCGAATCTAATTTTCTCAAATACCTTTCGTTTAATAGCTAAAAACACGCCATCCAGTAATACAACCCGTTTAGGGTAAGGCCCAAATGCAGTCATGTTCTTTCTTTTTTCATCACCATGTGCAACTGCACCGTGAAGATTTCCAGATCCAAATCCCCCGCCCATTATATGCCATAGTGCTGGGCTTTGTAATTTAACCTGTGTTGTTCCTGCTACACCAACAATGTCAAATTTATTGAACAGGTTGTTTAATCTTTCCTCTGAATAATTTTCTAATATAACGTCATCGTGGACTAGTATTAAATTTTCAACACCCTCTTGTATTGCAAAGTCAATAGCTTTATTATAAACTTTATGAAGCGATTCTTTATTGTTTTCTTTAAAGACAATCTGATCAATGGTAGTTTTATACAGTATTGTATCGGTTTCTTTACCTGCAGTTGCAGAAAATATCATTGTATTCATACGAAAGAGAATGGAGAATTAAACTTAAATTTTTCAGCTTTATTCCATCTTTTAGTTTTGTTGTTTAATTTCATTATAGTACCTTCCGCAAGTTCCTTGAAACCATAACCTCTCATCGTGGAATAGTCGCCTTTGTTATTATAGTGAAGTATTGAACCAGATCGAGCAATAAACACTTCATTTGTATCACAGTTAACAATACTTAAAGCAAATGTACCGGTTAGTAACTCCAAAGTTTTCTTAATAATTTTTTGCGGTGAGATACGTTTTTCCTCCACACGAACCTTCTCTGTAAAGTGTTCGAGTAAATTTACTATAATAGCTGTATCAACACTGTTCTCTAAAAATTTACAATACTGTTTTCGGAGCTTTTTGTGATTAGTTAAAACACCATTATGACTAACTAACCAAGATAATGATTCAAATGGATGAGATGTATTATAATTCCACTTACGATTAGCAGAAGTTGGTGCCTGTACGTGACCTAAATAGTAATCTGTTTGTGGTTCGTATGTGTATTTATCAAAATTAATATCACCTTGTTTCTTTCGAATAAACTGATCATCTGGCGACAAGCTTACTATACTACTAGCAAAATTACCTCTTTGCTTGTTTGCTTCATATAATACTTCAAACATAGAAGTATCAAAAGATCCAAAAATAGCGCACATAACTTATGTTATAATATTTTACGCAATAATCAATCTTCCCAGTCAAACTTAAATCCGGGTTTCCACATATAGGAGTTATCTACATAACGGCTAGATGGTCCCTCAGGCCCTTCTTCACGAATTCGTTCGCAAATTTTTCTCATTCTTAGTACATGAGAGCTAGGCTCCCCAACAGACTTACGATATTCTTTAGGTATACGCCAAAATAAATCAATGGTACCATATCTTGTATCTTTCGCAAGTGCAGTATGTGGGTAATCAACCCCATCAATTGTAAACCATTTTTTCTTTTTCTTTTTAGGTTTTTCAATGCCTAAATCCTTGAGGGTCTTTTTACCTAGTCCGCGGACTTTGAACAGGTCATCATTATTTCTAAAAGGTCTAAAACCTAGAATACGTTTAGCCGTCGTTCTCCCCACTCCGGGTATTTTACATAGTTGTTTTTCAGTCAGTTTGTTAAAATCCTTATAATTCAGCTTCATAGGTATAAATATATTATATGAGTTCCTTCGATTATACCGACAATTTTAGCGGCTTTAATGATTTAATCAACAGGTCTGAGTTCCTTACTGAGGCTAAACAATCACCATATGCTAAATATCACCCTTCGTTTGGGGGAGTTACAAGAGATTTAAAATCAGCTGGGTTTAGTTCTGCTCCACTTGATACAATTAACTTTATTAGAACAGCATTGTATAATTTGGAACTAATTAGTGATGATGAATTAGATGCTGCTAAAAGAGGATCTGGATTTTCTGCTAAAAAGAAAAATCTTTTAGCTCTATTAGATGGTAAAGCAGATGTTATTGAGCAAAATAAGGATGAGATTGCTAAAGAAATTGAAGATGGTTTGGCGCAATATATTAATAGAGCTACTACAAATAGAGGGAAAGAAGAAAAATATGCTGCGCAAAAAGCAGCTTTAGAATTAGCTAAAGATATTAAGGCTGGTGAAGATGTTGGTGACGCTGTTGAAGATGCTGTTGGTCAAATGGATGCTGCAGAATCTGAGCTAGCTCAAAGTTTGCAAATGTCAAAAGAGGACCCAACTACGTTTATTGAGATTAAAATTAGAGATGTTGAACGTGTTGAAGATGTTGGTAATATTGTCTCTAAGTATGCTAATGAAGATGGTTTAGATATTAGTGGTGACACAGTTCAGTTCTCAGTTGACCCGGATACACCACTTGCTAAAGCGGTTGGAGCACATGGTATTGATAAGATTGAAGCTGCGTTAAAGAGAGATGTTGATAAGATTAGTGATAGTGTAGTTGTTGTTATGGCTCCGGATGAAGATTACGAAGATATGTATGGAATGGAAGGTAATGAAAGTTATGCAGCACAAGAAAATGAGGATAATGAACCTATTGATGAGAATGAAGAGGGTGATAAATGGATTCAAGGTGCAGTTAAGGATATGAAGAAAAAAGGCACTGAGGGAGCATTAACTAGAGCGGCAAAAGCAGCTGGTGAGTCAATGAGTGAGTATTGCGCGTCACCTCCGTCGGAGCTAGCTAAAAAGAGATGTCAATTTAGAGCAAATGTTAGCGATGAAGAAGAGAATGAACTTGATCATTTCTTAACTAAAGAACAGCCAGAAGATTATGTTCCATCAACTGATTACGAAGATGTGTTAAATGATCTTGTTAACAAGGATAAGAAAGACCATGCTATGAAAAAGCTTACCAGTGAAGATGAAGAAGAGTTTAGTTATAGCCCAATGCTCGAGTCACATAATACAGATACGTCAGCATATCTTATTGAGCAAGCTGCTTCTGATAAACGTAATAAAAAGACAGAGGTTAAACCTCAATCCTTTAAGGAAAAATACAAGCCTAAGACGCACTGGCAGCTAGAAGAGCTTAGACGTTACGGTCTTTAAGCGCATTCTTTGCAGTTATTCTCTTCATATAACTTATCTAACTTATCTTGTTGGACATAAGCAATAGGATCTCTTAAGCCAGCATCTACGAACCCTTTAACTCTCATACTACTCGACGGTGTAGTAGCATCTGCTAGTTTATCTTTTCTATCTGAATAACAAGTCCAAGTATCTTTGTACTTGACACCGAGTCTAGCGCCCTCTTTAATAATTTCAGCTTTAGACATTTCAAGTAACGGGGCGTCAATTAAAATTCTATTCTCTCTATTGAGATCAGTAACGTTGTTAACTACATCCACAAATTCTTCACTACCATCCCAGTAACCAGCTAAAGAATCTACTTGTGCAGCACCATACCAAACAGTATCAGCGCCAACACTTTCAGCATACGAAGAGCAGATAGATAAGAACATTAAGTTTCGAAACGGTACATATGATACAGGCTGCGCATCACCAGCTATTTCACTAATATTTGGATTATCAATATCTTTATTAGTTAGAGATGACGTCGGAGCAATATCCTTAATGTACTTTACGTCTAAAACTTTATTCGTAACAGTTAAGTTAAACCAACCACTAAACAGCTTGTTAAAATTATCAATTTGTTTTTTAACACACGATAGTTCACGTTTATGCCTCTGACCATAGTCAAAGGTTACCGTATGTATTTCATCATAACCTCTATCTTGTGCCATATACAATAGCACAGACGAGTCCATGCCGCCGCTAAGCGTTAGTACTAACTTTTTCATCAATTAAATCATCTAATCCAAGTTCATCAGGTGGTTCTTCTTCTTTATTACTATAGGACCACTCATCTTTAATTCGTTCTTCTAGTTTTGGAAGTATAGTTTCTTCCCAAAGCTCTACATCCTTTCGCCAATTCTTATAATAGCCTAGCTTCTTACCATCTTCCAGCTGATATGTTGCTCCGGTTTGAATTACTGCACCAACACCTACAGCTAAATCAACTAACCCATAGTACCTATCTAGACCTGAAGCAAATGAAAGGTAAATTTCACCTTCAAGATACTGTTTAATAAAACGATTTTTACGAGTCAAAGCTCTAATGATAATACCTGCGTATTTCTTTTGACCAACTGCTAATTCACCATCAACAGTCTTACCTCCATCTGATTTCATTGGCTTACGTGCTAACTGGACTGTTACTGATGGCAGATACACGCACGACTTACCACCAGGCATGTTTTTCTCAATAGAAGGAAACAAGGCAGTTGGATCATCATAGACATGATTAGTACATAGGATAGTAGTCTGAGTTACTGACCCTAAATTAGTACAAGTTTGCATTAATGTCTTCATTGCACGTGCTTTTGTACCCATATCAGATGAAGTACTGTCTTTACTCATACGCGAAAGTTCCAATTCAGATTGTAAATTAGCTAATGAGTCGATAGCTACAATGAACTTACCCTCTAAGCCCTTCTCTTTTACTACCATTAAGAACTTATATAAGGAATTACGTGCTTGCTCGATACTTGTACAAGGAACGTATTTGACCTTACTAATATCTAGCCCAAGTCTTTCAGCACCTTCAGGATCAATAGCATTTTCTGTATCAAAAATAACAGGAGTAAGTCCTTCTTCTTGAGCTTTAGCTAAAATTTTCTGTACAAATAATGACTTACCGGTCATTGATTCACCGGCTAGCATTGTTACTCTTCCTTTTGGAATACCACCATGAATAGAACCGGAAATAATAGCGTTAAGCACATATGATCCAGTATCAATCCACTCACCGACATGACTCAGTGTGTTGTTATCTAAATAAGTTGCAAAAGGGTTTACTTTATCAATAGCGTCTAACGCACTAGTAATATCTTTATCCATATATAATATTATATTTTAGTATATATGTTTTTCAACTGCCTAATTTGTTCCAAAAGGTGTAAAACGTTTGTTCCTTGAATTGTATCTGTCTGTACAGTCATTGGATAATTTAAATCCGTATCAATTCGTATACCTTGTACATCACATTCCGGTGTAACCATGTCATCTACAAAGTCATATAAACCGCGACTCTTGAGATTTTTATAGTGGTAGTCAATTAATGGCTTACTAGTCTCCACCACCACATTTGCTTCTACCATCATTGTTAAATACCTAAAGTATAGTCCTTCATTTGTGGTTAAATCGGCTATAACAATTAAGTTCACATAATTATTTACATAAAAAAAGCCCCGAAAGGGGCTTTTAAAGGGGTGGGTGAGAGGATTTTCTGGTTACCTCCAACTTTCAGTGGGCAAGATGCAGTTTCATCTTTTTTACCTACTTGTACTCCGATTCCTTACACTTAATAGTCAGTCGACCCTCCATGTATATCGCGGCCCCTTTAACACTCTTGCTTAAAATGTTTATTCAGGCACACCCGGGGTTGGGCTAGCTAAGCCCAGTTAATTGTTACACTTTATATGTTTTAATATATTCTTCTTTCTTCCTACGAGGTACATCTACCTCGAG
>TARA_R110001583_G_scaffold195545_1_pt1 | contig 12631 bp, 11 predicted proteins | sample TARA_R110001583 | Tara Oceans TARA_R110001583 (sample SAMEA4398432) | marine metagenome | biome: Polar Biome; feature: [MES] marine water layer (ENVO:01000295) within the mesopelagic zone...; material: water (ENVO:00002006), including particulate matter (ENVO:01000060) such... | reverse complement strand
GTTTGTTCCAGGATTGCCAAAAACACGATCAGGAAAAATTATGCGAAGAATTTTACGAAAAATAGCTGAAAATGAGACTTCAAATTTAGGAGATATTTCAACCTTATTAAATCCAGAAGTTGTGGAAGCTGTTATGAATGGTTCTTTAGTTAAATAAACAATTGAATTTTAAATTGAAAACGCTCTCAAATTTTGGGAGCGTTTTTTTTTGTTCATTTTTGAAATAATTTTAAAAATTTAAATTCAAAAACTAAAAAGAATTTAGAACCAAATAGTTGAATTTTTGTTAATGTACTGATAATAAAGGGCTCTGTAAATATAGGATAAAAATATCCGAAAAACCTTATTTAGAATTACTTCAAATTAAAGGAGTGATAAGTTTTTTATGATAAATGTCATATTATAAAGGGATTAAAAATATAATTTTGTAACATCAGTTACAAATAACAATAGTATGCCAATAAAAAGTTACATCCTTCATTGTGAGGACCAAAAAAAAGAGATTTTACTAAAAGAGCTTCAAAAGTTGGCTAACTGTGAAGTAATTCCAGCGAAAAATCACGAGGTAATAGTTGTCGTTACAGATACAGAATCAGAAGAAACAGATACAGAATTATACAATCAACTATTAGAAATGAAAGGCTTGAAACATTTGTCATTGGTTTCAGGATTTGATGCTAAATAAAATTATTATGGTACAAAAAAACGTAGATCGTAGATCTTTTATTAAAAAAATGGCTGCTACTGCAGCAATGACTGCTGCCGCAACAATGTTCCCAGGAATCGTTTTTGCTTCGGAACAACTTGAAAATTTACCTAAAGGAGGTAATTTAGATTGGAAAAAAGGACCTTGCCGCTTTTGTGGTGTAGGTTGTGGAATTCTGGTTGGTGTTGAAAATGGAAAAGCAGTTGCAGTAAAAGGAGATCCTAACAGTTCTGTTAATAAAGGACTACTTTGCGTAAAGGGGTATCACCAAACTATGTGTATTCAGGCCAAAGATAGATTGACTCATGCATTAGTTAAGAAGAATGGAAGTTATGTAAAGACTCCTATTCATGAAGCTTTGGATATTGTTGCCAATAAAATGAAGCAAACCATTGAAAAACATGGGAAAGATGCTGTAGCAATGTATACTTCGGGGCAATCTACAATCCCTGAAGGTTATGTAGCTTCAAAATTAATGAAAGGAGCTATTGGAACCAATAATTTAGATTGCAATGCTCGTTTGTGCATGGCAAGTGCAGTTACCGGTTTTTTAACAACTTTTGGTGCAGATGAACCAATGGGATGTTACGAAGATATTGACCATGCAGATTATTTTATCACTTGGGGAAACAATATGGCCGAAATGCACCCGGTATTGTTTTCAAGAATGTTGGAACAAAAAAATAATAGAGGTGCAAAAATTATAGATTTTGCTACAAGAACAACTCGTTCTAGCATGGCAGCTAATAAATCGATTTTGTTTGAGCCTCAAACCGATTTAGCGGTTGCAAATGCTATTTGCTACGAAATCATAAATAACGGTTGGGTAAATAAAACGTTTGTTGAAAAGCACTGTAATTTCAGTAAAGGCTCAACTAATATTGGTTATGGTTTAGAAGATAAATTTAGTTTTAAAGATAAGCCCGAAGGAATTAACTTTGAAGAATATAAGAAGTTTTTAGAAGATTATACTCCTGAGAAAGTTGCAAAATATTCAAAAGTATCTGTAAAAGATATTAAATATTTAGCAAATATTTATGGTGATCCAAACAAAAAAGTAGTGTCTTATTGGTGTATGGGAATGAACCAACACACAAGAGGAACGTGGATAAATAACTTAGTTTACAATATTCATTTGTTAACGGGTAAAATATCACAGCCTGGAAATGGTCCATTTTCTTTGACTGGACAACCATCAGCTTGTGGTACGGCACGTGAAGTAGGAACGTTTACACACAAACTTCCTCATGGGGTTGTTATGAATAAGAAGGATCGTGAGTTAGCTGCTAAAATTTGGAAAGTACCAGTAGAACGAATTCCTTCAAAACCAACCTACCATGCTACCGAAATGTTTAGAGCGGTAGATCGTGGAGATATCAAATTTATTTGGACACAAGTTACAAACCCATTAGTTTCTTTACCAAAAACTAGTCGTTATCGTCCGGCAATGGAAAAGGATTCTTGTTTTGTAGTAGTTTCTGATGTGTTTCCTACACCTACATCTGATGTTGCTGATGTAATTTTACCAGCGTGTTGGCACATAGAAAAAGCGGGGATGTATGGAAACTCAGAACGAAGAACACAGCAATGGGATAAAATGGTAGAAGGACCAGGTGAAACTATGCCAGATGCTTGGATGACTATTGAAGTGGCGAGAAGAATGGGATATGGAGATTTATTTCCTTACAGTGAAGAAAATCACGCAGAAGAAATATATAATGAATACAGACAATTTCATGAAGGTGCAAAACACGGAATGGCACCATTGGAAGTATTGAAAAAACAATCAGGTGCAATTTGGCCATATGTTGATGGTAAATCCACACAGTGGAGATTCAACGCAAAATATGATCCTGCTTGTAAAAATGGTGAAGATTTTGAATTTTATGGAAAACCAGATGGGAAAGCTGTGATTTGGCAACGTCCTTTTGAACCAGCTCCTGAAATGCCCGATCAAGAATATCCATTCTGGTTAAATACAGGTCGTGTTATTGAACATTGGCATACAGGGTCAATGACAAGAAGAATACCAGTATTGCATAAAGCAATGCCACATGCATATGTTGAATTGCATCCAGAAGATGCTATAAAATTTGGAATAAGAAATGGAGAAAAAGTAAAAGTAACTTCCAGAAGAGGTTCTTGTACTTTACCTGCTTCAATTAACGAAAGAGGATTACCAACAAGAGGGCAGGTTTTTGTACCGTTTTTTGATGAAAGTCTTTTAATTAACGACGTAACATTAGATGCTTTTTGCCCTATCTCAAAAGAGCCGGATTATAAAAAGTGTGCAGTAAAAATAGAAAAAGTATAACAAAGCAATTCTTAAAATAAACAAATGAAAAGATTATTTTTTATTGGAATATTCGCTTTACTTATAGTAGCTACAATTTTTGTCTGGTCTAAAAGTTATTATGCTGAACAAGAAGAAGCACATGTTCAGCTTCCAGTTGAAGAAGGTACAGCCTTAATTCATTCTGAAAAAGGCGTTTTTGAGCGTTCAAAATTCGCAAATGATTATGCAACAATGCGTGAAGATTATAAAGGTGGAAGAAGTTTAGATACCTATTATAATAACAGAGCATTTCACGGAGCTCCTCCTAGTATTCCTCATCCAATTATTGAAGACTTCAAAATAGGAGATAAAAGTTGTTTGAAATGTCATGAGAACGGAGGTTATGTAGCCAAGTTTAAAGCTTTTACGCCTGTTGTGCCACATCCTGAAAAGGTTAATTGTCGTCAGTGTCACGTAACAGAAAAGACTAAAGGATTGTTTAAAGGAACAAATTCAAGTGGTTTTTCAAGACCAAGTATTGATAATGAAGCTTTTAAAGGTGCACCACCAATTATTCCACATCAAATTCAATTGCATGAAAATTGTTTAGCGTGTCATGCTGGGCCTTCTGCTCCAGTTGAAATTAGAGTATTACATCCAGAACGATCTAATTGTAGACAATGTCATGTGTTGAATAACAAAGAAATGACGGATATTGGTGATTTTATAAGATAAAAGATGAAGCAAATGACAACAAAATTAGTAGTAAAAGCAATAACGATAGTTATATGTTTATTTGCGATGTCCTGTAAGCATAGTGATGAGCATAAGTACCATACTGTTATAGATAAGATTGAAGCCGAAAGTCTTAATTATGAATCTGTAACGGTTAGTTCTGAAACATTTAATGAAACTATTAAAACAGTAAAAGTAAGTGAAGATGGTTATGAATTTTTAATTCCTGAAAGAAAAAGCCAAATAACTTCTTTCAATTGTACTGAATGTCATACACAACCAATTGAGAAATTAAAACAAGATCAAGTTGGAGAAAAAGCAGCGCACTGGAATATAAAAATAGAACATGCAGGTTTAGATACTATGAATTGTGCAACCTGCCATACTTCAAATAATATGGATAATTTACATAGTTTAACTGATAGTGAAATTGATTTTAACTACAGTTTCAAATTATGTAGCCAATGTCATCAGAAGGAATTTAAAGACTGGAAAGGTGGTGCTCATGGAAAGCAATTAGGGGGTTGGGCTCCGCCAAGATTATCAAATACGTGTGTGAATTGTCACAATCCACATCAACCAAAGTTTGAAAAACGTTGGCCAGTTCGTTTTAATACACAAAAAGTTAAAGAGCGTCAGTAATATAAAGCATAACAATTGTTTTAATAAATAATATAAACAATGAGTAACGATAGTAAAAAGTGGTTTTCTTTAAACTTGAACAGATCTAAAAAATCAGATTCTTGTGGATGTGGAAAAGATTTAAATTCTTGCAGTGATGAAAAACCGAAAGATGGATATGACCAAATTATGGATGTATCTATGGATAGAAGAGCAGCATTTAAAAAAATCACAGCTGGTTTTTTAATAGGAGCAGGAGCAATTAGTTCTTCTTGTAGTGTTGTTAGTGGAGATGAAAGTAAAGAAAAATCGGGTATAGAGTGGGATGAATACTTTAAAGGGAATTATAAGTTAATGACCGATGAAGAAAAAGATAAAACTGTAGACAGGTTAACACGTTCTTATGAATTGCGTACAGGAAAAATTTTAAGTATGTCCTCTAAAAATGCTGAAGAAGATGTATTATTTGGATATGCTTTTAATATTTCTAAATGCCAGGGGTACATGGATTGTGTAAATGCATGTGTTGAAGAAAATAATCAGGATAGATCTTCAGAAATGCAATACATTAGAATTCATGAAATGGAAGATGGTAAAGGATTCAATTTTGAAGAATCTGACGATAATTACTATCATGAAGTTCCTGCAGATGGGCATTTTTATATGGGAACACAATGTTTTCATTGCGACAATCCGCCATGTGTTGAGGTTTGTCCAGTGCAAGCAACTTGGAAAGAAAAAGATGGAATTGTTGTTATAGATTATGATTGGTGTATAGGTTGTCGTTATTGCATGGCTGCTTGTCCTTATGATGGAAGAAGATTTAACTGGAAAACTCCTGAAGTTCCTGAGCAAGAAGTAAATAAAAATCAACATTATTTAGGAAACAGATTGCGTAAAAAAGGTGTGATGGAAAAATGTACGTTCTGTATCCAACGTTCACGTGAAGGAAGAAATCCGGCTTGTGTGGAAGCTTGTCCAACAGGATCAAGAACTTTTGGTAATTTATTAGATCCAAAAAGTAATATTCGTTGGATTTTAGATAATAAAAAAGTTTTCAGATTAAAAGAAGATTTAGGTACAGAACCTAAGTTTTGGTATTATATGGATTAAAGAGTAACAAACTAATTTTATAGATTTTAGTTAATATAGTGCGTTAGGGATAGAGCGACCTGTTTGAGCTCTTTTTATTGAGAAATAAAAAAGCGAGTAGCGACAGCCCGACCTTTTAAGAATTAAAAGGGAACGCCCAAATAAAAATAAAAATGAAGACATTAAAAGTTTTTGGTAGTTTAATTAAAGATGGTCTGCTTGAGGTAACTCACGGAAGTAAGGCATATCATATTTGGATGGCAGTTTTATCTTTTATAATGCTGTTTGGTATGTATAATTATAGTATTCAATTGGAAGAAGGTTTGAGTGCTACTGGTATGACAGACCGTGTGAGTTGGGGGTTGTATATTTCTAATTTTACATTTTTAGTTGGTGTTGCTGCCGCAGCAGTTATGTTAGTTTTACCGGCGTATGTGTTAAAAAGTATTGATTTTAAACAAGCAGTTTTAATTGGTGAAGGGCTTGCTGTTGCTGCATTATTAATGTGTTTAGCTTTTGTTGTTGCAGATATGGGTGGGCCAGCTCGTTTATGGCATATGATTCCTGGAATTGGAGTTTTTAATTTTCCAAATTCTATGTTAGCGTGGGATGTTATTGTGCTAAATGGTTACTTATTTATTAATATTACGATACCATTATATATTTTAATAATGCGTTACCAAGGGAAAACGCCTAACCCAAAAATTTATATTCCAGGGGTATTTATTTCTGTATTTTGGGCAGTTGGTATTCACATGGTTACGGCTTTTTTATATCAAGGATTACAAGCACGTCCGTTTTGGAATAATGCTTTATTAGGACCTCGATTTTTAGCTTCGGCATTTGCTGCAGGGCCTGCATTAATTATTATTGTTTTAGCAATTATCAGAAAATTTACAGCTTTTAAAGTGCCAGATACTACTATTAAAAAAATTAGTTTAATTGTTACGGTTGCTGCTCAGATAAATTTAATCATGTTAATTTCTGAATTGTTTAAAGAGTTTTATGCGCCAACACATCATAGTATTAGTGCAGTATATTTATTTTTTGGGTTGGAAGGCAAAACAGCTTTACTACCTTGGATTTGGACTTCAATTAGTTTAAATGTTGTAGCAACAGTTGCATTAACATTTCATAAAGTACGAAGCAATTTAAAAATATTATATGTTTTATGTGGGATGTTATTTATTGCTATTTGGATTGAAAAAGGTTTTGGTTTAATTGTACCTGGGTTTATTCCTGGCCCTTGGGGAAAAATTGCAGAGTATACACCTAGTTTAGTAGAAATCTCGGTAACTATTGGAATTTGGGCTATGGGAGCATTTATATTTACCATATTGGCAAAAACAGGAATTGCCATTGAATTAGGTGAACTTGTTTATAAAAAGAAGAAATAATTACTATATTAATCAATGAAATAATAAAGAGGCTGTCTAAAAAGTTGAAAAACCCGTCATTCTGAATTTATTTCAGAATCTCATCATGCTGATAATCAACCACTATGAGAACCTGAATCAAGTTCAGGTTGACGAAAATTTTATTTTTCAGACAGCCTCTTTTTTATTAAATCAATCCTTCCTTATTTGAAATTCTAAACAAATCGGAATAATGTAAATTACGTTCTTTTTTTAATTTTGATACAATCTTCAAAAAAAGAAGCGCAGTAATAAAAGCATCACCAGAAGATGTGTGTCTATCGTGTTTTGGGATGTTAAACTCATCACACAACTTATCTAATGAAAAATGATTGTCTTTTTTACCTTCCAATTTTTTATATAAAATTCCAGTATCAATACTTTTGTTTTTAAGTTTGGGTACGTTCATTCTTTTTAAAGCGGCATTTATCATTTCAATATCAAAAGCTGTATGGTGAGCAACTAAAACAGCGTTTCCTACATAATTAATAAATTGTTCAATAGCTTCGGCTTCACTCAATTTAAGTAGGTTTCCTTCTTTTAATATTCCGTGAATTTTAACCGTTTCCGCTTTAAATTCATCTTGTTTTAAATACACTTCAAAACTATCGGCTACATCTATTATATTGTTGAAAATACCAATTGCTCCAATTGATAAAATTTTATCAGAGGAAATGTTTAATCCAGTAGTTTCAGTGTCGAAAATAACAAAACGAGTATTTTCTATACTTTTTGGTTGAGCAGTTTTAAATTTCTTTAGATATGCTGACCAAAAAAGCGGATACGTTTTATGTTTAAACCAAGATAACATTATAGCATTTGAGATAAGTTATAGCGAATATTTAACAATTCCTGAATATCCTTGATAGGTTTAAAGCATCCTTTTAGTTTTAATTTTTCTGATTTGTTTAAATTATTTAAATCAATATATCTTCCAGAGTCATGATGCTTTATACCTTGTTCGGTTCGGTAACGTACTAATATTTTAAATGAATCAATACAGGAAAGGTATAGATCTTTGTTTTGAGGTTCAACTTTTGCTAACTTTTTAAATCGGGCAATGGTATTGTTTTTATCTTTAATAGTATGTGATAATGTAATTAATCTGGCAGCATCAATTAAAGGCATTAAGGCTCTACTTTTTAAATCAAACTGATCTTTATGTTCACCATCATGTTCAACAACAAATTGTCTGAAAAAACCTAGAGGAGGTGGGTTTAACAAAGCATTTTTACCTAAGAAATTTAAAAATATTTCGTACGTATGAATAGATTTAAAAATACTCTCAGACATTTTAGTTACAAGTTCTTTGTCACCATATACTAAATTGTAATCAAAAAAAATGGTACACATCATAATTGCTTTTTCTGAAGGTTTTGTAATCCAGGTATTAAATTGTGCTTTCCATTCAGTTAAGGATAAGCACCAATTCGGGTTGCTTGCCATCATATTAGCCGGACAATAATAAAATCCAACAGTGTGAAGTTTATCAGTAATTTTTTTGGAAAGTAGCAAAAAGTAGTTTTTGGTAGTTTTATAATTTTCCGCAGATACATCTTCAAACACCAAAGCATTATCTTGGTCGGTAATTAGTAATTGTTCTTTTCTTCCTTGGCTTCCTAATGCCAACCAACCAAATTTAACTGGTGGTTGAGTTCCCATTTCTTCCAAAGAAAGTTCTATAGCTTTTATGGTAATAGCATCGTTTATTTCTGAAATAATTTTCGAAATAAATATGATTGGAATACTTTGTTCTATATAGCCTTTAAGTAGGTTTGATGCTTTTTCTTTTATATACTTTAATTTTGCAACGTCTTTAGCTCGTTTTATTTCCTTAATTAATACAGATGGATTGTTTCCGTGCAATACAACAATATCATGTTCAGATAAAATACCAATTAATTCTGAGTTTGGTTTTCCGTTTTTAGTAATACATAAATGCGTTATTTTATGTTTAATCATTTCAATTTGAGCTTCAGCAATGGTGATTTTTTCTGGGAAAGTGATTACTGGAGAAGACATTATTTTTGAAACATTTTTATTTATGGAAACCAGGCCTGTTGCTATTTTTAAGCGTAAATCTTTATCGGTAATTATCCCAATTGGGTTTTTATCTTCAACTATTAAAATTGAACCAACTCGTTTTAAACTCATTATTAAAGCAGCTTCTTTTATGGTGCAGTTTTTTGAACAAGTTATAGGATTCTTACTGTATTCAGCAGTTTGTACTTCATAATAATTGGGATTATTAGCTTCTAAGGTTTCTACATCGGCAAATAATTGACTGTTTTTTTGAGCATACGGAGTTTTAATATTTGACGAGAAACTGGCTATTATAAATTTATTTACTTTGTCGTTTGTTTGAATGATTTCTTTTAAAATTTCTACAGAAATAGCATACAAGATAGATTCTTCATTTGCTTTAGCACTCATTAAATACTGGTCGTTTTGTATTAACGGTCGCAAACCAAAAATATCACCTTCATCACATATGTCAACTAATATTTGATCGTTTTCCATGGTTCTATATAAACCAATAGCGCCATCTTTTACAATGTAGAAATGTAAATGAGGATTTTCTTCTTGTTTAAATACAAAATTGCCTTTTTCAACATAGGTGACTTTTACATGAGATGCAATTTTAAATAACTGCTCTTTTTCTAAAACGTCAAAAGGGGGAAAGTTTTTTAAAAAATCGTAGATACGTTCAGCAATCGTATTTTTCATGTGTAATTTTAATAGGATGTAAATAATAAAATTACAACAATATGTTGGTTTAATAAAGTTGTTTAAAAGAAAAAGCCCATCAAATTTAATTTATGATGGGCTTTTAAATTTTACTGAAGTAATTTACCAGTTACTTTAATTCCATTCCTTTCTAAATCGAATAAGTTCATCATCAATTTGCATTTTTGTTGTAGCAATTAGTTCTTCCACATTATTAGATTGTATAGGTTCTAAATAACTGACTTTTATTTCAGTTCTCCATTTACCAAAACAACGTAAAAAATGAGGTACAAAAGTATCATCGCCAATCCATGCATCGTCAAGTCTTTTATAATCTACAGCAATTGGTATTACAGGAACTCCTAATTGTGCAGCTAAAACGAAGGCACCAGGTTTAAACTTAATGGTTGTTGGCTCTATGTGGGTAGTTCCTTCAGGAGTATTTAATATTGAAAAACCATTTTCTAAAACGAATCGAATTTCGTTTATAGTTTCTGTTCTACTTTCTTTATCTTCTCTTTTTACAAATATTACACCAGTAGTTTTACAAACGTTTCCTATTAAAGGCCAAGATTCAACTTCTTTTTTTCCAATAGGGTACGCTAAAATATTTTTTAAAATAACCAATGGGTCAAAATAGCTTCTATGATTTGAAATAATTAAACCTGAAGTAATAGGTTCTTTGCCATAAACTGTAATTTTAGAACCTAAAATTACATGTAAAATTCGAATTATTTGACGGCGATAAATTATTCCGCGTTCTATTTTTTTATCTTTATTTTTATAAAATAGATTGGTAATTAATAATAAACTATAAATGGAAGCTGTTACTAGAGCAAAAAGTAATAGTCTAGTAACAGCTAATAATGTTCTAATTATGATCATTTATTTGAAATAGCTAAATGTTTCACCATCTTCAATTGTAAGAAGTGTTTCATAAATTAATTTAATTACGTTTTCAACATCATCTTTATGCACCATTTCAACCGTAGTATGCATATAACGTAATGCTAAAGAAATTAATGCTGAAGGAACGCCACCATTACTGTAGGCAAAAGCATCGGTATCCGTTCCTGTAGCTCGTGAAGAAGCCATACGTTGAAAAGGTATTTTTTTAGCAATTGCAATATCAACTATTAATTCTCGTAAATTATTTTGAACAGCAGGAGCATAGCTAATAACTGGTCCGTCACCTGAAATTGTTTCCCCTTCTTTCTTTTTATCAATCATAGGAGTAGTTGTATCATGACAAACATCTGTAACAATTGCAATATTTGGTTTTATAGTTTGTGTTATCATTTCAGCACCACGCAATCCAATTTCTTCTTGAACAGAATTTGTAATGTACAAACCAAATGGTAACTTAACATTGTTTTCTTTTAAAAGCCTGGCAACTTCAGCAATCATAAATCCACCCATTCTGTTATCCAAAGCTCTACATACAAAGTTGTTTTTATTTAATATGAAAAATTTATCAGGATATGTAATTACACAACCAACATGAACACCCAATTCTTCTACTTCTTCCTTCTTTTTACAGCCAACATCTATAAAAATGTTATCTAATTTTGGTGTTTCTTCTTTTCCACTTACTCTGGTATGAATTGCAGGCCATCCAAACACACCTTTAACAATTCCTTTTTTAGTATGAATGTTTACAATTTTAGAAGGTGCTATTTGATGATCACTACCACCATTTCTAATCACATAAATTAATCCTTCTGGAGTAATATAATTTACATACCAAGAAATTTCATCTGCATGGCCTTCAATAACTACCTTAAATTTAGCATCCGGATTAATAACTCCTACGGCAGTTCCATAGCTATCAGTAATAAAAGTGTCAACATACGGTTTTAAATAGTCCATCCAAATTTTCTGACCTTCACTTTCATAACCTGTAGGAGAAGCATTATTTAAGTACTTTTCTAAAAAGGTAATCGATTTTTTATTTAATATTTTTTTACTCATGTCTAATTTAATTTTCATCAAAAATACTTTAAGTTTTTATCATAACAAAAATATTTATTTGGGCGTTCCCTTTCAGGTCGTTCTATTCGCTAAATCTTTTTATGTAAAAACAAAAAAAGGATATCACTACTATCACTAACGCAAGTTTATAGTCAATTTAATCTAAAAGAGTTATAGTATAGTTTTAATATTAGAATTCAATTAAACTTATTTTGAAATAGATTTATGAAAGTTGTAAATTTGCCACACTTATAGAATTTAAAATTGAAGATGAAATACAATCTGAAAACATTAGTTGTTATACCTATTATATTAATGAATAGTTTTCTCTTTTCTCAAGTAGAAAAAGATAAAGATTCCATGCTTTTAACAGATCGCTATATTATTTTTGAAGGAGACACCTTATTAATAGAACTAAATGAAGTATTACTCTTAAAAAAATTGAAATTTAAAACAACTTACGATCGTAGGTATTATTTCTGGTTTCGTAAAAAAACATTGAAAGCATATCCTTACGCAAAATTAGCAGCAGACAGATTAAATGTTTTAAACGAAAGATTGGAGAATATTAAATCTAAAAGAGGAAAGAGAAAATATACAAAACATATTCAAAAATATTTAGAGCAGGAACTAACAGCTCAGCTAAAAAAGCTAACCAGAACCGAAGGACGTATCTTAATAAAATTAGTCCACAGGCAAACAGGAGACACTTCCTTCACTTTAATCAAGAATTTACGTAGTGGCTGGAAAGCATTTTGGTATAATACAACAGCCAATTTATTCAAGTTATCTTTAAAAGATCAATACAATCCAATAGATAATAGGGAAGATTATTTGATAGAAGACATCTTACAACGTGCTTTTATTGATGGAATTTTGGAAGAACAACCGTCAAAGCTTGATTTTGACTATCTAGAATTAAGCAAAAAATGGATTGACATCCCTAAACCGAAGGTTAAAAGTTAATAATGTTTAGCTATATTTTTCTGAAGGTTGGGGTTGGCAAGAGTAGAATGTTTAAAATCAGCTCAGATTATAATTATTATTTAACAATAGTGTCCTAACTAAAATTCTATTATATATAATCTG
>TARA_R110001583_G_scaffold47084_1_pt1 | contig 12638 bp, 17 predicted proteins | sample TARA_R110001583 | Tara Oceans TARA_R110001583 (sample SAMEA4398432) | marine metagenome | biome: Polar Biome; feature: [MES] marine water layer (ENVO:01000295) within the mesopelagic zone...; material: water (ENVO:00002006), including particulate matter (ENVO:01000060) such as...... | reverse complement strand
CATAACCACCCGCCATTGGTCCGAGAGAAGCAGTAAGTGCTCCAACATTTTGCAACGTTTGCATAGGCAAGTTGTACTGACCTGTAAAGTTTTGGTAATTTAAATCCATTAGCGATTGCTGTCTTCCTCGACCTAAACCACCCATACCCATCATTGATTGAATATCGCCTTGCTGGAGTTGCGGTAATAAACTAGCCATTCCACCGTACTGGCTACCGTATCCGCTTAACGCACCTGCCCCTTGCATACCTAATCCAGCTAATCCTTGACCGCCTTGCATGCCCATACCGTATAGTTGTTGACCAAGAGCACCTAGTTGTTGTCCTTGTTGTAACTGATTACCAAATCTTTGTTGATCTATATTTGAAACCTGTTGTCCTTGTTGTAATGTGTTACCAAACCTTTGTTGGTCTAACTGGTTTAATCCTTGACCTCTTTGCATTTGATTATCAATAGCGGCTTGTTCTGAAGCGTTTAATGCCTGACCTGTGTTTAGTTTAGCCTGTGCCTGTTGTGCTTCTAAACTTCCTAACTGCTGTGCTCGGGCTAATTGGTTCTGAGCTTCGGTAGTAGAGAGTGCTCCAAATTGTTGTCCTCTAGCTAATGCGGCAGACCCTTCTTGTCCTGCTAGTCCCGCTTCTTGTCCTGCTAGTCCTGATTGTAATCCGGCTAATCCGGCCTGTCGGCCTTGTTGAGATTCAAAAGCCTGTTGTGCTTGTTGCTGTGCTGAACCGTAACCCTGACTTCTTATCGCAGCAATTTGTTCTGCGGCTCCTCGTGCTGTATTCTCAGCTAACTCATCCCGTCGCATTCTTGATCGAGAACCACCAAAAGCTCCTCCGCTAACAGCTTCATCTCTCAGACCCATATCGCCTTTAGACAACCCTTCCCGAACATCTTTCATTGTTTGTTGAACAACTTGATCTTCGTAGGGATCAAAATATCTTTGAGCGGAATTAGGATCATACATTTTAGTAGACCCGTAACCACTTTGTTCTGCCCGACTTAATCCCCCACGTGCTTGACCAAACTGAGGGGTTGCCGCCGCTGTTTCTCTTCGAGCTAACTCTAAGTTTGGTGCTCCTGTACGTGTGAGGTCTTGAGACTCACTAAAGGCAGGAACTCCTCCTTCTAAATAACTGCGACCAGACTCTCCAAACTGAGCACCTTCTATAAGTCCTCTACCGGACTGCTGCTGCTCAGCGCCCATGATCATGTTTCTACCGCTAGTATCGAATTGGGCACCTTCTGTAAGTCCTGCACCAACGTTTGTTAATCCTCTACCTTCGCTAAGACCTCGATTTATTTCATCCTGTCCTCTACTTAACGCTCCTCGAGTCATTCCTGAGGCTTCATCCAGTAGCCCTGCTTGTGCTCCTAAATAAGGTCGATAGCTACCAATAGCTTGGTCCGCCATTTGCATACCGTATTGTTCTCTAGGATCAAACCCAGCAACTCTGTCGCCCGTATAAGTGAACGGACTAGAGTTTGCCTGTCCCATCTGATTAAACTGTTGTCTTAAAAACGTATCAGCATACGGGAAAATACCCTGTTGTAGGAATTGTCCTACATAGGGTGCGGGGGCCTGACTCGAATATTCTTGGTCTTCTCTACTAGCCATATCGCTTGTTTCCTGCTTCATTAAATCTTTCTAGATTAGCAATGCCTTTCGCGTGACTGCCATCTCCTGCTGCATCTACTGCGGCTTTTGACAACATATACTCTCCGTTACTTGCCATCACCGGAATTAAATCATCTCGTGGACCACCTGGACCATGCATCGCACCGCCGTTAGGCATAAACATCGGTCGTTGAAGAGCTGAACCTTGATTAGCAAAAGTAACAGAAGAACCTGATACGGGGCTTATTTCTAACGAGGAGCGTCTTCTGTTTGAGTTTCCTGGAAGTGTTTTTGTGCTGACCAAACTTCCTGAACGGTCACTACCGCCCCCCAGTAATCGCTCAAGAAGCGCAGTACTCATCTGCCCAACTCCTTTAGATACCGCATTTTGAACCATAGGGTCTTGTTCATTGTAAAAATCACCCATTTGTTCAAACATAGTAGGATCAGGAAGAACATCAGGAGCATCTACATCGATATCCTCTTTCCCAAACATCGACTCTACTAACATATCCTCAGGTTTTTGTTGCGCCAGTTTTGTAAAGTCCACTCCTGCTCCTGCTTGCTCAGGCCCAGAAAGTTCTTGAGTCAAAAGATCTAAAATTCCTAAACTTCCGCCTATCCCTCTTTTTAAATAACCACCGACAGCCATTCCGGCAATACCATACTGGTCTAAATCAGCAGGGCTAACGCCTGCCGCCTCTAACTGTTGTAAAATCATAGCTTGGTTATCAGCTTGTGCGCCAGCACCCTCTTCAAAAGGATTAGAAACTGCAGTTACGGTACTTCCCTCTACAGGCGAGATGCCTATTCCTTCATCTCCAGGAGCCGTCGAAGGAGAAGTACCGCTTCCTATTTGTGCGGGTTGATCAGGATCTCCCATAATTTTACTCGTCAGTACATTAGTGGCGACGTTGACGGCGACTGCTGTTGCTATAGCGGCCATACTCATAACACTTGCTCCATAATTTTATCGATTTGTTTTATATCAAAATAGTTAAAATCTAGTTTAGAAAAATCATCTACAGTTACTTCGTTCAGTATGTCGTCAATGTCTAAACAGTCTGTTCTATGAACCGTTATAAAAGTACATTCTTCATGAATGTATAATACTCTTTTTGTGCCCGCTTCGGTTATTCCATGATACGGAGCTTTTATACGTTCTACTCCCTTATCACTGTAGATAGACGCCTCACCCTTCATAATAAAGAAAGGATGGTTTTTAGCGTGTATTTTAGTAGAAACTAATAAATCCTTAGGCATAACTATTTGTCTTATGTACTGTCCGTCTGCAAAGTTATGCGTAACAGCCCCTTCTGTTTGGCCTGTTATTTGATTACTTAATTCGTGCTGATTGTTTTCTTCGCAATGTTGGGTAATTGCAGCTTCAAACTCTTGGATTTTATTTTGGAATTTAAGTTTGTTTTCTTTGTAGTCAAAAAACTCACAAGCTTCTTGATAAGTAAGCTCGGTGTTTTTTGTTAATGCCAAAGACACTAGAATCGGCTCCTAGTCTTTTGTTTCTTTCCTTTGGGCGTGTAGATATAGAAGTCCGAACGGCTCCCTTTTTTCTTTGCGTATGCTTTCTTATTTACACCAACCATGGATCCTCCTGCGTGTTTACACGTATTTGCGAGTTAAAGCTCATCTCGTAAAACTGCAGCACCGAGGCCGATAACCCGATTATATATCAAAAAGTGTATATTTTTAAAGGTTTTTCTTTACCTTTTACCTTCATTGGTTTTAGCTGTTTTAACGTGTAACTACAAAAAGTCTTAGTAATCTCACCAACCAACACGTCTGCTCCAGCTTCTTTCGTTGCCGACTCGAGTCTAGCGGCGGTGTTAACGGCGTCTCCAATAGCCGTATAATCAAATCTTTGGTCAGACCCCATGTTGCCGATAATGGCTTCTCCGCTGTTTATACCTATTCCTATCTGAATTGCAGGCAACCCTTTAGCTTCGAACTCTGTGTTGAGAGTTTCCATATTAACTTGTATTTGCTTGGCGCACTTGATAGCCCAGTCTTCGTGTCCTTCTAAATCTAAAGGTGCTCCAAAGATAGCCATCATTGCATCACCAATATACTTATCCACCATTCCATAACACTCGGCTACTGCTGATTGTTGTGCTGTAAGGGCTTTATTCATTATATACGTTACCTCTTCGGGAGTTACTCTCTCAGATAAGGCCGTAAAGCCCCTTACATCGGTAAACAGGAACGTACAGTACCGTTTCTCTCCACCTAACGTTAATAGGCTAGGATCGTCTTGAAGTCTCTTAACTTGCCTTGGGTCTAAATAATGCTCAAACTGTTTTTTAATTAATTGTCTTAACTTATACTGTTCTTTGTAATTAAGATAAAATGTAGCAGACGCAACAACAAACTGAGAAACCATCGTCCACGTTACGTCAACTAAGAAACCGCGCTGTATTAATACAAAACCTAAAAACCCCATGCCTGCAATAGACAGTCCAGAAAAAGTAAGCCCTAGATATACTCCCAAATAGTTTATAAACAAAAATACTAACAACACCCCCAAGATGAATATGAGGATTTCATACAACCTTGCGTCACTTGGGATCATTGGCATACGTTTATTAGATGCATGAATAATAGTTTCAGCCAGTGACGCTTGTATTTGATGGGGGTATAAAAGACCTTTGGGCGTGGCTACTTGAGGAAGTATGCCTTTAGCAGTAGTCCCAACTATAACCACTTTGCCCTCTACATCCATTTCAGATAAAGACGTTTCAGCGGGAGCAACCCAATTAACCCAAACTCTACCATCAAAATCAGTCGGGATAGGGTTTAACTGTTTAACTCTCACTTCTTGAATACCGTTGGCGTTGGTTTTAATAACGTAGGTACTTGTGCCTGTAACAGACTTTAAAAGCTGAGTACCAAAACTTGCCATCCAACCGTCAGGACTACGCATTAACAATGGCATTCTCCGTACTAAACTATCAACGTCTACAGGTGCGGAGACTATGCCTTGAAGAGCAACTTCTCTTAGGCTCGGAATGTTCTGTGTAACACCTTTAGCGATTATTCCTCCAATGTCGTCGCCTAAGATTACCGTGCCTTCTGTTTTAGGAATTTCTTTGTAGCCGTCAGTCTCAAACATGGCTATAACACTGGGGTAATAAGATAACGCCTCTGCAAAATTTGCATCACCTCCGAACCGATCAGGTTCACTAAAGACCGCAACCCAGGATACAGATGCCGCTCCTGCATTTAACAAGTCTATGTGTATTTTTGCTAATCGTTTTCGGGGGAAAGGCCAACCCCCTTCATTCTGTATATCCGATTCAGTTAGATTCAATAGAACTATCGCCCCCGTTGGCTCTTCTGTTTTAACAAAGTAATCAAAGGTTCTTAGCTTTACAACCTCAACCAAAGTAGGCTGATAAATTAATGCAGAAAACAACAGAGAGGACACTAGGAATATGATCGTCTTTTTCATTAACCCTCCTGCAGTATTCTAATGGTAGAATCTCCTCCGTTAATTTTTATAACATTAGAAACTCCATCTTGAATCAAAATTACGGTGTACCCTCCTGTTATGTCTAAATCTAATCGTGTATACTCGCTAACACCCCTTATAAGACTTAGCGTCTGCCCTGTGATAAGCGTAGTTATTTGTGTGTCTGCATCTGTCCCTAACGTTGTTCCGGTGACAGTAACTCCAGAGACTTGCGCTAATTTGTCCTCTTCCTTTGCTATCCCTAGTGCATCTAATACATTAAGTAAGTCCTCTAAATAATTGATATCTAAGTAATTGATGTCCAGTTCGGTAAACTCTAACTCATCATCCGCAAGAAAATCTTCTTCTAGGTAATCGATATCTAAATCATTAAAGTCTAAAATATTAGCAGTTTTAACGGTTCTTTCATCTGAAATAACTTTTTCTTCTTTTGGAGGGGTTACAATCAGCATGTTGTCAATAAAATCTAGAGTGAGATCCAGGACAACAGGTTTGGACGGAGCAGACTCATACACCGAGACCGTAGTAGCTTCGTAAGGCTTATTAAGTAATACGCTACCCATGGCCGTAATAACCTCGATCTCTCCGCTAGATACTCCGTATTGGTCGGGTAATAGGATAATAAGACTACGGCCTAACTCGTCTACGGTGGCTGTAAAATCCGTGCCGCGAATGGCGATATCAGCCGTGGGGGTCTTGAGGGATATATTCCGCTTATCTATCTGTCCTAGCTTACCGCTTATAAACCTAGCGGTGCCTAATCCAAAGGTAAGCGCCATTTTAGACTTACTAGGGTTTGCATCATAGATGTATTCATCTATTGTCAGTTGGGAGTGTTCTGTTAGCTTGACCGTAGAATCATCTAGGAACGTGATCGCCATACGACCATTCGCAGTAACAGCCTCATCGTTAGACTGAACAGAAAACTTTAAGTCTGCGGTAAATGGCGACTGCTCTCTTTTTATCTGCGCGTACCCTGATACCTCCGATACCCCGCCTATCTCAACAGCCGAGGCTTGAGCCTTGATCGTTTTGAATGATACAAAGAATACCAGAAGAGCCAACAGAAATAATCTTGAGCCAATCATTATCTTGAGTACTCAGTTGTTGTATATTAAATGTTCTTGATCCACCCGTTTGGTCAAGGTAGAAATAACCCCCAGCACTTGCATTCACACCAGTTCCTGTATATGTGAGCGTGTTATCAGAACCATCTATATCAACATAGTTAGTAGCGCCATCAATATTTATATTTGACGTTATCGTGTTGTTTGAACCCTGAATAATCCAATCAAGATCAAGGGTTGCAGCTAGTGCAGTAGTGCCTTGATTGAGGGTAAAGGTGTTGCCTGTGCCAGTGACGTTAACTAAGTGGTTGCTTGAGTCGGCACCGTAAGTATTTGAAGGGTCTACCTGAATAGTAAAAGTGTTGGTTGACCCAGTAAAATTGTAGTTACCCGTAAAGCTATCAGCCCATATGTCACCTAAGAACTTATTGGTAGCCCCGATCATATTAATATCTAGGGTCATGCTAGTCCCATCTAAGTCTAAAGGCGTTAAGCTACCCGCCGTTGAACCTAATCCACCTATCAGGTTAGATATCCCTAGCTGTTCGATATCTATGTTGGCTGTAGCCCCCGACTGATCTATGTATATTTCGTTGTCAGCCGCGAACAGCAGGGATGCAGTCATCGTTGCAATCAAGATTATTAATTTTTTCATGTTTCCAAAAGCTCCTATCGTAGCCAATGTTGATTAATTCTAAGACTGCCCCTTCTATCGCCTTCATAAGGGCTATGGTTGTAGACTCATTACGAGAGTTTCCTAACTCTATCTCAATAAGCTCAGTACCCATTTCTATAAATTTAAAAACATCTTCGGATTGTCCGTAACTGAACACGGTTTTCTGGCTCATTACTTCTATCAATATTTCGCCAGTTGCTACTGAAACCATCCGTAGTGAGACTGTGATATTATCTTCTCGGTACTGTGCGCTTTTTCCTATGCCTAAATATCTAGCACCAATACCCCCAGTAGTCAAGTTGGTATCATACGCTATAACTGCGCCTTCTAGCAATACACCCGCAAACAGCAGTGGGGGTACGCTTTTGCTCTTACTGTCCTCAGACATTTGCTCACGCGCTGATCTTATTAGCTGACGTTCTTTTGTTAAATTATCTAAGCCTACGCGCTCTACAACTCTAAAGAACATGCCGTTGCTGGCATGTTTCAAAGCTCTAATTAACAGTGCGCTTGGTTGTTGTGTAACCGCTGTAGAAAATAAAGCAAACGAACTATTGCTTTTACGCTGACCTGTTTGGTCTGTAAAAGAATTAGGATACACAGCAACAATAGGTTTTAGTGTAGGGGATTTTACGTTACGTAACTCCGTTGATTGAAGCTCGTTTATACGGACTACATCGTTTGCGCTAAATCGTTGGTTATGAGTATCTTCAAACTGGTCAAACACTGAACAGCTAGAAAGAAAAAGAACCGACAGGCAGAGTAATAGTCGTTGAGTTTCCATCAGAATCCGTTATGATTAAGGTTATAAAATCTCCGTCAACAAAATACTGGATGGTATTACCTTCAAGCTCAAGGACCCCTTCAGTACTCATTGTCTCGCCAAACAAGTTATTAACCAGTTGGCGACTTAATTCGGCATAAATACGAGACTCAAGATTGCGAATAAACCGTGCAAGCGTAGTGTTCTCTGCCTCCCGCTCTAACTCTTCTTGGTACGCCTTAATCTCAGCGGCTATATCGGCCTTACGATTGAATTCTTGGTTTTCAATAGTCAGGTAGTGGCTCGATGTATTTATGCCGTTAAAACTGGGAGACTTAAACTTGTGCGTCATTTGGTCGGCAGTAATGGGCAACGCAATCAACAAAACCGTTAACGCGAGTGTCTCAATCTTTCCTTTGATCATCTCTATCGGCCTTTGCAAGTCTATCCGTCTGAAGTAATTGCGGTACGCCTAGAATAGTTTTTAACAGTGTGTCTTGCCGAATGATTTCATTGTCGACAGACCTTACGCGATCTATTAGCGCCACCAGTATACCATGTTGACCATCTAGCTTACTTCCAAGTCTTTCTTCTAAGTGGCTTATTTGTTCCACCAGCTTGTCATCTAGAGTGTCTACTTTAGTCTCTAAGCCATCAATAATACGGTTAATCAGTTTCCAGATAAACATTCCCAACCCTAACGCCGCCGCTATTGGGAACCCGACTTCATTGATTAGCTGAACAACATCCATTACTCTACCGCAACAAACTTACCTAACTCTATAAGTTTAGCTCTGTTGGTTAAATGTTCATCTTCTATGTCTGATTTGCTTTGCCCGAAATAAGCTACCGCTAGGTGGTTGTCGATCATTAGCTGATTAATATTTACCCCGTCAACTACAACATTGCCTAGAACCCTACCGAACTTTCCTTTAGAGTCTTTTAGCTTAGTTTCAATAACAACCTTATCGCCACTATCGATCGCTTCTTGTAAAAAAGCAGAGGCTAGTTTCCCCCTAACTTTTTCATCCTTATCCCTAGTTCTACTTTCAGGTGTGTCAATCCCATAAAGACGAACCCTACAACGATAAAGAATATCAAAACCGAGATCCAGAACAACATCACAAGTGTCGCCATCAACAACCCTATCAACTGTACAACTGTATTCATACATTAGCACTTCCACCTTTTTCTTGCTTGCCGTAAGCGTGAGTTAGGATCTTTAGCGGCCTTAGGGAACTTCTTCATCTGTCCTGCAGATCGGGCACAGTAAGACTTTCTCCTTTTTGCTGCCGCACTTCCTTTTTTCACTGTTCCTGTAACCGCTGTTTTTAACTTTGATCCTGGGTTTTTCTTTTTATACGCGGCTACCCCTTTCCTAGTCATCCCCGCACCAGCCTTAGTGTTACGGTAATTACCGCCCTTGCCTGTGGTGCGTTTTATTGCAGCAGCCATTACTTTTTCTTCTTATTCTTAGGAAATCCGGCTTTCATATTACTGTAAGCTTTATCAGAAATAGTTGACTTATTTTTAGCTCGGCTAATTCCTTTCTTTTTCCTAGCATTAATATTCGCATACAACCCTTTAGCCATTACGCCTTACTCCTTGCTTTTTTCTTAGCAGCGACAGACAATTCTTTTAAATGAAAAAGTTTTACACTTGTTTTACTGTGTGTTTTGTTTGAGTGCAAAGAACCATCAGGCATTTTATGTGTTCCGCCTGTGTGAAGGGTTCCGTTTCTTTTATAATGTTTCACACCTTTCATTTACTCAGCCTCCAAAACTCTATCTCTTAGTCTAACTGCTCTCGGTCCTACTTGTATAGCCCAACGACTATCAATCATCTCAACTGCTGCTTTATCCCAGTCTTTAATTTTCATCGCATTTAAAAAATTTTTAAACTTTAACAAACGTGTAATACCTAAATTAAACGACATATTTGCTATAACTAATAATAAATCGTCAGGTAACTCTCGCCACCAAGACAAGTTTCGGTCTAAATCTTCGAATACATTCGCAATATCTTTCTCAAAACATTCTTTAATACGATCGTCAGAAACACAGGTTCCTACGTCTTGTCCATGTTCTGGGTCACTTTCAAGAACTAAATGTCCTATACCAAAAGTCGCATATCCCAAATGATCAAGATACACCTCATTAACACAGCCTTCATCAAATGTTAAGTCTTGTTGTAGTTTTTCCATATTCATATTATGTATACCAGTTCTCAGTTCCGTACCCTGTTGCGATAGTTCCTAAAGCGATTAAAGTATCCCCACCTGTAGAAACAGTAACTAGTCCTAATTCACCGACGGCTTCTACACCGTTTTCTGTCCCTTTATACAGGTTTACCCACGCTGTCCCTGTCCATAGTTGTAACTGTTTTGTTGCTAAATTCCAGATAATGTCTCCAGAATTGAATTGGTTTGAGTTGCGTTGGGTTTCATTGACATTTACGGTTGCGCCTATGTCTGCTTTACCCAAACTTAATTCTAACACTCTAACCAGCCTGTTGAATAGTTCAGGAGATAATTCTCCTGCAGCGAAGGGTAGCTTAGTTTCTAATAGCCTAGCCATTATCGGCGGCCATCTGGTTTAACGTCTAATCGCATAGAGCCAACTCTAAAGGAAGTCCCTATTGCATTAACATCGGTATCGTTAGACTGAATACGCAACACCGCTTGTCTTCCCCGTACTCTAGAATCTATTCTAGTAGTGACAGAGGTACAAGAAGAGGTTAAGGCGGTTGTTAATTCTTCTCCTGGATAGTTTCTCCGCTTTAAAACAATATCTACGTTCTGTCCTGACGCGCCTGTGTCTACGTTACCCGTAAACTGTATATCTGGAATAACCCTACTAACTGACTGAAATTCTTCTCCTGCAGGATCGAGATCAAAGTCACTAGACTCTATAAAGACGTTAGTCATCGCAGTTCCATCGTCATCGACGCCAGACTCATGGTTATAAACATAACCCACATCAGACGTTGAAGACGTTGCTTTAGGATCACTAAAAATTCCTTCGTCTAACCAACAGGTTCTAGAAAGTTCTCCTATCATCCAAATCTGTTCTTCATAGTTATACGTAACATATCTGTCTAGTACCGTATTAGTTCCCGAACAATAGAACCAACCAACCTCATTAAAACCTTTATTAACGAAACCGAATATTTGATAACTTTGTGTTTGGTTTATATCTCCGAAAACATAAGCATCAACACTACAGGGAAGTTCTTGGACTTGTCCTGAATAAGCATAAAATCCTTTCTTATCCATCCAAAACACGCCCTTAGGGGTATTCACCATAGCGTTGGGTCCAACTAAACCAACCCCTTCATTAACTAAGTTAATAGAAAATGTAAAGGGTTGACCTACAAAAGTCATTGAATATAGTGACGTATCTGTCCAAATCAACGTTTCTTGTCGAGCTCTAATCGCGCCTACAATAGCAGAGCCTGCTGAAAGTCTAAAAGATCCTGCAGTATTTGTAGCTAATGGTTCCCATTGTTCGGCATTTTCTTGATCACTCCACGCAATAAACATAGGGTCTATTGCTCCTGTTCTTGCAGTTCCTCCCCCGTTTAAGGGGTCAGCTCCAAAACAAATTACGTGTCTATCAATATCGGAAACCATAACCTGTAAGGCTAACGTCGGAGGTAAATTCGCACCTAAGTCTGTTAAGGTAACGGCTCTGACGTCTGCTCCGGCACTTTCATCCCAATAAAAAACACCCGACCCACGAGGGCATATAAGTAAATCTTCGCCGAAGTTATCATGAGACCAAAGACGTAACTGATTTGTAGATCCTAAAGCAGAAACACTTCCCCAAGTACCCGCCCCCCAGTAGTCGGATCCCCAACCTGTTGAAGGAACATAAACGTCTAAACCTACATTGATTTGATATACTGCGTCTGCGGCAGACCCACCGTTCCCAGAATCGCTGCTGTTAGCGGTAGCGGTAGCGGTAAACGTGAATGTATTTGGATTAGGCACTGCGGTAACTTGGTATTCTTGGTTTAAAACGGAGGCCGTAATAAGACCTCCTAGAGAAACGGCTCCCGCGATAGTTACGAAATCGTTAACCACTGCCCCGTGGTTTGAATCTGTTGCGGTAATAACCGCACTGCCATCAGTAGCCGCAAAAACGATACCATTAGTTGTTGTTGCTCTTATTGGGGTTATATCATAAAAAACTTGCCCGTCTACTGCGTAATATTTCCAAGTAGTCCCCAAACCAAGATATTTAGTTCCAGATAAATCTACCCAAGCATGGAGCGCCCTGCCTGTTGCTTTAAAAGAATTAGATGAAGATTTAGTCCAGCCGCCTATTTTCTCAGGCAAACCTTTACGGAAACGTATTAAATTAGAATCAAACCATCCGCCTCTATTAGAATATGCGGTTCCTTCTTTATTGATTCCAGGCTGGAAAATAAATTTTTGTAGCGGCATTACCCTCCCCCTATAAAAATCTAGTTAGGACGGCTGATCCAAGTATAAAAGGATACACTCCCCATAACAACATTTCTAATTTTTTGAATTTAGCAGAGCCTTCATCAAGGCGTTTTTCAATGTACTCATAACGAACAGTACATTCACGTTCATGAGCGTTAAGCCCCGCTAACGCATCTTTTACAGTAGGCATTATTTATCCTTGGCTTTGTTGCCCAAGAAAGCGAACTGTTCCATCACTTTATAAGCTTTTGCAACCCATACGTCATCTTTAGGGGTTTCAGTGTAGTTGCATACTACTGAGGCTACTGAAATTAGTGATGTTGCTAGTACGTAAGCATCTATTAAATAGCTCATGATGCTGTGTATCCATTACCGGCTGAAATAGCTGACGTTGTGGCTGTCATGCTTTCACTGCCCCAATCGCTCTTAGCTTTCATGAGTACAAGGTGTGCTACGTTTCTATCAACACAATCCTGTCGGTCTGCGGCTATATCTTCTGCCATAGCATTACCTGCGATTACGTCTGTAATCAATGCAATGCTGTGTCCCATTGCTGTGAAGTCTTGTGCTAGTT
>TARA_R110001583_G_scaffold41314_5_pt1 | contig 12652 bp, 13 predicted proteins | sample TARA_R110001583 | Tara Oceans TARA_R110001583 (sample SAMEA4398432) | marine metagenome | biome: Polar Biome; feature: [MES] marine water layer (ENVO:01000295) within the mesopelagic zone...; material: water (ENVO:00002006), including particulate matter (ENVO:01000060) such as...... | reverse complement strand
CATTCAAGATGCAAAGTTCAGCAAGTTGTGAGGTGAGTAGCTTCTAAGCAGAAAGTTGAAGGTCTAACTGGTTCAACCAATACTTTCTAACAACGAATATACTTGCCTCAAAACTTGCCCTGCGGGTCGCTAGCTCGAAAAGCAATTCTGCGTTGCAACACTTGATAAGGGCTAGCCATTGTCATCATGTTGCGCCTTGTCTTGCAGTCCGAGCTAGCGACTGAACAAAGCATCTCGATTGGTAACGGGTATATATTAAGCTTACTCGTTATCGCCGTCTTCATTGCTTTCATAAGCAACTGATACATGAACAATAGCGTTATAAACTAATTGACCATCAGCTTTCATTTTCTGTGATACGGTCACATATGAATCTCCCGCTAGTGTCACATTATTTGCTTGTGAATCTAAGCGCCAAAACGTTTTCTTTAAATCATTCGAGCTAGTCGCTTGTAAGGCATTCAATGTACTCATACCTTGTTTAAATGCATCGGCTTCGCTGCTTGCATCTGCTGTTAGTACAGTTTGGTTTGAATAATTAATATCATCTGCCAATGCTTGTGTGCTTAACATTGCCATTGCTGATACGGTTGATGCGATTAAAAGTGCTTTAGTAAATTTCATTTTGTTATCCTTATTAATAAATTGATGCAGCTTGTTTGGCGATGCAGTAAAACAGTTCCTCTGACCTAAACCCCTAATAAAATGATACTTCTACCGCTTAGCTTGATTAAGCTCACTTACTATTATGTTAGCGATAGTGTCATTCTATTAAGCAGGAATAGACTCTTTGTGGAGACTGTCCTAGTGCGTTTCGATGGGGTCATTTGAACAAAAGAAGTTGTCTGAGATTTGTCAAAAAAGGAATGATTTGTAATAGATTGTGCCAATAGTGGTGTTTACCATGTTTTGACACATTTGAGGATAATACCAATCCGCATCAGTATCTGATCTATCTTGTTGGTTAAAATAATAGATAGCGTCGTTGCATTCAATCGCAATAGTGAGCTATTACTCAATCATGCGCCTTGCTCAAAGGAAAAATAGTTGGATATTCCTATCTCCTTTAAGCAAGCTGAACACAGTAAATACCTGAGTTTAATAAGTGGCTTTAGCGCTATCAACCCACTCATCATCAATCATAAAAGTGCCATTATTTCTGCAATCACTATGATTAAAACCAATGAAAAAGGATAAACCGCAGCATAAGCAATTTGTGGCGCTTCAGATTCAGTCATAGAATCCGTCGCACTTAACCCTGGTGTTGATGTCATTCCACCTGTTAAGGCACCTAAAATAGATAAAAAATTAATTTTGAGAATAAAGCGCCCAACAAGCACCGTAATAATCATTGGAATTAATGTTATTACTGCGCCATAAATAAATAATACAGCGCCATGTTCTTGAATAGCAGGAACCAAACTCCTGCCTGCACTCAAACCTACTGGTGTTAAAAACATTAAAAGTCCAAACTGACGAAGTATTCGATTTGCAGAACTTGATAGGTTCCAAATGACACCTGCAAATTTTCCTTTCCAACTTAAAAATATTGATGCCAAAAGCACACCGCCTGTTAGCCCTAATTTAAGCTGGATACTGCCTAATGGAATAGCTAAAGCGCCAATTAAAACGCCTATCGCAATACCAAATGCGACGGGTAAAAAACTCGTTTGTTCAATGCGTTTTAAACTATTTCCAAAAAGTTGTGTCACTGCAGGTACGTTACCTTTAGAACAAGATATTAGGATTTTATCGCCGTATTTTATTCGATTAGTAGGGTGAGGGGCCAAGTCAATACTTGCTCTTTTTATTTGAGTAATAGTTGCAGAGTAGTTTTCTAAAAGGTTAAGCTCTTGAATTGTTTTGTTTACCACACTATGGTTACTTACCACGTACCATTTTACTTCATACAATCCACTTCTTGGAATTTCTATATCCGTTACCTTACCTAACAAAATCTCTATTCTAGATAACGCATTGACCGTTCCTACTGCTTTTATTATGTCTCCTTTTTCTAAAACCGTACTACTTGTTGGTGAAAAAGGAAGTTGATTAGGTTTCATAATACGTGAAATATTCGCTTTGGTCATAAAACGAATTTTCAACTCTTCAATGGTTTTTCCATTTACATTTTCATTATTAATAATCAAATTTTTATTGATCACTGGTGGTGTGTTAGAGCGTGATATTGTTGCAAAGTTTTCTTCTTCTTTTACCATATTTACTCTAAATAAAGCGGGGCCTAACTTTACGAATAAAATCACCCCCAAAACCCCAAATGGATAAGCAATACCATAACCGATAGATGCTAATGGTGAATTAGACGCTTCGATAGATGCCGCTAAACCAGGTGTTGATGTTAATGCGCCTGTTAATAAACCACTCATCATATTCATGTCTACATCATAAATATAGGAGATAGCCACTGCTGTTATTCCACCTGTCACAACAGTGGTTCCTGCCAGCACAAGAAGTGTTGTTCCCTGTTCTTTAAATGAACTAAAAAATGAAGGCCCGGCTTGCATTCCTATCGTGTAAATAAATAAGACCAATCCAACACTTTGTATGATGGGAGGAATACTAAAGTTTACGCCATATAGGTTGTATAGGTAGCCAAAAAAAATAGCGACAAAAATAACAGCTGATGTGTCAAAGCTAATCCCTTTTACTCGCACATTACCCAGTGCAGTACCGAGACCAATAACGAGAAATAATACGAAGTAGTCTTTAGTGAGTAATTCTGTAATAAGTTCCATAAATAATACCTATTTTTGTTAATTCCATTTAAGCCCGCAAAGATGTACGTTTTCATCATTGCGTTAGTGATTAATGTAACATAACGTACTGACATCGATAATTTAATTTATAAGCGAGTGTAGATTGCTCTTCGATTGAAACCATGGGATGAATGTAAACCCAATGACACCGGTCTTTCAATGTGAATTTATTAACTAAACATCAATAAGTTACCGTGGAGCTTTCTCCGAGCTTTTTCTACGCTCATTTTGTGTCATTCGCAACGCTCAATTATCACATAAAATAATCTCCTTAGTATGTGCGAGGTCAACGTTATGCTTTTACTAGGTTATTTATGAACTTATTAATTATTCTAATATGCAACAAAGGTTAAACGTGGAGCGCTTGTGTTAAAGCACCCAGTTCCCTTTCATAGGCGGGAACCGTTGCTATATGAATAGGATTGCAAAGTGCAACCGTTCCAAATGAGAAGCTTATTGCAAGTTAATCCGTTGCGGTCGATTTTCGATGGTTTTTATAATGGCCTCGATAACATGGCAAGATATGATTAAATCAGGCGAACTAGGGGGATTAGGTTTAGTTAATATTGAGACCCTGGTCGCTTCTTCTGAGCAGAAAAAAGCAATAGCACTTTGAGGTTATAGGGCATGATAGGGAGCAAACCTATTTTCACCTTGGAAGCTTTGTCAAGGGAACAACCATTCTTCTATGGCTTCCAACCGTCTGCACGAAATATGACGCTTTAGGACGCTATTTTTTATTTACCGAGTAGCTAATTTAAAATAGCTATGGTCATTAAGTGCTTTACTAATCATCATCGCTCCTTCAAGTAAGCTAACCGTCATTATCGCTGCATGTGATGGATCTGTTTCACCATTGGCAGTATGGGCTGCATTTAGCCATGCTAAGTTTTTCTCAAAAAAGCGTTTTACCTCAAGTTGAACTTTTTCAGGTAAGCTTTCATTTTGCGCGCCCAACAGGCCACACAAACACATTTTATTATCGGTTAATAAAGCGCCTCTAAAAATTTGTGTGTATCTATCTATTGGGTTTTCACCCTTTGATTTTATCTCATCCACATCACCTAATGCAGCTAAAAAAGCATCAGTATATTGATGCGCTAGTGCTGCACCTAAATCGGCTTTAGTAGGAAAGTGATAATGAACACTCGCACTTTTAATTCCAACTTCGTTGGCTATTTCTCTAAAGCTAAAGTTATTGTAACCGCCTTGGCGTACTTTATTTTCAGCGACTTTTAAGAGTTCTTCTTTTTTACTCATGATCATTTTCCTATTGCTAGACAAACAATTATCTAACAGTAGATAGTCTATTACAAGGTATTTGAATTGTGAGGACCCCTTTAAAAAGCCTATTTAATTATCCAAGTAATCTGTTAACAGATTGCCATAACGGCATATTAATGATCAAAAATGATAGGGCGTCATACCTTTATTGGAACCATTCTTTTACCTGTTTTAAAGGTATTTAATTAAAAATAGCGCACTAAAATCAACGTACTTACCCTCAGGTCGCTTGTGTGATATTTGCACACTCGTCAGTTTGTATTACCCATTATCATTAAGATAATTCAAGTGTTCACAATCGTATTCAAAATTGACGCCTACAGATAAAATAAAATTTACTTTATTAATCAGTCTTTTAGGGCGTTAATAAATTTAATATAAATAAACTTGTTGACTACCTATCGGTAGGTAGTTATTATTTATTTGTTCAACGCAAAGTATGTTTATAAGGTTAATCGATGATTAACCTAAAAATATATTTCATAATTAACTTATTACAGACGGGTATTAACAATGATTGGATATACGACTATTGGTTCAAAAGATTTAGACAAAGCAGTTTCTTTTTACGATGGCTTACTAGCATTAGTCGATGGAAAAAGAGTCATGGAAATGGATAGAATTAAATTCTATGGAACAGATGCTGGTGGTGCAATGTTAGCCGTTTGTACGCCTCATGATAACAATGAGCAAACCGTAGGAAATGGGCAACAAATTGCAATACCTGGTGGTTCTATAGAAGGTGCACAAGCGCTTTATAATAAAGCGCTTGAACTTGGAGCGACTGACGCCGGTGAACCAGGGCAACGATTTGATTTTTTCTATGGTTCATATGTTTATGACTTAGATGGGAATAAGCTTTGCTTCTTCCATATGACTTAATTTTTGAGTTGAAAGCCCCCAAAAGGTGAAGGTGTTTACTGTTAATTACTAACAGAGTAGTGAGTTTGTTAGTAATAATTATTCTAGTGTAATGACAAAGTATTAATATAACCAATGCACTAACTCAAACAACGAGGAATTATAAATGAAAATAGCTGCAAATTTTAACCAACGCGTTGTTGTGCATAGCCAGTCAATGGCGTGGATATCATCACCTATGCCAGGTGTCGAAAGAAGACCGCTTGATAGAGTTGGCGCTGAAGTCGCTCGTGCAACGACCATTGTTCGTTATGCTCCAGGGAGTAAGTTTTCTCCACATGTACATACAGGGGGAGAAGAGTTTATTGTGTTGGAGGGGGTCTTTCAAGATGAGCATGGCAGTTACCCTGTTGGGTCTTATATAAGAAATCCACCACAATCAAAACATCAACCGAGTTCAGAGGTTGGCTGTGTGATATTGGTAAAACTTTGGCAATTTCAACCTGACGATAGAACGCATGTCTGTTTACAAAGCGATTCTATGAGTAGTGTTCCCTATGCTGATTTTGCAGGTGTAAAAGTAATGCCTTTGTATAAAGATGATATTGAAGAAATGAACCTATTACATTTTGAAAAAGGAACGGAAATCTCATTACAGGCAAAAGATGGAGCTGAGTTATTTGTATTAGAAGGTTCATTAGAGGAGCAAACCGATAGATTGGTTAAACATAGTTGGTTACGTGTTCCTCTAAATACTCATCTCAAACTTAAAGCAGGTGATGAAGGTGCAAAAATATGGATAAAAACGGGTCATTTGATTGATGTAGAGAATCAAATTAAACGTGTTAATGAACATAATTAACATCTAACACCTTACTTTCTCAATGTAGTCTTTATTTACTCATTGATGAAATAACTTTTCTAAATATCCGGTCTGGTTCTTATATCACGTTATAATTTATCTATTCATCACGTTATTTAAGAGAGTTTTATGCAAAAAATATTAGGGTTAATGTTATCAACATCGATGCTTCTTTATATGCCATTTGCTAACGCAGATAAAGCCGTATTAGCCGGTGGTTGCTTTTGGTGTATGGAATCTGATTTTGAAAAACTACCGGGGGTGACGGATGTTATTTCAGGTTTTACGGGGGGCGAAATTGATAACCCCACTTACCAAGGTAACCATGATGGGCATTATGAAGCTGTTGAAATTACTTACGATGCTAAAAAAGTAAGCTATCAAGAAATATTAGATCATTACTGGGTTAATATTGACCCTTTTGATGGCGAAGGGCAGTTTTGTGATAAAGGATCGAGTTATTTAAGTGCTGTTTTTGTTGCAAATGAGCTGGAGCGGTCGCTTGCTGAGCAATCTAAACAAGCGGTAATCAATGAGTTTTCTGATCAGACTGTCGTGACGCCTATATTAACGGCAAGTACTTTTTATCCTATAAAAGGTAAAGAAAGCTACCATCAAGACTATTACAAAAATAACCCAATACGTTACAAGGCTTATCGCTGGAATTGTGGGCGTGACCAACGTTTGAAAGAGATTTGGGGTGATAGAGCGACCCATTATTAATCGTTAGTTAAATAAAATAGGGATGCCCTGAGCGTTTGTCTAACGGTAAGATTAAAATCGTTAAATGAAGTTAGGGGGCTCGAATTCCCCCTATGAATCTTTTGAAATTCATATGAATATATTTGTTGATTGTATTTATTGATTCAACGATGCAAAAATTTACTTATAAATAGACCAAGTGAATGACCTATTTAATAGGTAAAAGAAGCAGATAAAAATCAACTTTTTCCCTCGATTAACTGCTTCCAAAGATACAAAGTTTAAACGACAAAGATCAAGCACCCTTAAAGATGATTTTTATATTGAATAAATGTCATTATTGATTCATTATTTAATGATAATTAAAAATCTACAGTTAAAACAATGCCTTTTGTTTTAGTTATGATTTATTTTAGAAATTATTATAAGGGTGTTCATGAAAACTGAAAATGAGCAAGGTAGCCAAATAGATTCAATTACTAAACTACCCAATAGAACATTTGGTAGGCAGCTGGTTGAACATTTTATCATTAAAGATAACGTGCAAGAAGTACAAGTTATCGTGATAGAAATCTCTCGATTTGGGCAGATAAGTGACAGTGTCGGTAACACGGTTGCTGACCGGATTTTAGCGAAGGTGGCTAAGCGTCTATCAGCAGTTTTTACTAACGCATTATGTATTTATCGAACTCATGGTGATCATTTTTGTTTGGTATTTAGTGGTAAAGTTAATTTAAAAGAAGAGATTGCACGTTTACTGGATTTTGCCCAACGTCCTTTTGCGATCAGTGGCAATGTGATCGTATTGAGCATTAGAATGGGCATAGCGGTCGCTGATGTAATAAGTCAATCCTTCCGCGATACTATGCACGCTGCTGAAGCAGCTTTACATCATGCCAATAAGAACGGTGTAAAGGTCTGCTTTTTTGAAGCCGACATGCTCCAAAATGCAAAAAGTTCTCATCAAATTGCTAATGATCTTCGTCGTTCTTTAATGACAAACTCTCATGAATTATATAATGCGATCAATAGCGAAGATTTCTATCTTGTATACCAACCTATTTTCTCAATGCTACATAATAAGGTCACTGGATTTGAGGCTTTGTTACGCTGGAAACATCCTCAGAAAGGCATTGTGATGCCCTCCGAATTTATTCCTGTAGCAGAAGAAATTGGTGTGATGGATATTTTAGGTGGCTGGGTATTAGGCAAAGCTTGTTCGGATATTGTTAAGTTACAAAAAGAATCTCAACAACCCGATATTATGATCAATATTAATGTTAGCCCAGTGCAATTCTTAGATGTAGATATCCTCATTAACTCACTTCAAGATGCTATTACAGAGTCTGGTATTCAGCCTGAATTAATTCGGCTTGAAATAACTGAGTCATCAGAGTTCATGAGCACAATGGAAAGCGCGCTTGAAAGAGTGAAGCAATTGGGCTGTCAAATTGCGATTGATGATTTTGGCACAGGTTATTCTTCGATTGTAAAATTAACGACGCTACCGATTGATTTATTAAAAGTTGATCGCTCCTTTGTCTTTATGCTGGATTCGCCGGATCCGGTTAAATCTAAACAAGCCTTACTCATTGCACGTAGTGTTTATGGCTTAGCACAAGCATTAGAATTAGATGTGATTACAGAGGGAATTGAAACCGCTGAACAATTAGCAATAGTTGAAAAGCTAGGTGCAGACTTGATACAGGGTTTTTATTTTGCGGCACCGATGCTCGAAACTGAGATGCTAAACTATTTAAATCATTCTAGAAGCTAGTTAACGGAGTCATTATGTCGAATTTATACCAGTTATCTTACATTAGTAAAAATTTAATTGATCGGGATAGGCTGGCATTAGAAGCACACATTAAATCAATACTGGATTCTGCCACCAAAAATAATCTCAAACTGGGTATTACTGGTGCATTATTATATTCCGGCGGTTATTTTTGCCAAGTGATCGAAGGGGAAGAAGAGAATATCGAAGATCTTTTTGAAAGTATTCAACGTGATAACCGACATGCAGAAGTGACCGTACTCAATTTTGAAAAGATAGATGAAAGAGATTTTTCTGAATGGTCGATGGCCTTTGCAGGAATTGAAGATGCTATGAGGTTTGATATCTCAGGTATAAAAGACGCTAAAGACACGATTGCAATGAAACAAACGGGTAAAGATATTGTGAGTGTTCTAACGGCGTTAGTAAAAAAGAAGCAAGCAACACAAGCTAGTTAATGCTTTGCACAAAAGAGCCTGCTTTTTATTTATTTATAATATTGAGATGTTAAGGGTTATCCTTAATCCAAGAAGAACTCCTTAACTTCAATAACCCAATGGATGGTTTGATGAAATACGATTATCTCATTTTCGATCTAGATGGCACTCTTAGTGATCCAAAAGAAGGCATAGTAAAATCAATTAATCACTCTTTGACGTCTCATGGATTTAGTGAGCGTAGCGATGATGAATTGTGCCAGTTTATCGGACCTCCCATGGAATACATTTTTTCTAGCCTTGTTTCCTCTAAGGACAATAAATTAATTAGTTCCTTAATAGCAACATACCGTGAACGATATGCAGATATTGGGTACTCTGAAAATGTTTTGTATTCTGGTGTTGTTGATTCCCTTGAAAAAATAAGTTCAATACCTAATATTAAATTGGGCATTTGCACATCAAAACGAGTGGATTTTGCGGAAAAAATCCTTGAGTTGTTTTTAATCCAAAAGTACTTTTCTTTTGTTAATGGTGGTGATGTTGGTATTGAAAAATGGCAACAATTATCTTTCCTTCTTGATCAAAATATCATTAATCATAAATCTCTCATGATTGGTGATAGAAATGTGGACCTAACTGCTGCACATAAAAATAAACTCGAATCTGTTGGTGTTTTGTGGGGATATGGTTCCTACGCTGAATTAAGTGAGCATAATCCTGTTCGTATTCTCAGTAATCCATCTGAACTTGTGAGCCTTGCTAGATAAGCGATTAAACAGGGCGATAGGTTTATCTAGGTAGTGGTGTTAGCATCTTTACTTTTATTATTCTGTGTTCATTATATTTTTGAATAGGATTCAAACTTGACTTTATTTTTCTCTCGTATTGTTTTTTCTGGGGCGATTGCTTTTATCAGCTCTATTGTTTTCTTAATAGGCTGTAGCCAAGTAAATACAGATCCTAATTATCAAGCCTCAGACTCTTTACCTGGTTATTCACAAGACAATTTTCAACAGTACATTGATGAGACAAAACAGTGGTTATCACAGCATCGCGTATTTAAAACAGATGACACTGAAAAAGAACTACAAGCTAATATACCTTTTGAATTAATGCCTGAAAACCCCAATGGTGATGCTGTTCTTTTAGTCCATGGTTTAGGAGATTCTCCATACTCTTTTATTGATATTGCACAACACTTAAGCTCACAGGGTTATCTTGTCAGAGCTGTGTTATTGCCTGGGCATGGCAGTAAAGTGGGCGATCTCATGTTACCTACATTGGAAGATTGGCAAAATGTGGTGAGACATCATATTATTTTGCTTAAAGAAAAATCAAATAAACTCTGGTTGGGTGGTTATTCTACAGGGGCAAACTTAGTGACATCAGAGGCATTAAATGATGACGATATAGAAGGCTTATTACTTTTTTCACCGGCCTTTAAACCGGGAACGTCACTCGTGAAATGGGCTAAAGCAGCGAGTTATGTCATGACATGGGCAGATCAAGATCCTGAAACTAACTATACTCGTTATAACTCTTTACCCATGAACGGCGCTGCTATTTATTATGATACAGCAAAAATTGTACAGAATGATTTACAGCATAGTACTTATAACAAACCCGTTTTTATGATGCTCAGTGAAGGCGATAGTGTCATTGATAGCACATTTCCCACCACGGTATTCGAAACACAATTTAGCAATCAAAATAATCAACTGATATGGCAAGGCGAGCGTGTTTTATCTATTGCCAAAGCTACCACTTTCAGCATGGACCGACCCGATTTACATATCGTAAATGGTTCTCACATGGGGTTGTTATTTGCACCTAACAATATCGATTATGGTCAAGAAGGCACGATACGAATATGTAATAATGGGCAAACAAAAGAACAAGAAAAGGCTTGTGAACAAGGGGCGGATATATGGTTTTCTTCTTACGGTCTGAAAGAAGAAGGCAAAAATTTTGCGCGTTTAACTTACAATCCTTATTTTGAACAAAGCATGGAAAAGCTAGATTCGGTAATGAAGAATCAGCCTTAACTATCCACTATTCTGGTCTATACAATAGGAAGTTTTATGAAATTAACCCTTTACCATATGGGACATTGCCCCTTTTGCAAACGTGTGATTAAAGTCATTCAAAGCGCTAAAATAGCCGTCATTTATAAAGACTTAGATGTTCATGATAAATTAAGAAAAGAATTAATCACTGGCGGTGGAAAACAACAAGTTCCTTGTTTATTAATAACGGAGAAAGGTCAAAGTGATCGCTGGTTGTATGAGTCTGAAGACATCATTACTTTTTTAAAGAAAAATTATTAATTTTTAGAATAAGGTTTCTAGAATATTACGACCTAGAGCCTTATTTGAATATGTCTGTTGTTTTTTAATGTTTTCCTCAGGCTATCGATTTAATCTCTTCTTATTGTGAAAACAACATTATCTCTCCTTTAAAAAGAAAGACTTAATCCTATTTTTTTGACTCGCTAGTTTTTTAATTCATAATAATACCATTCTGCATAATATTGTGATCAGGGTTTGTTGAGGGAAAATGATGGAGAGCAAGGCGCATGATTGAGTAATAGTTGCTATTGCGATTGAATGCAACGACGCTATCTATTATGTTAACCAACAAGATAGATCAGATACTTATGCAGATTGGTATAATCACACTTTGCAAAAATAATGCTTAAGCGGGAGTCTATGAGCGAACTTATATTTATCGGTATAGCGCAGGCTATCTTCACTATAGTGTTTGTTATTTCTAAACCAAATCGCCCTATAAGTGATAACGTTCTGATATTTTGGATTATTTTTCTAGCTATGCCACTCATTACACGCGCAGTGAGTCCGGCTGTTTTAGATATCTCTATTCCACTGTTCGACAAAAAATTAGCATATCCGCTCTGTTTTGGGCCTTTTTTGTGGCTTTATGTTAAATGTGTCACAGGTGATACCGAAAAGTTTAGGGCCTCTTATCTCTGGCATTTTATTCCCTTTGTATTGGTGACTATTTTTCAGGTTGTATTCCAGGAAGCACCGCTTAATGCTGAATTTAAAAGAGTTAATAGCCTCTTCAGTAAGCTGATATGGGGAGCTAATATTACCTCGCTATTTTGTTATTCTGGTGTGGTTCTGTGGCGTTTGCAAAAGCACAGTAAGGAAGTATTGAATAGTTTTTCTTCGTTAACTACTCAAATAACACTACGTTGGTTAATCTGGTTAACTTGTGCATTTGTTATCGCTTATATGTTGCCCTTACTGGCTCGTTTTGCGTCCTTACCGTTACCATTGCAAGCGCACGGTTATGCTTTCACTGGTTTTATTTTTATATTAAGTTTTTTTGGTTTAAAGCAAACTCAGGTATTTATAGGACACAAAGCAAATGCTGTTGAAGAACAAAAAGGGGGCTTGCACGTTGATGAATACGAGAAAGATGAAGATGTTTTACAAGATAACGAAGCGTTGCCAGAAATAGCACAGGAAACAGAAAAAAGTATTCAGCAGCCCATTAAAAAGAAAGAAAAATACGAACGTTCGGGTTTAACTCAGCAACGCGCACTTCAGTTACTTGAGCGCCTTGAGAGCTACACTCAAAATGAAAAGCCTTATCTGGATGCAAACCTGACGGTAGATAAATTGGCAAATCAGTCTCATATCCCAAGGCATTATCTCACTCAAATTTTTAGCGAACAGTTGAATAAAAATTTTTATTTATATATCAATGAATACCGGATTAATAATGTACAACAGCTATTAAGTGATCCAGAAAATAAGCATATGACACTACTGGATATTGCCTATGAATCTGGCTTTAACTCAAAATCGACATTTAATACTATCTTTAAAAAAATAACTAATATGACTCCCAGTCAATATAAAAATAATAAGGTTCGATCTTAATCTTTATTCAACCCTTTGTTTTATAGTGTAATTTATTTTTT
>TARA_R110001583_G_scaffold114863_1_pt1 | contig 12652 bp, 16 predicted proteins | sample TARA_R110001583 | Tara Oceans TARA_R110001583 (sample SAMEA4398432) | marine metagenome | biome: Polar Biome; feature: [MES] marine water layer (ENVO:01000295) within the mesopelagic zone...; material: water (ENVO:00002006), including particulate matter (ENVO:01000060) such... | reverse complement strand
GTTGTTAAATAATTTATTTACATTTATAAAAAATTAAGCTATGAAGAATGATAAATTAAAAGAGTACTGCAATTTACTATGTCCAGATTTTAATTATAGACTTAATCCTTCAAATTTATTATTTGAACTTCAATACCAACTTCAATTTTTAAAATCGGAAATCTTTCAAAATATAGTTGATACTGATAGCAAAAGTCATTTCTATTTAGATTTTGTTCTAAATGAAATTCTAATTCATTTTAAAACCCTAAATACTGACTCAGAAGATGAAATTAAATTTACACTTAATAAATACAACGTTAGTTTAGAAGATGTCCTCAACTTTAATATTAAAAATGATAGCTTTTCAGAATATTTTAATAAAAATTATAATGCATTTGAAGAAAATAAAAAAGAACAGAAAACCTATCTGCAAATTCAAATACTATTCAATAATTATTTTTCATTAATTTATGGTCAAAAGGTTTTAGATTTTGTGAATGACCTTAAATCCGAAAAACATACTGTTGAATCCAAAAACGAAAAAATAAAATGGATAGGTAAACCTTCTCAATTAGGTTTTATAATTGGAATGCTTACTGACTTAGAATATATTGAACCTCCAAAAAGAAAATCAAACGACATAAATTACACTCAATTCGCAAAACAAATTAAAAATGTATTTGAAATTGAAACAACCGAGAGTACTTTATCAAAATATTTAAATTTAGAATCAGAAAAAGGACAAGAAACATTGCGGAAATTTGAAAAAGAAAATTTCTCAATTCCTCGTAGAAACATTGTAAGTTAAATTGCTATAAAACTATCACTATTGGAAGCCGTACTTAAATTACAACAAGCATTAACAAAAAACTACTACAAAACCTTTCTAATTTCATTAAATGGCAATAATGATATTGACTTTAATTTATATGATGAATGGATTATATATAAGGGTGAAGAATATTTAGAAAAAAACCTTCTGGTAATTCAAAGGGATTCAAGAAAAATAATTGACGACATTAAACCCATTTATATTGATGCAATTAGTGAAATATACTTAACCTTTGCGAGTCTAAAAACCAATGAAGAAAAATTAAATTACCTAACAAATACAATAAGGTTTATCAATATAGCTATACTTCAATTACAAAAAGATATGATTATTGACAACACCGAATCCAATTATCACTCTAAAATAAACAATGCTCACAATTTTGTTTCTTTTGATGATGTTTTAAGTGAATTTATTAAGATGACTACCTCTAAATCATTTGATGATAAACGAAAGTTTAAATCTAATTTCTATTATGACTCTTGGGATCTTGACTATTTCAATATAAGAACTCAATATTTAGGCTTTCTCCCCACTGCACTCTACTCTATCGCTAATTGTTTTTTAAAAATTTTACAAAATAACTTAAACAAAATAATTCCCCTTGAGCAAAACACTATTATTAGTGAATTAACTTCAAAACTAAATTGGAATAGTAAACCTGCTCATTTAGGTTATTTATTAGGAATTTTAGCCGACTTAGATTACATAGATGCACCAAAAAGACAAAATGGAAATATAAATTATACCCAATTTGCTAAAGAAGTTTTGCAAACGTTTAAATTAAAAAAAGGAACAGAAGCTACACTTTCTAAATACCTTAACACAAGTACTGAAAAAGCACAAGAAACTGAAAGAAATTTTAAAAATGCAAGTTTTAATATACCCCACAAAAAAGAAGTAAGCTAATACCGTTCGAGTACCTGCTGGTACGTTTACTGAAACCCATTGCATTTACTTTTACATCGTTAAATCTAAAAATATATAACGATGCAAGAAAGCAAAATCACACAAGTACACGGAGTAAATCCACAAGAATTTAAAGAAAGTATCATTTCAGACATTAGAGCTGAATTTGTAAAGCTATCAAAAAACTTCCAACCTATTTTACCTCCCGAATATCTCACAAGACAAGAGGTTGCCAAAATCCTTAAAATTTCTTTAGTCACTTTAAGTGACTGGAATAGAAAAGGTATTTTAAAACCCTACAGATTAGGAAATCTTATCCGATACAAACAAAGCGAATTAGACCAGGCATTAATCTCAATCAATAAAAAGTAATAGTTGTACGACACTATTAAAATAGTGCAACAATTAAACCAACTACCTAAACAAGTTATGGAAGAGGCAAAAGAACCTTTTGAATGGTACGGTTTACTTTGGAAACCGAAATTTAACAAATTTGGTTACCTAACTGTATATTATTCAGAATTAAAAAACCTTAATCTATTTTTACGTGGTAGTGAATTAACAGTAGTCAATTCATTACAAAAGTTTTATATGGATAATAATTATGAGGCATTTACATATTCTCAAGTAATAGATGCATTTGAGAAAATGAATGATTTACTGCCATTCAATATTTATGAAGCAGCAGTAAAAAAAATAGCAGTAGGTACTGTAATTCAAGAAGATGCATCCCCAATCCTAAATACTTGGAGTAGTTTTTCAAATAAAAAAGCATTCCCAATGCTAAGTAGAAATAAAATGTATGGTTTAAAATATTTCCTTACTGAGTACGACGTAAAAGGTTACGATAAAACCACCGAAGTAAAACACCACAATAACATAAATTTAAATCAGCAGTATTTCAGGTTTGAAGTTGAAGTAAAACGTGTAAAAAATTTAAACAGAGGTATAAATCAAATAGGGATTTACACAGTTCAAGACTTAATTAATCCTATAAAATATCAAAAATTAGCACATTATTTAATTTGCAAGTACCGTAAAATAGAGAAGAAACCAATCATCAATTTAAATGAAACGTCCTTAAAGGAAAAACGATTAATTGCTACTTTCAAAGATATTGAAGTATTAAACAGCATTAAAAAAAATCACCCAGATAGCTATAAAAAAGATAGAAAAGAATATAAATGTCTCACCAATAAATTAGATAATAATATCTTCCAAAATCACATAATTAATAAGTTAAACCAACAAATTCAATACAGTATAAATAACTAATGTTTTTCAACTTGTAATATAGTGTAAAACAGGGGTAAAAATTAATAATTAAAAATAGTAAAATGATAGAGATAAGTAAATCAGAATTAAGAGAAATAGAAATTAAATTAGATGAAACAATTAAGCGATTAAACAAGCTGCAAAAGAATGTATTTAATTCAGAAATAATAGACAATGTAGACTTTATTCAATTAATGCAAATAAGTAGTAGTACAGCTAAAAACTGGCGTAACAAAGGTATAATTGCCTATTCTCAAATAGAAAATAAAATATATTATAAAATAGATGATATTCAATCAATGTTAGATACACATTACAGGTCTTTTATATCCTAAACATAAAGAAACCCACCTCAAAATAGCTTGAAAGAAAAAGAGAGGTGGGTAAAAAAAAATTGCTATGAAATAGGTTACCTATGAAAATAACCTAAGTCTTCAAATATAGTAATTTTTTATATACTAAATCATTTTAATATTGTATATTTGACACATATTGTCAAGTCAAATAATGTACAATGAATGAGTTAGGTCAAGAACTTAGGAAAGTAAGAGAAGCTAAAAATATTTTATTAAGACAAGTATCATCTTTCTTAGAAGTAGATACAGCTTTAATGAGTAAAATAGAACGAGGCGAAAGAAATTTACATAGAGATCAAGTAATAAAACTTTCAGAATACTATAATGTATCTCAATCAAAACTAATAACACTTTGGCTTTCTGATAAAGTATTAAACACCCTTGTAAATGAACCTTTAGCTATATACGGAATTAAAAACGCATTAAAAAAAATTAAAAAATAGAAAATGAATTTAGAAAAAGCAAAACCTTTTCTTAAATGGGCAGGTGGTAAAACACAATTAATAGAAGAAATTAGCAATAATTTACCCGTGTATGTTAACAACACCCCGTTTACCTACATAGAGCCTTTCGTTGGCAGTGGTGCAGTTCTATTTTGGATGCTTGAAAAATATCCTAATATAGAAAGAGCAATTATCAATGATATAAATACAGATTTAACAGATTGTTATAAATCAATTAAATTTAATGTTGAAGAATTAATTGAACTATTAGCTACTTGGCAAGAAGAATTTAATACAGTATACTTTGATGATGAAAAAAAGAAAGAGTATTATTACGAGAAAAGAAGTTTATTTAACACAAGAAAATCAAATCAAACAACACAAAGTGCTTTATTTATTTTTTTAAATAAAACTTGCTTCAATGGCTTATATAGGGTAAATAGTAAAGGTGGTTATAACGTACCTGTTGGTCGTTCAGCATCTTTACCTGCAATTTGTAGAGAAGATAATTTAAGGTCTGTATCTAAAGTACTTCAAAAAGTAGATATTTTGAATGGTGATTATTCTAACACTTTAGAATTAGCTAATGAAAATACTTTCTTTTATTTTGACCCACCCTACAAACCATTAAGTAAAACTTCTAGCTTTAATTCATATGCTAAAGATGAATTTGACGATGAACAACAAATTAGATTAAAGGAGTTTTGCCAAATTTTAGATAATAATGGTTATCAATGGTTATTAAGTAATTCAGATGTTAAAGGAAACGACCCTGAAAATGAATTTTTTGACAACTTATATAATGATTTTGAAATAAAAAGAGTTTTTGCACGCAGAAGTATTAATTCTAAATCAGATAAAAGAGGAAAATTGACAGAATTACTTATTAAAAATTAAGAATTTCAAAATATAGATTAAATTAAAACAACATATTTTTATGTTGTTTTTTTTATGTAAAAAATATTGCAATACTATTTCATCCATTAATTCATTATTAATTGAACAATATTTAATAAATTCACATCTTTAAAATAAAAAATTAAAACTATGAAAAAATTAACAGGATTTTTAAATTTAAATTCTGATGATGAATTATTTAAATATATCATATCAACTTTAAAAACAAAAGGAATAACACAATGGGACTACTTTGTTAAGTGGGATAAAGTTCATAATAATGTGAAACCTTACGAAGTTGAATTGAATATTTTAAATGTACTAATCGGTAAAGAAAATATTGCAGAAGAATTAACTAATTTAATTTTACAATATCCTAAAGTTGTAAATGTTATTCCACTTTTATTAGCTATCCGCTTTAAAAATAAATCCGAACAAAAAATAAACATCGTTTCAGATCTTAAAACATTTTCATATGATCATTATGATTTGTCAATTAAAAAACCAAATAGGTCTGAAGCTGAAAATATTGCTTCTTTTTTTGTAGGTTGCGGTTTAGCAGTTTTAGTAAAAGATAAAAAGATTAAAAACTTGGTTGACTATGCAACAGGTGTAGAAGTTGGTTTAGATAGTAACGGTAGAAAAAATCGAGGTGGTCATCAAATGGAAAATGCTGTAGAATTTTATATTAATGAAGTTTGTGAAGAACTTAATTTGTCTTATATAAAAGAAGCTAATGCCGCAGCCATTAAAAACACTTGGAATATCGATTTAATTTTAGATAAATCATCACGTAGATTAGATTATGTAATTAATAATAATGGTAAATTGATTTTCTTTGAAGTAAACTTCTATAATGGCGGTGGTTCTAAATTAAAATCGACTGCTACAGAGTACGTAAATATGAATCAATATTGGAACAGCCAAAATATAGAGTTTATCTGGATTACCGATGGCGCAGGTTGGATGAGTGCTATCCTTCCTTTAAGAGAGTATTTTGACAAAGCAGATTACTTATTGAATTTAGAAATGTTGAAAAATGGAATACTTAAAACAATTTTTCAATCACCAAAAAGTATTTAATCTAATTTAGTTTTTCTGCGATGGAGTCTTCTTTACTTATAACTTTGTTATTTACAATATTTATAATCTCAATTACTTTATTAATAATTATTAACCGTACTATTTTGAAAAATTTATTTATTACATACCTAAATCCAATAATATATTTATTGGATTGGAAAACATTATGGAAAGCATTTTTAGATTTGCTTTTAATTGCATTATTTACAATGCTTTCCAGTATAATAACAATTATAAGTTTATTAGTGAAAAGTAATGGTAATATAAAATGGGAGCTACTTTATGACAAAGGCAATTTTTTCCTTTATGCAATTTCTTTATTTAGCACATCTTTAGTTTATTATTTGCATAAAAAAGACAGAGTTACAGGTAAATATTTAGTTATGATTCTAATGATTTTATGTGCCATAACTTTTACAAATTTCAGTGATGGCCAGAAATCTACCACTGACTTTACCAAATTCGGATCACTTGTTGCGATATTCATTTCAGCACTAACTCTAATAATTACACAGTATTATCAACATTTAATTTTATTAGATTTAAGTGAAGAAGATAATTCTAATCAAAATAGATTAAACAAAATAATTAAATATTAATTTGATATGAAAATAGATTTTAATAAACAATACATTACCCTTCCTTGTTTAGAAGCAACTCAACCAATAGGAGAAATGTATGTAGCAGTTATTGATTCTGATACTCTAGAATACATATCATTAGCAGATGTAAGACGTTTAAAGGAAAATAGAGAAGTTGAAGAATACACGGGGATTCAACGTCAATTAAACCCCAGTAGAGAAAAGGAAATCGGTAAATATGTAAATTTAATAGACGCTACTTTTCCTAATAGTATAATTTTATCAATTTCTTCAGATAATGCCTCATATAATAAAGATGATAAAACTTTAACTATTTTATATAAAGATAATGTAGCAAAAATACTTGATGGTCAACATAGAGTTGCTGGCTTAAACCATTTTACTAAAAAAGGTAGTCTTTTTCAATGTATAGTGACAATATACTTAGATATGGAATTAGAAGATCAGGGTATTGTTTTTGCTACTATAAATACTGAACAAAAACCAGTAAGTAAATCCCTCGCATCTGATTTATATTCATTTGCTAAATCTAGAAGCCCTCAAAAAACTTGTCACACTATTGCAAGAGTTTTAGATAAGGAACCTAAAAGTCCTTTTTATGGTAAAATAAAAATTTTAGGAACTGCTAATGATGCGGAAAAAGAAACAATAACCCAAAGCACGTTTACAAAAGGTATTATGCAATATATTTCAAAAGATCCTCACGCTGATAGACAGATTTACAAACACAATAGATTATTCTTTGGTACTAATAAGCCTGAATATGCTGATGCAAAAGATTTTAATAAGTTAGTTCTTCGCAAATTATTTATAGACGATGAATCAGATAAGGGTATAACTCAGCTAATAGTAAATTACTTTCAAGCAATTCAAAATAAATGGGATTATTCTTGGAATACTGTTATAAACAATAATATTTTGAACAAGTCAACTGGTTATATAGCTTTGATTAGATTTTTTAAAGATGTTTACCTAGCATTAAGAAAAAACGAAGATGACATTATTTCAAAGGAAATGTTTATTGGATTTTTTAATAAAATTGACATTAAGGATGGTACTTTTACTAATGAAAATTATGTACCTGGAGGAAAAGGTCAATCTGTATTATATAATGAATTAAAAGAAAAATCTGGTTTAAACCAATAAAATATGGCAATTCGTCAAGATAATTCAATTAATCAAATATTAAATAATATTGAACAATATAATAATAGAAGTTTCATTCGTAACTTTTTATTAAATAAATGGATTCAAGAAAATTCAGGCACAAAATATAGGTACTTTGTAGAAGTATTAGCAAATGGTAATAGATTATATCTAGAAAGACCTGGAAGACTTAATAAAGGGTGTGATTTTGTTATATATATTGAAAATACACATCAATGGAAAAATGGTAACGATAGACCACCTGACCATAATTATATTTTAAATGACTTATCCTTAAAAAAACAATCTTTAAATCAAGCAGAATGGACTTCGCTTCTTAATTCTATAAGTAGTATCTATAATTGTGAAACGTATAATTCTGCTATTCGACATATTTCTAATTTACCAATTATTAATGGTCATAGCTATGAATTATTATTGAAAACTATTAGGTGGCTTTTTATTGAACAAGATATTACATATTGGTCAGGTCAAGGAAGAGGAATGTTTTTATCAGCAATTCAAAACCTTTAAATAGTTTAAATTAAAAGCGTATAATTAAATTTAGATAAATGCTAAATAGTAAAATCAACTGATTAATGAATAACACACCCTGTCAACACGGTGCTACCGCACCATCAAATTTATTTCAACAACTACACCATAATCAAGGAGGTAGTGGCAGACATCATTGTACAGTATGTGCGTATGAAGAAGGCTTTATTATTGGCAGTACAAAGGTTTGGAAAACATACGATGAATACATTAAAAGTAATGGTGTTAATGATGAAGTTTGCCCAAATGGCACGCACGCACCAACATCCATTTTAACAAACCTAGAAGATGGTCAAGCTGGGGAAGGTAGACATATGTGTTGTAATTGTGCTTTCAAACTTGGTTTTGAGGAAGGTATATCCACTATAAATATTTCAAATTCATCATTAAAGAAAGTTGCAGCACCTCTAAAAGTACCTTTGCCAAAAAGCACTAAATTTAAGGCACACAAAGGAACAAATTACGTCATTAAAGAAATTGAAAACTCAAAGCTGGGTCTACAAGGTGAATTATTTGTTTTAGAGTTAGAAAAAAAGAACTTAATCAATAGTGGTAGAAAAGATTTAGCTGATAAAGTAGAGCATTCTTCTGTTGTTCAAGGTGACGGTCTTGGTTATGATGTTCTTTCCTATGATGCTAATGGTAATGTAAAATATATTGAAGTTAAAACTACTCGTGGTGATATAAATAGAGCTTTTTTTATTTCAGACAATGAACTGGAATATTCAAAAACATATCCTAATAATTATTTTTTATATCGAGTTTTTGATTTTAACTCAAACAAAAACAAAGCAGAATACTATGAACTAACAGGAGATATTAGTATTAAGTTAAATTTAAAAACTTCGGTTTATTTAGCCACTCCAAATTAAAAACCAACAAATGCACTATGGAAAGATTAATAAAAAATTTAGCAAACAATAGAAAAGTAATATTTGATTCAGGTAGTTTTGATGAATATTGTGTATATGTCGTTGAACAAAATGGCAATAGAAAAGCACCTTTTGATGTAACTTATTTTACAGATTTAAAAGCAATTGCAACACATTATCAAGCTAATAAAGTTTATAATGATTTTGTTAGAATAAATCATTTAACTTCAAAAGTCATAGATCCAATAGCAATTACCTTAATAGATTCAATTGTTAATACATATCAACCGCAACACATTGTAATAGTAGAACAATGGTTTACAGTATTATATGCAGGTATGATAGCTGAAGAAAATAAAAAATATACCAGACTAGGTAAACGTGTAAAAAGATTAGGTATGCATCAAGTATTAATTGATAATGTTACCCCTAATATTGCCGCAAATTTTAGTAAAGGAAAAACTTGGAGAGAACTTGATGCTATTATGCAATCTAAAGGATTTTAATATTAATGAACGAATATTATCACATATCAAAAGATAAAAACTTCAAACTTATAAAAGGAGATTGTAGAAAAGAAATACCTAAACTAGAAGAAAAGTTTGATTTGGTATTTGCAGATCCTCCTTATTTTCTTTCTGGCGGTGGAGATACTATTCATAGTGGTAAAATTGTTCCAGTTCATAAGGGTAATTGGGATAAAACCACAACAAAAAGAATTATGTCTAATTTCAATCGTAAATGGTTAATAGAAGTTAGAGCCAAAATGAAAGACAATGCCTCCTTAATGATAAGTGGTTCTTTTCACAATATTTTCAATATCGCAGAAATATTATCAGATTTAGACTTTAAAGTGTTGAACGCAATAACTTGGCAAAAAACAAATCCTCCCCCACATTTAGCGTGTAGATATTTTACACATTCAACTGAGGTTATAATTTGGGCTAGAAAACACGAAAAAAAAGCGCATTATTATAATTATGATTTAATGAAAGAGGTTAATGGTAATAAACAAATGAAAGATGTCTGGATATTACCTGCAATTGCACCTTGGGAAAAAAAGTTTGGGAAGCACCCAACTCAAAAACCGTTATCTGTTTTAACAAGAATTATTTTAGCAGCTTCAAAACCAAATGATTTAATTCTAGATCCTTTTTCTGGTAGTGCTACAACAGGTATTGCTGCAAATCTATTAGGTAGAAAATATGTAGGTATTGATACTTTAAATAAGTTTCTAAATATCAGTATAGAAAGAAAGAAAGAAATTGACGATTTACAAAAACCTACTGATTTTAATAAGTTTGTAAATAAAATTAGAGGTTTTGATAATGAATTAAAACTTTCTGAAATAATTCAAAAACAGCTAGAAAATGAATCTATTTAATCAAAGTAAGGATAGTTTAAGAGCAATCAAAGAAAAACCTTTTAAACTCGAAAAAGAAATACAAAATTTATTTGAAACTAATTTAACTGAAATTACAGGTTTTCAATTTGTAAAATCTGAATTTTCAATTAAAAATAAACGTATTGACACACTTGCCTATGATAAACAATCCAATTCATTTATCATTATTGAATACAAAAGAAGTAAAAATATTAGTGTCGTAGATCAGGGATTCACATATTTAAATTTAATGCTTGAAAATAAAGCCGATTTCATTATTGAATATAATGAAACTTTAAAAGGCGATTTAAAACGTGATGATATTGATTGGAGTCAAACAAGAGTTGTTTTTGTTTCCCCAAGTTTTACAGAAAATCAAAAAACAGCAACTAATTTTAAAGATATAGCCATTGAATTATGGGAAGTTAAACGGTATGAAAATAATTTAATAAGTATTAATGAAATTAAAAAAAGTGCATCAGCTGAAAGTATAAAACCTATAACTTCTGGTAATGTTAAACTTAAAGCAATTTCAGATGAAATTAAAGTATACTCTGAAGATGATCATCTAATTAACAAACCTATTGAAGTAATTGAATTGTATGAATCATTTAAAGAAGCAATTCTAAATTTAGATACTGGTATTGAATTAGAGCCTAAAAAATTATATATAGCATTTAAAAAAAATAAGAATATTTCTGATATAGTAATCTTGAAAAAGGGTTTAAAGATTTTTATAAATTTAACTAAAGGTAATTTAGATGATCCTAAAGAGTTAATGCGAGATATTTCAAATACAGGTCATTGGGGTAATGGTGATTATGAAACAATAGTAAAAGACACCAAGGATTTAGAATACCTTATGAGCCTTATTAAACAGGCTATTTAATTAATGTGGCACTAAACCTGGTAAAATAAACATTTCAAAAATCATATCAATTCTATACATTTCTAATAATAATCGTATAGGAAAATATCCTTCATAATCTTCTGTTTCACTAATAAATTGCAAATCAGTTCCAACTTGTTTTATTTTATAGTCACTTAATAAATTATCTTCTATATACCTTATAAGTTCTTCTATTTCATTATTTAATCCTAATTTCTTTAAAATTAATTGGCTTATCTCATCAGGTGTGTGCTTATTCCCATCTATGTAACCAATAGTTCTTCGTATACCAGGTATTTCTGTGTCATCTAAACGAATTGGTAAAATATAAGAGCCTTTTTCAATTATTGCTCTTGCTTGAGCACTTTCTCTTTCGTGATTAGTCCATACTTTGTCTCTATAGTTTTTAGACAAAAACATTACACAATACTTTGATTTATTCTGATAGATTTCGTCTAAATGTGTAAATAAATTTTCTCCCCACAAATCGGCTTTATAATAATCATCATAAAATACTTTTACTCCTAACTCTGTTAAGTTGTCTGCAACTTTCCTTACATATTCTCGATCTTCCCCTGCAAAAGATAATGTAATATCATAATCAAATATTTTAGAATCTTTATCCATAATTAATTAACTGCTTTTACTACAAATATAAATTTAATTTATATAAATCCCCCACAACCCAAAATCCAATTTAGTGCAAAAGCAATAAACCTTTGTATTTTGTGTTGTTCCGCTAACAGCCGCATAGTTGTTTTTAAGTCATAATATTTGTAGCCAAACTAAAATAGCACATTGCTTAGAAAAAAAGCAATAAGCTATATGCAACCCTCAAACAAATATTCCGCCATAAAAACAACCCAAAGCTATATTAACATAATTGGTGTTATAATACTGCCGCATCAACCACACATCACCCAAGCCGTAGTTATAACAAAAATTATGTTAAATAGCCACCTTCCCAACGCTTAAATCCAACTAAACTGTAAACTTTTTTTAGGACGAGACATTATAAAAAAGCAGGTTTAAGAAACATTTAGATAAGGCATAGCACATTGTTTTTTTGCTATCTCAAAAACCCAATACGCTATACTCAAAAGTCCTGTTTAAGTAGTAAATTATTTGCTGTTTTACCAAACAACTAAATTAATTTCCTACCCAAACAAACGCACCACCAAACGCTTTAAATTTAGTATAAACCTACTTTTTTAAGACACATTCTCCCTAAGCCACTTTCAAAGAATAATTTTAGTATAAAAAAAAATAAAAAAATAAAGCAAATATAGGTAGCTCCCTTCACCAGCCACATTAGGCTATAAAGTTCAAGCCCTATGGGTTTTGAAAAAAATCTCCACCTCACAACAATTTAAGTTTTATACAAACATATTATACAGGTAGTATTTTTCTCAAAAAACTTGACAGCC
>TARA_R110001583_G_scaffold49336_2_pt1 | contig 12658 bp, 10 predicted proteins | sample TARA_R110001583 | Tara Oceans TARA_R110001583 (sample SAMEA4398432) | marine metagenome | biome: Polar Biome; feature: [MES] marine water layer (ENVO:01000295) within the mesopelagic zone...; material: water (ENVO:00002006), including particulate matter (ENVO:01000060) such as...... | reverse complement strand
TTTATTAGTCAGATCCATTTTTTAACTCCTTAAATAATACTTTTTATTATTAAGCAAAATTAATACCAAGTATCTCTAAAGTAGTATTTATTTATAAGTCTTTTAAAACAATTGGTTACCGTAATTTTAAGGAGAGGGATTATACAAAGTGATTGATCAAATATTAATAAATAGCATTTTATGCCCTATAAAGGCGCTATTGCACTATTATGGGGCAATCTAGATGCTAATGAGGTTTTGTTAGTAAGTGTAATGATCGAGCACTGCACCGATTTAATTTCTGCTTTAGCAAACGGTATTATTTTTAATGCTCTAGTTATTTAAGACAGTTGATGCTTTTTAATTTTAGTCCAGGTTTTTAACTGGACAGTTCAGGCCCTAAACGAAGACGAGCTTCATCGGCATCAAAATACTCTTTTTCGGTTAATAGGTGCGTTAATTGTTGTAGCGAAATTTCCTCATTTGCTATCAAATTAAGAATACGCTGTTTACAGTGATTAATTGCTGTTTCTTCATCTAACGCTAGATATTCACGGCAAAAATACAGTTGCGGTAAACCAAAAGAAAAAGCCGTTAATTGTGCAAATTGCATGGCATTAAGTGTAAGGGTGATTTTTTCGAATTCTACCTGTGTGCTTTTAATATCATCTGACATTTAATTGTGCTCATTTAAGGAAATCTTCAGAAACTGTACATGAAAAACATCTGCTTGTCGTCCATAGTAGGGATATACATAACCATAACTAGAGAACAACCTCTTAATTCCATTGTACTTTCACTCTCCTCACAATTAAGGTGTTAAAAGTTTCACTCAGGTCACATTGTTTGATAATTAACTCACCTAGTATTGCAATTTAATCATAACTTTATCGACGCTTAGCAAAGTTCTCTTACTATTAGAGATTGTATTTTTAAAGCCATCTTATTTATTGATAGAAACATTGACTGAACGAGGATAAAAAATGTCTGCTAGCCATTTGCAAAAATTTCAACAATTGAAAGAGACTTTACTTGCTTGCATTGATGACGCTCGAATTTTCAGCGATCCTGCGCAGTTGCTCGCTTATGGCACAGACGCTAGTTTTTATCGTTTAATACCGAAGTTAGTATTACGTTTGAATAATGTTAATGAGGTTATTTATACACTTAGGAGTTGCCACTCATTAGGGATCGCGTGCACTTTTAGAGCCGCAGGGACGAGTTTATCAGGACAGGCTGTATCAGATTCAGTATTGATCACCTTAAGTGATGATTGGCGAGGCCATGAGGTACTTGATAATGGGCACCAAATAAAACTACAACCTGGGGTTATTGGCGCTGATGCAAATAAATATTTGCTGCCTTTTGGTCGTAAGATTGGTCCTGATCCTGCTTCTATCAATACCTGTAAAATAGGTGGGATAGCTGCCAATAATGCCAGTGGCATGTGTTGTGGTGTTGCACAAAATTCTTATCGTACGGTTGAAAATATGAAGCTAGTGTTTGCAGACGGATCGCAATTAGACACTGCAGATGATGAGAGTGTTACTTATTTCAAAGCCAATCATCAGTCATTAATTGATGGTATTAAACAGTTATCAAAGCAGGTGGTTAATGATACTAGCTTAAGTGCGCTCATTAAGCATAAATATCGTTTGAAAAATACAACCGGCTACTCGTTGAATGCTTTAGTTGATTATCAAGAACCAATTGATGTGATCAAGCATTTAATGATTGGTTCCGAAGGAACGTTAGGTTTTATTAGTGAAATTACCTATAACACTGTTATTGAGCATCCGTATAAAGCGTCGGCATTAATTATATTTAATGATATTGAAACTGCCTGCAAAGTCGTTTCGGAATTAGCTCATTTACCTGTTTCTGCAGTAGAAATGATGGATGGTCGTGCGATGCGCTCTATCGCCTCAAAGCCAGGTATGCCTAACTTTATTAAAGGGTTAGATTTAGAGGTGGGCACGTTATTAATAGAGTCTAGAGCGAGTGACCTTGATACGTTAAATCAGCAATGTGAAATAGTGATGCAAACCATTGCACATTATAACGTGAGAGAGTCTATTGCATTTACATATGATGTATATGTTGTTGAAACGCTATGGGCAATTCGTAAAGGGTTATTTCCTGCGGTCGGGGCAATAAGAGAAGTTGGCACCACGGTGATCATTGAAGATGTTGCTTTCCCTGTTGAACACTTAGCGGCTGGAGTGCGAGATTTACAACAGCTATTTGATCAATTTAATTATCATGAGGCGATTATTTTTGGCCATGCGTTAGATGGTAATTTACATTTTGTATTTACTCAGAGTTTTGACACCCCTGATGAAATAAAGCGCTATAGTGATTTTATGGATGATTTGACTCAATTAGTCGCAGTTAAACATTGTGGTTCATTAAAAGCTGAACATGGCACTGGCAGAAATATGGCGCCTTATGTTGAGCTTGAATGGGGTAAAGCAGGTTATGCCTTGATGCAACAAATTAAAACTTTATTTGACCCAACGGGGCTGTTAAACCCTGGTGTTATTATTAATGATAATAGTAAAGCACATATTCAAAACCTGAAACCTATGCCACAAGCCGATGATTTAATTGATCGCTGTATTGAGTGTGGTTTTTGTGAGCCAGTATGTCCATCACGCACGCTGACGTTATCACCCCGTCAAAGAATCGTTTTATATCGTGAAATTAAACGTAGTGAAAAAAGCAACGATACAGCATACACCGAAGCATTAACTAAAACCTTCCAATATCAAGGCATAGATACCTGTGCCGCCACTGGGCTTTGTGCAGATCGCTGCCCTGTTGGCATTAATACCGGTGATTTGGTGAAAAAATTACGAAGCGCTAAATACCAACAATTTACACCTATCGCACGTTGGACTGCTAATCACTTCAGTACAACTAATAAATTGCTTAATTTAGGCTTAAAGGTCAATCAAATTGCTCAGAAAACCCTAGGCGCCAATAGACTTGATAAAATGAGCCAAGGTATTGCTAAGCTTTCGACACACAAAACACAACGTTGGTCACCGCAAGTGCCAACCGCTAATGCTTATAAAATTAAGAGTACTGTGTCGAATAACTTATTAAGCAATACTTCGAGTAATGGAGGAAATATTGCTAGCAGTAAAAAAGTGGTGTATTTAGCCTCTTGTGCAAGTCGCTCTATGGGGCAGCAGGCCGATAATCGCGATCAACGATCTTTACCTGAAGTGACGATCTCTTTATTAGCTAAAGCGGGTTTTGAAGTTATTGTTCCTGAATTAATTAATGAGCTGTGCTGTGGCCAACCGCATGACAGTAAAGGGTTTAGTGATATTGCTAAGTTAAAGTCTGAGCAGTTACAAGATGCGTTATGGAAAGCTAGTGAACATGGTAAGTGGCCGGTATTAATTGATACTAGCCCTTGTGCCAAACGCAGTATTGAGCAGTTCTCACAGCCAATGCAAATATTAGAACCTAGTCAATTTGTACTTAAATATTTACTGCAGCATTTGACCATTTCACCTTTACAAGAAACGATCATGTTGCATATTACCTGTAGTACAAGAAGACAAGCATTAGACAAACAAATGCTGCAGTTAGCACAGTATTGTGCAAAAGAGGTGATTGTGCCTGAACATATTGAATGTTGTGGTTGGGCGGGTGATAAAGGGTTTACTACTCCAGAGCTTAATGCGGCTGCACTGTTGCCATTAAAATCACAAATACCTGAACATTGTACTCGTGGATATAGTAATAGCCGTACCTGTGAAATTGGGCTATCACATCACAGTGGCATTGCTTATCAATCTATTTTGTATCTTGTTGATGAGGTGAGTGTTTAGCTTGTTGTTATAGAGAAAAGAAGTGAAAAGCAGGCGTATTAATTTGTTATTTATTTTAATATAGCATCCATCTTTTGATGGGCTTTCACTTTATGGGGAAGGGTACCTTTTACTAAATTCACGAGACTGTAATAAAAAGTGGGGCAAAGGTTTTATAATAGCTTTGACCCACTTTTTTATTGATCTCAAATCAGATAACTGAGCCTGTAAATAACTCTCATTGCTCGCTAATATCAACAAATAACTGCCACAACTTATCTACAATTAATATTTTGCCCTATTGTTTTATATTAGACTGAGATTGATACTATATTTTAGTACCGATTAGATGATCTAATACAGGTACTAATACTAAAGGCTCGGCTGCGCTTAATATTGCGGTTAACATTTTAGCTCTTGCACCTTCGTGTTTGTCTTCTAACCCCTGTGCTTTTAGATAATGCTCTTCACTTATCCATTGGCTATAAGAAACCCACTGGTTGTCTTTAGTTTTGTGTAAGCGCGATCCTAAGGCTCCGTACTTCTCAATATTTCGTTGTACTAATTCTGTCCAGCCTTCTTTAAATATTTTTTCATGTTCAGGGTTTATTTGCCAACGAAATAATACGGTAACCATAAAGTGCTCCTAATTTTTTATTCTTCAAACATTTTGATAAAGATTATTACCACTATTATAGCCATAGATAGGCTTTGCTTACTGTGAGTTAATTTGTCTTTTTAGATAATTTTTTATTACTTTTGAGGGTTAACGTTATGCTAGTTACCTCTCTAATATGTTGTTGTATGTTATCTCCACATTTTCTTCACAATTTATTTCTTTTTTTACTTTATGATAGAGGTAATAGCTGGATGCTATTATCTCTTTATTGTTGGTCATACCCTATCTATTAGAAGAAAAATAATGAATAAATCAAATAGAGTTTTTATTTTAACCAGTTTATTGCTGAGTTCGTTTAGTAGTTTTGTTTCTGCTGCACAAGCAGTTGCTATCAAGAGTGATGTGGTATCAACACATGAAGTTGCTCAGTCTTTGTCTTTAATTGGAAAGTTACAAGCGAAACAATATGTGAGTATCGCATCTGAAGTTGCGGCTAAAGTGACCAAAATTGCAGTGCAAGCAAACCAAACAGTGAAAAAAGGGCAGTTATTAATTGCATTAGATAATGCAAGAGCGAATGCATTATTAGCAGAAGCTAAAGCCTATTTAGCTAATGAGCAAAGAACATTAAAAGATTACCAACGCCTCATTAAAAAGCAGGCAATCACACAGACTGAATTAGATGCGCAATTATCTGCCGTTGCGATTGGTAAGGCGCGTTTACTAGCGGCTCAAGTTTTTGTTGATAATCATCGTATTGTTGCTCCCTTTGAAGGCACGATCGGATTACTTGATTTTAGTGAAGGTAAAAATGTGGCGATCGGTGAAACCTTATTAAGTTTAGATAATTTATCTCAAATGACCTTAGATCTCCCTGTACCAGAGCGTTATTTATCTCAAATAGAGGTAGGGATGGATGTGTCAGCAACAACTCGCGCTTGGGGCGATGATATTTTTACCGGTAAAGTAATGGCGATTGATTCTCGTATTAACCCAGATACCTTGAACTTACGTGTACGTTTGCTGTTTGATAATAAAAGCCAGCAATTAAAGCCAGGTATGTTGATGTCTTCTCATTTAGTATTTAAAGCCGTTAACGAACCTATTATTGCAGTGCAATCTATAGAGTATTCAGGTACTAAACGTTTTGTTTATGTCGTCATGAGTAACAATAAAGTCGCTCGTCGTGAAGTTGAATTAGGTGCTCGAATTAAAGATCAAGCGATCATCGAATCAGGTCTGGAAATTGGTGAACGCATAGTAGTGCAAGGTTTGGTTAATATGCGTGATGGATTAACCATTAAAGACTTAAGCACAATGGAAGAACAGACGGATACAGCAGTAATGGTGAAAAAGTCTAAAAAGGGTGACAAATAATGTGGTTATCTGATGTATCTGTAAAACGGCCGGTAATGGCCATTGTATTAAGCCTTTTACTGTGTGTGTTTGGGATTGTTTCATTTGAAAAGCTCGCTGTACGAGAAATGCCAGATGTTGAAAGTCCCGTTGTATCGATAACTACTCGATATGAAGGTGCTAGTGCAACTATCATGGAAAGCCAAGTAACTTCTGTTATTGAAGATCAAGTCACGGGTATCAGCGGCATTGATGAAGTGGATTCTGTTACACGTAACGGTATGTCACGTATCACGGTTACTTTTGATCTTGGTTGGGATTTGACTGAAGGTGTCAGTGACATACGTGACGCGGTAGCAAAAGCAGAAAGCAGGTTACCTGATGAGGCTGATGAGCCTATTGTTTCTAAAAACGATGGCTCAGGTGAACCTTCTTTATATATTAATCTTAAATCTTCAACAATGGATAGGACTCAATTAACCGATTATGCACAACGAGCTTTAACAGATCGCTTTAGTTTAATTACAGGTGTTAGTTCGGTTAATGTGACCGGTGGTTTGTACAAAGTTATGTACGTTAAATTACAGCCAGATATGATGGCTGGACGTTCGGTGATCGTCAGTGACATTCTTTCCGCTTTAAAATCTGAAAATGTTGAAAGCCCAGGTGGTGAAGTAAGAAATGATACCACCGTAATGTCGGTTCGAACGGCTCGTTTATATGCGCAGCCACAAGATTTTGATTATTTAGTGGTTCGTACTGCCAATGACGGTACACCTATCTATTTAAAAGATGTTGCCAAAGTTTATGTCGGAGCAGAAAACGAGAACTCTGCTTTTAAAAATAACGGTATTGTAAATTTAAGCTTAGGCATAGTGACACAATCAGATGCTAACCCCCTTGAAGTCGCTGACGCAGTACGTAAAGAAGTTGATAATATCCAACAATTTTTACCTGAGAATACTGATTTAATTCTTAATTATGATTCTACCGTGTTTATTGATCGTTCAATTGATGAAGTATATAACACCTTAATGATCACCGGAGGTTTGGTGATCTTGGTTTTATATATTTTTATTGGTCAAGTCAGGGCGACTATTATTCCTGCCATTACCGTGCCTGTTTCATTAATCTCTTCTTTTATTGCTGCCTATTATTTTGGATTTTCTATCAATTTAATTACCTTGATGGCACTCATTTTATCGATTGGTTTAGTTGTTGATGATGCGATTGTAGTGGTGGAAAATATCTTCCACCATCTTGAGCAAGGTGAAAAACCATTAATGGCTGCTTACAAAGGAACAAGAGAAGTTGGTTTTGCGGTTATTGCTACAACGCTAGTGCTGGTGATGGTGTTTTTACCTATCTCTTTCATGGATGGTATGGTGGGGTTATTATTTACTGAATTCTCAGTGTTATTAGCAATGTCTGTTATTTTCTCTTCATTTATAGCATTAACTTTGACCCCAGTGCTGGCGAGTAAAATACTGAAAGAACATCAACAAAAAAATGCTTTTAATCGTTGGATTGATAGACAATTTAGTCGTTTAGAAAGTATATATCGTCGTGTTCTTATGCATGCGATGAAACTGCGTTTAGTTGCACCCTTAGTTATCCTTGCTTGTATAGCTGGAAGTTATTTCTTGATGCAACAAGTACCTTCTCAACTTGCACCTAAGGAAGATAGAGGTGTGATCTTTGCTTTTGTAAAAGGTGCAGAAGGAACTAGCTTTAATCGCATGTCCGCTAATATGGATCTTGTGCAAGCACGTTTGATGCCTCTGTTAGGGCAAGGGGTTATTAAATCATTTAGTACTCAAGCTCCTGCATTTGGTGGTAATGCAGGAGACCAAACAGGTTTTGTGATTATGGTCTTAGAAGACTGGAATGACAGAACGGTTTCTGCTAATCAAGCATTAGGGCTTGTTAACAAAGCGTTGAACAACTTACCGGATATTCGAGTGCGCGCCTTATTACCAGGTTTTCGGGGGGGCTCAAGTGATCAGGTTGAGTTTGTTCTAGGTGGCTCTGATTATTCTGAATTAGCAAAGTATGGTGAGTTATTAAGGCAACAGGCTGAAGCAGATGGCATGGTAGTTGGTAGTGATATAGATTATTCGGAAAAAACCCCAGAGCTAGTGGTTACCTTGGATAAAGAACGAGCCGCTGAGTTAGGTATTAGCTTAGCAGATATTTCCGAAACATTAGAAGTGATGTTAGGTGGCAGTAGCGAAACAACCTATGTTGAACGTGGTGAAGAGTACGATGTTTATTTACGAGGTGATGAAAATAGCTTTAATAATGCAAGTGATTTAAGTCAAATCTACATGCGTAGTCGAGGTGGTGAATTAATTACGTTAGATACACTTGCTGATATTGAAGAGGTCGCTTCAGCAAGCCGACTTTCTCATTATAATAAACAAAAATCAGTCACATTAGGGGGCAGTGCTGGCGAAGGTAAATCATTAGGTGAAGTATTAGATTATTTAGATGCTAAAGCAATTGAGTTATTTCCAAGTGATATTACTATCTCCTATACTGGTGAATCGAAAGAATATAAAGAAAACAGAAGTAGTGTGCTTATTGTCTTTGGGTTAGCTTTGCTGGTGGCTTATTTAGTATTAGCCGCTCAATTTGAAAGTTTCATTAACCCTTTAGTGGTTATGTTTACAGTTCCTATGGGGGTTTTAGGCGGTTTTATTGGTATGGTTGTTATGAATCAAGGATTAAATATTTATAGTCAAATAGGCATGATCATGCTGATTGGCATGGTGACTAAAAATGGTATTTTAATTGTTGAGTTTGCAAACCAATTACGTGATAGAGGACGCACCTTAGAGGTTGCTATCATCGATGCATCGGCTCGTCGATTACGGCCAATCTTGATGACGGCATTTACAACATTAGCGGGGTCTATACCGTTAATTATCTCCACTGGAGCGGGATCAGAAAGTCGTATTGCAGTAGGGACGGTTGTCTTCTTTGGAATGGCTTTTGCTACGGTCGTTACCTTGTTTGTTATTCCTGCAATGTATCGTCTTATTTCAGGAGGTACTCATTCACCAGGTCATGTAGAAAAATTATTGAATGAAGAGTTGCGAGTCAATGAAGGTAAAATAACAAGCTACATGGACTAAAGGCCTTTATCAACTTTGGCGTTATTGTAGAGTTTGTAAAATGAAAGCGAGGTTATCATTGGGCTCGCTTTCTGCTATTTATCCAGTTATGTACTTATTCTTTGAACCAAGCAGTAAATATAAGGTGTATTTAAAATTAGACTTAAACTAAATCATAAAATTTAGTACAGTCTGCAGTTCATTTTCTATTTTAATAAAAACAGGTATTTATAATGATTAAATTTATTCTCATTGCAGCAATTTTAGTGATCGCATTCTTCATTTTCCAGTCTATGAATGCTGGGAAAAATGCACCTGAAAACATTCAAAAAGGTGAAGTGTTTTTAGTTGAGAATGCAACCAAAGAAGGGATTCAAAGCACTGAGTCTGGTATGCAATATATTGTATTAGAAAAAGGTGAAGGCACGGTTCACCCTACGGCAAAAAGTAATGTTAAAGTACATTATCACGGTACATTAATTGACGGCACAGTGTTTGATAGTTCGGTTGATCGTGGTGAGCCGATCTCTTTTGGTTTGAATCAAGTGATTCCAGGTTGGACTGAAGGTGTACAACTAATGGTCGAAGGCGATAAATTCCGTTTCTATATTCCGAGTAAACTCGCATACGGCAACCGCAATGCAGGTAAAATCACGGCAGGTTCATTATTGATTTTTGAAGTGGAATTATTGAAAATCAACAATTAGCAATTAGCAATTAACAATGAGTTATTAACTGCCAATTATTAATGCAGAACTACTAATAAAAGCCTCTAAACACTTGCTGCTTAGAGGTTTTTATTTATTCTCTTTTTCAATTTATTCACAAGGTGGTGCTAAGTGAATAACGGCTAATCCCCCCTGCGAAGTCTCTCGGTATTTTTTATTCATATCTTTACCTGTTTGGTACATAGTTGCTATTACTTTGTCCAATGATATGAGTGACTTACTATTACGTTTTAAAGCCATTCTAGATGCATTAATTGCTTTCATTGCCCCCATGGCATTACGCTCGATACAAGGGATTTGCACTAAACCACCAATCGGGTCACAGGTCATTCCTAATGAATGCTCCATCGCAATTTCTGCTGCAATGCAGATTTGCTCATTACTACCCCCTCGTATGGCGGTTAAACCTGCTGCAGCCATTGACGAAGAAACACCAATTTCCCCTTGGCAGCCAACTTCAGCGCCAGAAATTGAAGCATTCATTTTATATAACATACCAATAGCTGCCGATACGGCTAAAAAGTCTTTTAATTGGGTATTGTCAATTTCACGTATATATTTATTGTAATACATCAATACCGATGGAATAACACCCGCTGCACCATTAGTTGGAGAGGTAACAACTTGTCCACCTGATGCATTCTCTTCACTAATAGCAAATGCATATAAATTAACCCAATCTAAAATACCCATTGGGTCGTTATCGATACCTTCACTTGCTTTTAGGGTTTTGAATAAAGCAGGGGCGCGGCGAATAACTTGTAAACCACCTTCTAAAACACCTTCAGTTTGAAGTCCACGTTCCAGACAAAGAGTGATCACTTTCCAGATTTTTGTGGTTGTTTCATCAAGCTGTTGCTCACTACAAAAACTCAGTTCATTTTTTAATACTAAGCCGCCAATACTCAAACCATTTTGGTCTGCTTGGTTTAATAAACTTTCTGCTGAGTTAAATGGAAATGGCACTTTATTTTTAGGTGTTTTAACAGGATTTAATAATTCTTCTGCGGTGCTAATGAAACCACCCCCAGTAGAGTAGTAGGTATGTGCATCTATTTCTTGCTCATCCTGATAGGCAATTAAACGCATGCCATTTTCATGCAGTGGTAAACTCTCTCGAAGGAACTCAATATCAAGCTCGGGATCAAAGGCGATAGAGTGTTGGTTTAAAAAAGGCAGTGTTTTTGTCTCTGAAATTTCTTTTAACAAAATATTCGCTGTATTGGTTTTGACTGTATCGGGTTTAAACCCCATTAAACCTAACATTAGTGCACGGTCGGTGTGGTGGCCTTTACCGGTTAATGACAAAGAGCCATATAATTCAACTTTTATCCTAGTGATACGTTGAATAGACGTTTTATTTGCTGTTGCAAATAAGTAAGCCGCTAGCATTGGACCACTGGTATGTGAGCTTGAAGGGCCAATACCTATTTTATAAATATCGAAAATTGAAAGCATAATAACTTCCTAACAGTAGGGGGATTGATAATTACAGACAGTGTAACTGGAACTGCTGAGAAAAGAGTTGTCCAATTCTATTATCGGGCGCTATATCACTTGCAAGAGATAAAGTATAAGCACGTTGTTCATCTGAGACTTTAGGCTCTACTAATTGGCCTGTACATTGTGTGTTGATCTGTTCAGAAAGTTGGATCTCTTTTTCATTTGACCACGACATATCCACAAAATAAGTCGCATCATATATAAAGAGTTTGAGTTTTTTTCCTTTAAAAGCGATCGGTTCTGACAATGGAAGTTCAAAACTTAAAATCAATTTGTCTTTACTTTGAACTAACTGGGGGTAGCGTGCTGCTTTATAGCGGATAGGTGTGCTGCCATCATATAAATAAGTAAAATAATGCTCGTTATACATATTGCCGACAACACTATCTGCCAATAATTGCAGTGTTTTCTCGATTTGTTCTGCGCTTACATCCTCACCTTGTAACATGTAATTTGACGTTTCGGCATCAAAGGCCCAAGTCATATGCAATGAGGTGATATGGGTTTCATTACTATTAATATAGGTGTTGGTATCGACCCAAGCATGTGGATGTGCAGATAACGTGCTAGGTAAGATAGAGAATAAAGTGAGTAATAAAATTACTTTTAGAAGCTGACAACGACTTAATAAAATTGAGGTTATATTCATATAGCGCCTGTAAATAATGCTTAGTTTTATTGTTTTTGATACTGAAGTGTAATCAAAATAGTGATGCTTTATTGTCTGTTTACGAACAACAAAGCGTTCACATCTTTTATTATCTATTAAATACTAAACCAGTTAACCACTATTTTTTAGTTTGTAACTTTATTTCATGCTCAAACTCATCGGGGAAAAAAATCAAACCATTAAGGTCTTTATCTGGAAACACAACAATCGATAATTCATCTTCTTCTAAACCCGAAGTCCAACGATCTCGCCATTTATCTAAGCTAATTGCCTCTGCTTTACAATGTGACCATTCCTCCGTAGCCCAGTCTTCAGCAAACTCTTTATTTGGCCATACAGGAACGCAGTCTTCATCTTCCGTATTAAGCATTACACAACCATGTTCATCGACCAACAACCAAATTTGTTGTTGTTGATTCACTTCCTTACACAAGTATTGAAAGCGTTGTTGTTGATCAAATTTTAAGATCTCTTTAATACGTTGTGATGTTAGTTCGCTCATTGCACACCTTATTTATCATTAATTAAGTAATATGCTAGCTTAAAGTAAATACACTCTTTTACTAGGGCTTGTTTGCCTTTATTGGGTGAATTTTTTAAACAAGTGAGGATTTAATCAAGAAACAATATGCTGGTCATTATTTAGGTGCAGCATGAAAAAATCACACATTGTTATTGAGGGTTGCAACACAGAGTTGCCATGATTCCGTCATCGCTCAGTCAACGGGTTTGTAGGACAAGTTGTGGGGCTCTTCTGGTTGCCCCAAGTGTTTAGAAGCTTTGTTGTTAGAAAGTAACACTTTAGCCCCCTAGAATTTTGCTTTCTAGCTAGCATCTATTGACTCCACATTTGCTGAATTCTG
>TARA_R110001583_G_scaffold221_4_pt1 | contig 12660 bp, 12 predicted proteins | sample TARA_R110001583 | Tara Oceans TARA_R110001583 (sample SAMEA4398432) | marine metagenome | biome: Polar Biome; feature: [MES] marine water layer (ENVO:01000295) within the mesopelagic zone...; material: water (ENVO:00002006), including particulate matter (ENVO:01000060) such as...... | reverse complement strand
AAACTCTAATCTATAACTTTTGTAAACAATGTATATTAACGAACAATACAGTTTCTAAAGTTTCCGAATAGGACTTCGTGATATTTATTAAAAATCGCTATTAATACAGTTACCTTTATTAGACTGCTTTAAAATTAGTTTATTAAAGTTGTGTAACAATAGTTACAGTTCATGTTTATTAATTACCCTATTTTTGTATCAGCGTGAAAAATAAAACTTACATAGCGGTACTTCTCATATTTATATTTTTGGCAAAATTTATTGCCATAGATGCAAATGGGCTAAATGCATTGGTCAGCGGAAGTGAAATATCTTTTGTTAAACTGAATTGTAAGAAGCAAAATTCTCCAAAACAATTGGATAAACTAGCTGATTATTCACAAAATAACCAATTGGCTTCACAAGTAATTCCAGTAAACATTGCTTGCACTTCACACTTTCAATTTGAAGTATTCTCTTGGGAAACAAAAATTTCACAGCCATTTGCAGCTTCTAGTCAACATTACACTTTAAATTTGAGTTATCATTATCTAGATAATTCCTATCCACCACCTCGTTTGGTATAGTTCATATAATCCTCTTCGGAAATATCAAGTCGGACTATCTGACTGGTTTTGTTAACCTAACTCATTATGATTGGGTTAATTACGACTAGTAGAAACCTCATAATTTCAAACATAATTAAACACATTTTTTATGACGACAAAGACTTTAATTAGTCGTCGTTCCATTCAACTTTTACGCGTTTTAGTCAGCGGAATATTTTTAGTAGCCGGTACAAATCACTTACTGAATATAGAAAAAACCGCTAAAAGGATAGAACAAGCCAGTTTTAAAGGAATTGCCCATTTTTTCGGTGAACCTAATTGGCTTATCATCCTTTCTGGAATCGTAATGGTCGCAGCTGGTTTCTTATTCTTAATAGGATATAAAACTAAATGGGCGGCAATCACATTGATGATGGTACTTATACCTATCACTTTAACAGTTCAAGTAGGACAAATTACAACGCTTGGACCTCTCTTTAAAAACATTGCAATTTTAGGTGGACTTCTATTTTTTATATTGAATGACACCGATAACCTTTTAAAATAAATTATTATGAAAACATACATTTTTAGTTCAATTTTTTTGATGTTAACCTTGTTTAGTACCACTAATATAAAGGCCCAGCAAATGAACACAGAAAAAAACAATTACGTGGTTCTTACCAAAAAAGTAGCACAACTCCAACCCATAATACTGACTGCCGAAGCGCTTAAAGAGGAAGAAGGAGATAATTTCGGCGAATTTCAGGTTATTATCTGCGGTAAGGAGATAGGAGATATTACCGATACCGAAAAAATAAACAAGTTCATTGACAAAGCCAAAAAAGCCGGCGTACAATTGGTGGCCTGTGGTTTTTCTCTTAATAAATTCAATGTAGATAAAACTAAAGTGCCCAAAGAAATGAAAACGGTCGAAAACGGTATTCTTTATAATTTTCAGCTTCAGAAAAAAGGTTATAAAAGTTTAAGCCTATAAACTAGATACTATTCAAAGTCTAAATACATATTAAAATGGACAATAAGAAGAAAAATAAGGCCATGAAAAAAACGTGGATTCAATATGGAACATTTGCTGTAGTGGCCATTACGCTTTATGCTACCGGTTTACATACGGAGGTAATCGGTTTTGCGCAACGAGGACTGCTAGCGACAGGTTTAATGAATCCTGACGTAGCCGAAATCGCACAGGCAAGAAATGATGAAAGTAATGACAATACAGCACTAATATCTAATCTTGACAAAGCCGATTATAACTTAAAATTGATTGATAAGGATGGCAAAACTAGGTCATTAGAGGAATTTAAGGGTAAAGTAATATTTTTGAACTTTTGGGCAACTTGGTGTCCGCCTTGTGTTGCCGAAATGCCGAGCATCGATAAGCTGCACGAAGAAATGGGAGATGATGTCGCTTTTGTAATGCTTTCATTCGATGATGATTTCGAAAAAGCTAAAGCTTTTGATAAGCGCAAAGGATATGACTTACCCATTTATGCCCCTGCCAGTAATCTTCCTGCTATGTTTCAATCATCCGCTTTACCAACAACATATATCATTGATGCCGAGGGGAATTTGGCTTTCACACATAAAGGGATGGCCGATTACAACGACCCGGAATTCAAAGAATTCCTAAACAATTTAAAATAGCATATTTCTGGAAAGGGATGGAAAGATTTGAGTTATCCATCCCTTTCAATGCTACCTAAAATCTATAGCATAGTATGAGACATTTAAAATTAATATTGGTATTCATCCTCGCGCTAACAAGCCAAATCGGGCAATCGCAAGTGATGGAAGCACCGGAATGGAAGGCTGAAACCCAAGAAAGTACGATTGCCAAAGGCGATACGATAACCGTACTTTTTACTGCCATAATCCCCCAAGATTGGTATATGTATTCAAGCGACTTCGACCCTAACCTTGGGCCATTGGTTACGGAATTCAAATTCAATGATACTAAACAATTTAAATTATTGGGTAATCTGGAACCAATCGGACAAAAGAAAAAGTATGATGAGCTTTTTGAAGGCGATTATACCTATTTTACAAAAGAAGCAAAATTCAAACAGCGGTTTATTGTAAATTCAGAGAATCCCGATATCAAAGCTATTGTTTCATATCAGATATGTTCGGATGTAAATGGGCAATGTATTCCTTTTGAAAGTGACATTTCGGTACTTGGCAAAATTCAAAAAAAACCATCAGTGATTGCTGCGAGCAATACCGGCAAATCTACACCTATTGCCTTAAAGGCGTTTGATAATGAATTTAAGACAGCGGAAATTGAGGGACAGGGTTTTTACTTTTTATTGACGTTTTTCTTCGTGTCATTTGGCGCAGGTCTGGTTGCTTTGCTTACGCCTTGTGTCTTCCCAATGATACCGATGACCGTTAGTTTCTTTACAAAATCAAATACCAGTCGTAAAAAAGGAATTGCACAGGCAATTTTCTATGGGATTTCTATTATAGCTATTTACACAATAGTTGGCACCTTGTTTTCAGTTTTGTTTGGTGCTGATTTCGCTAACTTTTTAAGCACGCACTGGTTACCGAATCTGTTTTTCTTCGCCATATTTGTATTATTTGCGCTTTCCTTTTTTGGTATGTTTGAAATACGACTACCCAATGAATTCGTGAATAAAATGGATTCACAATCCAATAAAAGTGGTGTGCTTGGTATTTTTTTTATGGCCTTCACGCTTGTCTTGGTTAGCTTTAGCTGCACAGGGCCAATTGCAGGAACCATTCTCTTACAAGCCGCAAGTGGCGAAACCATACAACCCATAGTGGGTATGTTGGGATTTTCTTTAGCGTTCGCATTGCCGTTTACCTTATTTGCCATATTTCCCAATTGGTTAAAGTCTATGCCTAAAAGCGGCGGTTGGCTAAATACCGTTAAGGTTGTGCTTGGTTTTGTTGAATTGGCACTTGCCTTAAAATTTTTAAGCATCGTTGACCAAGTCTATCATTGGAATATGTTAAACCGTGATGTTTACCTTGCCCTATGGATTGTTATATTCGCTTTTCTTGGTTTTTACCTCTTGGGTAAAATCACCTTCCCACACGAGGAGAAAGTAAAGAGGACATCGGTAGGACGTGTGATTCCGGCATTATTGGTCTTCAGTTTTGTGGTCTATCTTATTCCAGGCTTAGTGGGTGCACCATTAAAGGCATTGGCTGGTTATATGCCACCACTGAGTTCTCAAAATTTTGTAATGAATTCGCCACAAACATCATCCATTTCAAAAGGAGTATACGCAATGTCGGAATGTGAAGCCCCAAAATATGGTAATATGTTAGAGCTGCCGTACGGTATTCAGGGCTATTTTGATTACGAACAGGCATTGGCCTGTGCCAAAAAGCAGGGCAAACCTTTATTTATCGACTTTACTGGACACGGCTGTGTAAACTGTCGAGAAATGGAAGCTGCGGTTTGGTCAGACCCCAAAGTACTAAAAAGACTCAAAGAAGATTATGTGGTCGTGGCTCTATATGTTGATGAAAAGACCGAATTGCCCGAAAATGAATGGTATGTTTCTGCTTATGACGAGCGCATAAAGAAAACCATAGGAGGTCAAAATCTTGATTTTATGATTCAGAAACTCAATGCCAACGCCCAACCATATTATACTTTAATTGACCCTAACTGTTCACTATTGAGTGCTCCGAAAGGCTATGATCTCAACGTAGATAAATTTGTTGAATTTTTGGATAACGGACTGACGGAATTTAAAAGTAGAACGTTTAATGAAATTGTAAAAAGCAATAATTCTAATAGCTCTGACTCCAAATCATTTCTAAATTAAGATGGGATTATTTTTTATCATTTTGGATGTATAGAAGTCCAAAAGCTTAATTTTCACAAAAAAATTAAAATTATGAAACTGAATATATTATTCATAAACGACGTACACGGTTATCTTGCACCGCATGCAGAATTGTTTTACGATGAATCGGGAGAAGTAGTTGAAACTGTTGGGGGTTACGCCCATATTGCAGGATTGGTAGAAGATATCAGAATTAAAAATCCCAACACCTTACTTTTTGACGGTGGTGATACGTTACACGGCACAAAACCATTGGTAGATTCAAAAGGCGAGGCCATTATTCCCATTTTAAATGCACTGAATCTCGACGCTCTAGTTGGACATTGGGATTTTGGATATGGTCCAGAACAGTTACAGAAGCTTAACAAAGCGTTGAATTTTCCGATACTTGGCTGCAATGTCTTTGCCGAGAACGGCTCCAACTTCTTACAACCAACAGCATTATTTGATAAAGGTGGTGTGAAAATTGGTGTTATTGGAATCTGTGCTATGATCGTTGATAAAGTTATGCCAGAGAAAATGAGTAAAGGTTTAAAATTTACTTCGGGAATAGATGAACTTCCCAAGTATATTAAACAATTAAAGAGAGATGGTGCAAATATCATCGTACTGCTTTCGCATAATGGTTTTCCGCAGGACGTGGAGCTTTTGAAAAAAGTAGAAGGAATAGATATTTGCTTGAGTGCCCATACCCATAATCGTCTTTATTCTCCAATTGAAGTCAATGGAGCTCGGATTGTGCAATGTGGATGCCACGGTGCATTTGTTGGTAATTTTTCCATTGATTTTGAAGAAAATAAAATCAAAAACTGCGATTATGAGCTTATAAAAGTGGATAATACAGTATCTAAAAGTACTGAAATGGATACATTAGTCCAGAAGGTATTAAAACCCTATAAAGAAATTAGAACTATCGCGTTAGGGCATACCAAAGAGGTTTTACATCGTTATAATACCACAAATTCCACAATGGATAATTTGTTATTGAAGGCTATTGCAAAGGCAACAAATACGGACATTTCCTTTTCAAATGGATGGCGTTATGGAGCACCCATTGCTAAAGGAAAAATTACAGAAAACGACCTTTACAATATAGCCCCTATGAACCCACCTATTTCGACGGTCGAATTGACAGGTAAAGAAATCAAGGAAATGTTGGAAGAAAATTTGGAACGTACTTTTTGTAGCAATCCTCTTAAACAAATGGGAGGCTACGTAAAACGTGTTTTAGGATTGCAGATAAATATGCGTATCGAAAACCCAAAGGAACATCGCATTCAAGAAATCTATTATAAAGGTTCTCATCTCGAATTGGACAAAACCTATAAGGTTAGCTTTGTAACGATGCAAGGTGTCGCAAAGAAATATGGTAAAAACCGAAAAAAACACAATCAAAAAGCTGTGGAAGCGATGAAAGCTTTTTTAAAAGAAAATCCAGAATTTACCCCGGGTACGATTAAAAGTTTTCGATTGGTCTAGTTGATGTTCTAGGCTTATGTTATTCAGGGATGCTGCGGACCATATTTGCAAAATCAATTATTTATGAAAGTTCACATTTTATTTTTTTGTGAAAATGGTCCTGAGTTTTAGGGTTTAACGTTATCCAGACAACTTATAATTATTTCTTATTTGATTTTCAATTTAATGCGTATTTAACATCGTGACTTCTCCCATATTTTTAGGGAAATTTATATTTTTCATTTCTTGTAGTTTTTGCACAATGAAGTCATTTAGATTAATATCTGTTTTTTGAATATATGTACCTTCTGCAAATTGGGTATAGTTATGTATCCCATTGAGCATTCCTGAGTGCGTTGCCACTTTGTATCTTTTGTTTAAGTCAATGTCCTTACCATCGATTTGTACAGTATGTATTCTCTCTCCCAGCGATTTAGATAAATCTAATGTATAAACAATTCCTGATGATTGAAGCAAACCCCCAACGGTATTCATTTTATCCTTTGATTTTAAATTTGTTGCCGTTTGTTCTAACAATTCTAACAATTGTTTCCCAGTTAAATTCAATGTAATAATTTTTGAATTATGAGGAATTAATTTAAATACATTCTCTTTGTGAATCTTATTTTGGAGCGTTATTCCATAACCTACACCTGGCATAAAGGCCACGTCAGAACTCATTTCGTCCATCAATATTGAAGTCACAAGTTTATCGAAAGGACTCTCTTCTTTATACTGACGCCCGATTGGAGTTTTAGCCATAGCCACATATTCTTCCAACTCCTTTTTATGTTCGAACCTATAATCTTGAATGCTCTTCAGGATTTTCTCGTCCTCTTCCCATTCATCGGCATATAAGAAATGATAATTCGTATTGATATCCTTTAATCGTTTGTTTTCAATAATTAATTCTGTTTCCGCTAGAACAGCTGCATCGGACATCGCCTGTACCACAAACGTTCCATTTGATTTATAAGGAGGCTGAATGAGGTCGTGACTATGAGCGCCAACAATTAGATCTATCCCATCAATTTCCTCGGCAATTATCTTATCAACTGACATTCCTTCGTGGGATAAAACTATTATAATGTCTGATTTAGCTCTTAATTCTGGCAGATATTTTTTTATGGTCGATAATCCTTGCTCAAATCGAATACCTTCCATATTTTTTGGATTACCGGTCAAATTCGTATTCCGATAAGCAATTGGCAATACTCCAATACGAACATTATTTTTTTCTATAATTTTATACGCCTCATTAAAAATAGGCTCATTGGTTGTAGAATCTATGACATTGGCAGCTCGCATTGGAAAGTTTGCCAAACGCGCAAGTTCTTTTGTCCGTTCAAGGCCATAGTCAAAATCGTGATTGCCAAGTACCATCATATCATAATCAAGTTCGTTCATCAGACTGATAACAACTTCCCCTTTGGTAATATTACTTAACAGGTCATCACTAAAGGTATCGCCGCCATCTAGTAAAAGAACACTAGTGCTATCTTTCTTTGACCTTATACTCTTAATGGCAGAGGCAATCCTAGCAAAACCACCTATTTCACCATTTTTAGGAAAGGTCATATAATTATCTACCGAATCACCGGTTTGAGCTGTAGCGTTTCCTTTAAAGGCATAAAAGGGCTTATAGCTACCATGAATATCGTTGGTATGTAAAACTGTAACTATATTTTGTTTTGATATATTCTTTTTTTTATCTGATTTACAACTGCTTACCATAAGTAAAACAAGAGTACAGGCAATGCCTATTATTTTTGTGTTTTCCATATCAGGTTATTAATATGTTATGCTTTAATATAAAGATAAAGTATCTGCACCTTTTTTGACGACCCAATTTACAATGGGAGGTATAAATAGAGATAAATTGCTATTGAATTAAAATAATATAATCAACAAATAGCAATGCCTGAGTGACTCCAAAGAAGTACTCCTACTTAATTGTGGAAACATCAATTTTTAAATTGAGCTACATCATCGCTTAAATCGTAAACGGTAACACCAGTCATTTTTTTCTGAAGTAAACTGCTGCCCGCCGCACTACGATACCCACCCGCACAATGCACAACAATTGGTTTGTTTGTTGGGATTTTATCAGCAGTATCTCTCAACTCATTTAAAGGATGTGAAATGGCGCTATCGAAAAACTTCCCTTCTTCGACTTCGCTTGTATTGCGAATATCAACGATGGTGTAGTTGTCAGGATTGTTTTTAAAATCTGCCAAATCGAGTTTTTCAGATGTAACTAGATTTTCAAGTGATATCGTAATCACTTTCTTAAGCAGTTTTTCATAGCCAATTTTTGCTACGCGATGCAACAACGTGTCTTTGTTTTTTTTATCATCTATAACCAAGGTAAACGCATCTTTTGGTTTTACGATGGAACCTAACCAAGTTTCAAATTTCGCATTTTCTGAAACCGCTTGGATGTTGATACTACCTTTTAAATGTCCTTTTTTAAAGGTTGCTTCATTTCTCATATCGACTATCAGACCATCCGCGGTTGTGTTTTCGGCAAACGGAACTTTCTCAATCGATGACTTTAAATCCTCTGCGCCTGTCTTGTTCATATCTACGTCATACCTAAAATAGTGAGGAATGAATGGTTGCCCATCGAGAATGGTGTCCATAAATTCTTCTTTGGACTGCTTTTTAAAAGCCCAATTGCCCATACGCTCATTTCCTAACGTACTGCTGGCAGCATCACTCAAATTTTTTCCACAAAGAGAACCTGCACCGTGAGCAGGATAAACAACAGCATCTTCTGGTAAATTAGTGAATTTACTTGTGATGGTTTCGTACATCATTTCAGCAAGTTCTTCACGTTTTGCTTTCATATTTCCAGCCTTTTCCCGTAAATCTGGACGACCTACATCGCCTATAAAAAGAGTGTCTCCAGTAAAAAGCACGGTTTTATTTCCTTCTGTTGCAATAATGGTAATACTATCCGGCGAGTGCCCTGGGGTATTTATTGCTTTCAAGGTTATATTTCCCAAGGGTATGCTGTCGCCTTCGTCAAAATATTCGTGCGGATAATCTGCTCCCAATCTTTCACTATTGTAAATAGTTGCACCTGTTTTTTTATGGATTTCAAGATGTGAACTCACAAAATCTGCGTGCGGATGGGTTTCGATTACCGCGACGATTTCTGCATTGTTCGCTTTCGCAAAAACGTAATATTGCTCTGGATTTCTTTCGGGGTCTATAACTGCCATTTTTCCTTCACTAACAATCGCATAAGAGAAATGAGCCAGGGGTTTATATTCAAATTGTTTAATATTCATAACTTCTAAATTTTTATATGAAAATAAAAAAAGCTACTGCCAATTTCAGTAACCTTTGATACATAAACTGTTTTTTTACTTCAGTTTTTTGAATCTACAGAATTGAAAGTTCTGTATCGTGTTAAATGGTGTAATATGGTCCGTGGTAAAACAATCTTCTATTTTAAAATGGTTTTTGAATGTTTTAGTCAATTCTTGTTCGTCATATTGAGAAATTTCTAGACCACTACATTTTGTGGGACCATTTTTTGAAAACGTGCCAATTATCAAACTATCACGTACAAAATTCCCAGAAATAGCTTGATACCGTTCAATCTGCTCTTTCATAGTTAAAAAGTGAAACGCTGCCCTGTCGTGCCATAAATCGTATACCATATCAGGTTTGAAAGTAGAAATATTACTTACAATCCAATCTACATTACCTGCTTTGTTGCCCAAGCGTTTTCTAGCTTTATCGAGTGATTTTGCAGAAATATCCAGTACCGTTATATTCTTATAACCTTCTTCAAGCAAATAATCTACAAGCTTGCTATCGCCTCCACCTATATCAATTATTTTTGCAGTTTTAGACAATCCAGAATCCTGAATTAACTTCAATGAAGTTTCTGGTTTTTCCTGTGTCCAACTTACTTGGTCTGGGGTTTTGTTATGGTAAATCAAATCCCAATGTTGTTTTATATCTGTCTTTGACATTTTATTATTTTTAGTCTTTAAATAGCCAGGCCATATAGCCGCCTTGCAAATCATAGATTTTGGTAAAGCCCATTGCTTTAAGTTTTTCTACTGCTTGTTGGCTTCGGCTACCTGAACGACAATACGAATGAAGTGGGTTGTCCTTATCTAATTTTTTAAATTCTTTAATAAAGTTTTCCTGGTGGAAAAAATCGATGTTTAAAGCTGATTCGATAGCTCCATCCTTAAACTCCTCTCTTGTGCGAACATCTACAAGTTGCACATCTTTAGACTCGATTGCATTCTTAAAATCGGAAGGATTTAGAATATTTACCGTGTCATTTTGCTGTGCATTTGTACCAAAGAGTGAGCTAAAAAGTGTCATAATTATAATAATAATATTTTTCATTTGAAATTTAAAAATAGATTAAAAAATAAAATATTGAAATTTTGAAATCTGTAACATTTTTTACACCAACAGAAAAAAATGAACAAGTATTCTTAAAGATAAAGTTCTTGAACCAAAATATAAATCCCCATTAATAATACAAACCAACCAAAGCCTTTTTTAAGTTTCTTTCCGTTAATAAATCTATTGAGCCAAGTGCCTATAAAAATGCCGATTATTGCTATTGCAGTAAACGTCAACAAAAATTTCCAATCAATGTCTAATTGACCAACATCACCCAAAAAACCAAGCAAGGAATTGATAGCGATAATAAAGAGCGATGTGCCTACGGCCTTTTTCATTGGCAAATCTGCAATTAAAACTAGAATAGGAATGATGATGAAACCACCACCTGCACCTACTAAACCTGTAATCAAGCCGGTTAAAAGTCCTAAAATTAAGAGTAGTGGATAATTTATATCACTCTTTTCATCGCCCTTTTTCTTATGAAAGCTTTTTGTATTTCGTATCATAGAAATGGAAGCCACAAGCATAATGAGCGCAAAGAAAACCATAATTCCTATGTTCTTGGTCAAAGTGAAATCGCCAAGTGTCAGAATAGTATCTGGAATGCCAGGAACTATGAACTTTCTTGTGCTGAAAACAGATATAACCGCAGGCACGGCAAATATTAGAGCCGTTCTAAAGTTAACCAATCCTTTTTGCAAATTTCGTCCAGTTCCCACCAAGGAGGCAGTACCAACCACAAAAAGTGAGTAAGCCGTTGCTGTAACTGGATTGGTATGTAAAAGATAAACTAAAATGGGTACGGTCAATATAGAACCACCACCACCGATAAGTCCAAGAACAACACCAATGATAAGCGCCCCTATGTAACCTAAAACTTGTACAACATCCATAAGATTTTATTAGGTTACAAATGTAACTTTGATAATTAAAGGAAGTAGTAACAAATGTTACAGATAACACATTAAGTTGGAAGGACTTTTAGCATTTCAATTCAATTTCAACGTGTCTTATTTGTCAAGCTTTTTAAGATTCTTAATTCAATTAAATAAAAATCTAATCGGATTATTTATTTAAAATATGCCTTTTAACTATCGTTCCTAAATCTTTCTCTGAAAACCATATATCTTCTGGATGAAGATGAAGAACAGGGGCCAGTTCACATTTATTATTACAATCCATTTTATCAACTTCAAGTTTGTCTTTAAGTTGATATTTTTTTATATAGTAATCTAAAAGCTTTCCTTTTTTCTTTCGGCAGTTTACGCCATCACAGCGATAAATGACCGGTTTTTTGTTTTTAGAATCGTCCATAATGCTATTGTTTTAATTGCGTGTTTTTAGGTTTCAAAAAAATAACCAACAATACCAATATTGCTAATGTAATAATGCCTCCATATAGGAAGCTTTGATTGGGAAACGTAGTTCCTAAAAATCCAGCCAAGGGATATGCGAACGCCCACCAAAGATGTGAAAACGCAAAATGAGAGCCATAGACTTTACCCTGTTCTTCAAGTGGGACTGTTTCACCTATCAGCGTTTCGGATGGGATTTCTGCGAGGCTTTGACCAAGTCCTGCAACAACCCACACAACGAACAACACAGAGAAGTTCAAATAGTTGGCAGCACTGATGGCTATTCCCAAGACAAGTGCACCAATAATTAATGAGACTCGTCGAGATTTGGATTTATCAATTGCTCCAGAAACAAATGCCGCTACTGTTGCTCCAATGCCAAAAGCTGCCATTATGATTCCATAATCTTTATCTGCAAGTTCTAATCCACCTTTGACTAAAACGATGGTATTGACCAAAATAAGTGCACCGGCAACCGCAGAAACCAATTCAATGAATAATGCAAAACGCACATATTGATTGGAAAACAACAATTTTATACCTTTTAAAACATCTTGCCACGTGGTTGGTTTTATCTCACCAACTACGTCTTCTGTAACAACATCCAACTTATTTTTTGGAAGACTCAACAATAAAATACCTGCGATAAAAAATGTAGCAGCATCGACAAAAAATATTTCTCTTGCCCCTAACCAGATGGCTAAAATTCCTGCCAATCCTGGTCCTAAAACTCCTAATAATTGATAAGTTGCTGCTGATAAACCTATGGCTTGACGGTATATTGATTTATCTACAATTTGCGGAATAATTGACCGATAGGTTGGGCTAAAAAAGGCATTGAAAACATTCATAAGAAAAATGAGCACATAAATTTGCCATTCTTCAGTTACAAAAGGCAAACAACCTACTATAACCATTCTTATAAAATGTGTGGTGTAGAGTATTTTCTTTCGGCTTATCCTATCTGCCAATACGCCTGCAAAAGGCGAAAATATAATGAATGCAGTAACCCGTAAAGTAAGGGCTGTTGCCAATATGACCGCAGCCCTTTCTTTGCCGAACTGATATGCCAAAAGAGCCAGTCCAACCCAC
>TARA_R110001583_G_scaffold195512_1_pt1 | contig 12660 bp, 11 predicted proteins | sample TARA_R110001583 | Tara Oceans TARA_R110001583 (sample SAMEA4398432) | marine metagenome | biome: Polar Biome; feature: [MES] marine water layer (ENVO:01000295) within the mesopelagic zone...; material: water (ENVO:00002006), including particulate matter (ENVO:01000060) such... | reverse complement strand
ATCTTCAAGAATAGCTGACATTAGGATATATACTCTATGGCGCTAATGAGATGGTCCGCCTCCCCTAAGCTACACTTAGGGCAGACTATTAAATGAGGAGAATCATCATGTCTACTATTAACATTCTTGGAATTGATATAGGTAAATTTACCTTTCATCTTGTTGGCCATGACTTATCTGGACGAGAAGTTTATCGTAAAAAGTTTAGTCGCCCAAAACTGATCCAAGTACTTTCTACTTTAGAGATAACAACTATCGCTATGGAGGCCTGTGGCGGCTCTCATTGGTTAGCAAGAAAGTGCCAAGAGTTTGGACATAAAGTACGACTAATACCACCGCAGTATGTTAAGCCTTACGTCAAAACAAACAAAAACGATTTCATTGATGCTGACGCCATAGCTGAAGCAGCGACTCGCCCAACTATGCGTTTTGTCAGCGTTAAAACTGAATCATCTCAAGTGATCTCAGTCATTCAACGAATACGATCAAGCTATCTAAAAGACAGAACAGCATGCATGTCGCGTATCGGATCAATTTTATTAGAATTTGGCATGGCTTTTCCAAAATCTCATGCAAAAATGAAAACATTATTTCAATGGTTAGCAGAGCATGGTGAGCCAATATCACCGATGTTGCTTTTAGAATTAAGAGACCACCATGACTTTTACCTAAAACTTAATCAGCTTATTTTAACTCAAGATAAAAAGCTCAAGGAAATAGTTGACCATGATGAACGAGCTCAACTACTTAAAACGATCCCAGGAGTGGGAACTCTAACAGCTAGCCGTTGCATATCTGATATAAGTAACGCTGCCGATTTCAAAAATGGAAGACACTTGGCTGCTTGGATTGGCTTAGTACCTCGTCAGTTTTCAACAGGAGGAAAACCAACATTACTCGGCATCAGTAAACGAGGGAATAAAGGCTTACGAGAACTATTCATTCACGGTGCAAGAGCTGTTCTTGTTAGGCCAGAAAAAGCAGTAGCCGTTTTTGGTAACTGGATATTAGAATTACTATCAAGAAAACATTTTAACGTTGTGGTGATCGCGTTAGCCAATAAACTAGCACGTATCGCCTGGTCGGTACTTTCAACCAAACAAGCATTCGAAGTTAGAGTGCAAGCCTGATTTGCAAATGATGATAAAGATGACACAACGGTTAGACCACTGGATTGAAGACCTGTGGGGCGATACAGCAACATAAGTAAGTATGCTTACTCGCTTTTGAGGACAATCTAGCGCGGATCTCATCGTGGAGCTGGGCCTAATGTATTAGGTAACCAAAAAAGACTCCGAATACATTAGCGCAAACCAACTACGTTATCGATATTATTACTTGCAATATTGAGGCGGACCATACAATCGCCCCCTAAGTGAGTTAGACACATAAAGCCGAAATCCCTTGACCATCGCCTACGCATATGACTCAAAAACAATTACCAATCAGAACAATCGTTATGGCGAAAATGTAAATACTGATTATTTTTCTGCGGTAATTGAGTTCCTCGTAAACTAACAAAAAATGCAAAGAAAAATAGCCCTTATCTACTTGGGTATCTCTATAAGTTGTATTGCGGTTGAGTGTTAGAACCAAATCAAACCTTTAAACGGTCTATTTTCATAAGTTCTCTTATTTATTTTGAGGTAAACAAGCTAAGCAATTTGTAGGCGCACAACCCCTCATTAATGATCACCTAACAAGTATTAACCAAACATATACAATTAGTTAAGAAAACACTATCTATTTCAATAGATAAGTCCTAGGTAAAATTAAGGCTATTTCGTGGCTAGGCTAGGAACTGTATCGAAGTTATTTACTAGCATTAACGCTGCGTTGTGTTTACCTTCAAATTTAACACGATTTTAGTACACCAATATATCATCGAGCCAGCTATGAGTTTGGCAAATATTCGTAATTGGCGTGCTTTTTGTATGAACTAGGTTATTTACTACAACCGACTGTACTTTTAATGCTTAAGTTTTTGTTTGTGCTTTTTTTCTGTATTGCTTTTTTGCTTGATGCACAAGCCCAAGAATTAATGGCACTTGAGAGTAAAAAAGACACGCCAGATGACGAGTTTGAATTTGAATTTTCTAACTTAAGTTTTGGTATTCAAGGCTCATTCTTCAAACCTGAAAATGAAACTAAGTCCATCGATGGTGAAGTGATAAACGATAGCCAATCTATGTTCTTAGGCCAGGGGCTTGAGCTTGGCTACCAGTACACCGATGCTTTAGCCTTTAGGTTTTCAATAAGAGATTTACCGTTTGAATCTACAACAGTCACGGGAGAAGAAGATAACAAGTTGATGACTTCTTTTGAGCTTATTAATCGTTTTGATGAGTTTCCTGTCTATGTCGTTGGCGGAATTAATTACCTTAATGACGGTAAGTCTTCAATTTTTATCAATTTTGGGCCAGGCATTCGCTTTGATTTTAATAAACATTTCTATAGCTATGCGGAGTCAAAAATGAATTTTAGTTTGACTGGTGGTAGCTCCTCCTTTTCTATCAATGTTGGTTTGGTATATCGATTTGGCCAAGCTAGCGCTGAAATTATTCGAACAGATAAAGATATTACTGCTGATAAAAATGATCTTACTCGTGACAGTAAAGTGGCTGAGCTGCTAATAGCAAAAGAAGATGTAAGTGATATAACGGCTGCTGACGTGGACGTTACAGACAGTTTGGCAACAACAACCATGGTTGCATCTGCCTCTGAAAAAGAAGTGCGTGCTGCTGTCGTAGTTGCCAAAGCTTTAGCTACTCCTCCTGGTGTCTTAACTGAAAGTGTCTTAGCTGAAAATGCATTAGCTGAAGATGAGTTAGTGGCCATGAGTCAAAGTGCCGCAAGTAGCGAGCAGTTAACTCCTACTGCTGTGATTACATCAATTACTCCTTTCAGCGGCTGTATAAGCCAGCAAGAATTACTATCAGGAAAAGAGCAGCTTATCTATTTTCAGCAAGATGAAATGCGGCTCTCTGTTAGTAATGTTAAGCATATTGACTGTTTAGCAAATACTTTAATGAAACACCTTAATGCCCGTTTATATATAGATGGTTATGTTTCGGCGAGTGATAACACTGATGATGGTTTATTGCTTGCTTATCGAAGGGCGCTTGTCGTGCAAGAGTACCTGCTGGCAACCTATGGTTTTAAGGAAAATAGGTTAATCGTTGTTAGACATAGTGATGTTGCTGATTTTGATAGCACCAAACAAACAGATTCAAACCAAGGCAACCGTCGTGTTGGATATCATATTGAGTTAATTGACTGAGCCAGCAGATGAAATACCTAATGCGTAGAGAAAATATATTAATGATGGAAACTCAATTTACCTTAGTTAACCGCCTAGTCGAACGGGTTTATCCGCTTATGACTAAAGGGGTTTTCGCCCTATTTATGCTATTGACCTTTACGACTGAGGGGCTGGCAAAGGTCACTACCGCAGAGCAATTACAAGCGCTTAAGCTTGAAATGGTGCAATTAAATATGGACGTTAGGCAATTAAAAGCACAGGGCAACAATGCCGCCGAGCACACGGTATCACTCTATTTGTCCCTTGAAGTTAACGATAAATTTGATCTCTATAACATAAAAATTGTTATTGATAACAAACTAATGCTTAACAAAAACTACAGTGATAAAGAAATTAATGCCTTAAAGCAAGGTGGTGTGCAAAAGTTATATATGAAAAATATGGTTAAAGCAAAACACCGGATTTCAGCCTTTATTTTAGGAACAAATAAACAAGGTAAAACTTATAAACAAGGAGCTACCGGGCATTTTGATAATACTCAAACGTCATCGGCAATAGCGTTAAAAATTCATTTATCGGCTTCGACTGAACTAGTCGAACTTACACTATTGGAGCTTTAACGTTATGACGCTTTCTATCAAAGATTTATTAGTTTATTTACCTGCTAACCGGCTGATAGCCTCGCTGTGTGCTGTTAGCTTTATTTATAGTTTGATAAGCCCGTTGTCTTATGCTCAATCTCCAAGCATGTTAAGGCAAGCGACAAATGAAGAGAAAATAAACACCTATAGTAAGGTCGCCTTGTATGAATATCTACAAGGCAACAACTTTGAAAGCTTAACTGAGCTTGCCTTGTTGGAAGCAAATGGCTACCCAATTACCAATAGCCGTACCAAGGCAATGCAGGCGAGTATTTATTTGTCTTTTGATTTAGATAACGCCGCATTCGATATCTTCGAGGATAAATTGTCACAAGTTAAGTCGGACGAAGTAGACGGTATTTTCCAAACAAAAACCTGGCTTACCCTAGCCAAACAGTTTTACAAAAAAGGCAATTATAAATCAGCAAGCGCTGCATTGAACAGGCTCGAAGGCAATGTTGCTGTGCCGTTACAGGATGATTTTTATTACTTAGTCGCGCAATTAAGTTTGAAAGAAAACGACCTAACAATGGCCGAAGAAGCGAAAAAGCAACTATCAAATGACTCTATTTTCATTCGTTATATCAATTTTAATCAAGGCAGTTATTTATTGTCTTTAGGTAAAACCGAACAGGCTATAGAAAAATACATTCATGCCGCGGCAATACCTGCCAACACTCACTTTACCCCAATATTAACCGCCTTAATTGATAAGGCAAACTTGGCACTTGCTTATCTTTATATCAAACAGCAAGCCTATCAGCGGGCCATTAATACCTTTAAACGGGTTTCTTTAAATGGCATTGAAACCGAATCAGCAATGCTAGGTTATGGTTGGGCTGCAGCAAAATTAGGGCGATATGAAAATGCTTTAGCAATCTGGCAACAACTAAGTCAGCGTGAAAACTTAACCCCCTATGTGTTAGAGGCTTATATCGCCATTGCTTTTGCCTATGAACAATTGCAACAACAAGAGCAGGCGTATCATTCCTACCAGTATGCGCTTAAGCGTTTTAATGACCATCAACAGAAACTTACCAATGCCTTGCATGAAACTCAACAGAAAGATTTCCTACAAAAAATGCTAATCAAACAGCAAGTATTGGCAGCTGAGTTAGTTGGCGCACAAGCGATTAAAGGGCGCAGAGTCGAGCTAAAGTTTCCAGAATTTATTGATATATTCACTGACGTTGCAACAAACAATTTCCAACAAGGTATTCATGATATTAAAGATCTCAATATCATGATTGATTCAATGCAGACATGGCAAAGTGACATAGCTGGCATGTATAAAGAAATTATTGATAGCTCTGTTTTGCAAGGTAAAGATGAAACCCCACCATTTTATATTAAACGTTTTGCCCAGCTAAAACAAAGCCAAAAACAGCTCAAAGATAAAGTCGCTATGGCGCAAAATTTGCAAAATACCTTATTAACTGAGCTGACCGTAAGCATTCAAAAATCACTAGAGAGTCAGCTTCTGAACATAAGGCAATATAGGCAAGTCGCTAAATTAGCGTCAGCAAAGATAAATGATGATGTATTTATGAAAAACCACCCAATAAATAAAGGGCTAAACCCGAAACTAATTCCTAAAGAGCTAAAAGCGCATTCAGGTAATGAGTTGTAATAAAATCAAAATGAAGAAAATTCTCTTTTTTAAGAACTACATTCTCATTTTTGGGGTTTTGTTGTTGTCAGCTTGCATTAATACAACAAAAAACACCGAAGATATTGATGTTATCAGTCACCTTGATAGCGCGATTAATCGTGGGCCGACGTTAGCAGAGCTAAATCTCCAACCTTCGATTTTAACAAGAGTGCCTTTAACGGCGTTATCATTTGAGCAGCTATCGAATATTTATCTAGCTCTGCTCAACGAAGTTGAAGACAGTAGCATTCAAGATAAAATTAAAAAACGTCTTGCGGTATTATCTATGCTTGAAAGTGAACAAGCACAAATAAATGCCGTTAAAAACCCTAGCCACTCCTACCAACAATCCATTGCCACCATTAAGCAGTTATTGGCTAATAACCCTGATGCCGCCACGAAAGAGCAACTGTTATATCAATTAGCTAAAGCTTATGATCTCACTGGTGAGCAAGGACAAACCTTAGCGGTAATTGAAGAGCTTATTGAAACATATCCGAGCTCAATTTATTTATTAGAGTTACACTTTAGACGGGCAGAAATATTATTTTCAAATCAGCAATATAACCAGGCACTACCGAGTTATAAATATGTTATCGAGTCTAACAAAGCGCAAGCTTATTTAACTATTGCCCTTTATATGCAGGGCTGGAGTTACTTCAAGTTAGATGAATATGAACAATCGTTAGCTACTTTTAGTCAAATACTCGATAAAACACTTTCGCCAGAGCTGCTTATGAGTGTCAATGGTCGTGAAGATTTTCTTAATAAATTGCCCGCAAGTGATCGGGAAATGGTCAACGAAACTTTTGTGGTAATGTCGGTCATTTTTTCTAATTTATACGACATAAAGTCGATTGAAAATCATTATAAAAACATTGGTGCTCGACCTTATTCATTTTTAAGTTTTGACTTTTTGGCCCAGCTTTATCTGAGCAAACAGCGCTTTAGTGATAGTTATGATGTTTATCATGAATTTGTAAATCGCTACTCCGAGCATAGAGTAACGCCGGTCTTCGCCTTAAATAAATTGCATGTGTTAAAAGCTGCAAACTTTCCCTCTCGACTTGCGGGTGAACAAGAAGAATTTGTTGCTATATATCAGCCAAACAGTTCGTTTTGGTTTGATAAAGCCGGTCAAAATGAAAGTATTGTCCGTCCGGTAGTTTATGCCCTTATGCAATCCTTTGCTCAAAAGGCACACTTAAGTGCCCGACAGCTTAAAAACAAACATTCGGTAAAAGGCGAGATTAAACAAGGTCATCGCAACAAGGTTTTATCCGCTTACGGTGACGCTAACAGCTGGTATAAAGAATTTATTACTAACTTTCCTAATGATAAGAAAGTCATCAAGATGAGGTTTCATTTAGCCGATTCACTCTACGAAGCAGAGCAATATGCTCAAGCGGCCAAACATTACCAGCTCATTGCTTACCCAAAAATAGAAAAAAGTAGCACTGCTGTAACCTTGCCTGTTGAAACTTTGTCTGCTGATGCCCTAGCTGATGAAACCTTGGCTGCTGAAGCTGGATACGCGCTAATTTTGACATTAGATGCGATTGATTCATCGGCATTGAACAAAGAACAGCAGCAATTATTTATAGCAAAGCAGCTGCAAGCTAAGGTTATGTTTTTAGGTACCTTTGATTCTGACCAGCGACTCTTATCCGTTAGGCGTGAGCTTGTTAAACAGTATTATAAAATTGAGCAATACCCACTGGCGATAACAAGTGCCGTGTTGGCGTTACAGTCGTCAAATCAGCAAAATCATAAACAGATAAATTTCTTATTATCTGTCATCGCCGATAGTTATTATGCTTTGACAAACTATGAAGATGCCGAACGTTATTATCTGCGTTTACTTGAAGGTAAACTTGATAAAAAGCGAAACACCGATGTTGTTGAACGATTGGCGGCTAGCATATACCAGCAAGCTAAATTGCAACTTTCCCTAGCTGATGAGTTGTTAGCGCAGTATTCAAGTAAAGCGACTTTACCTGCAAATCCCCTCGTGACTTCAGGAAGTAACAGGTCGATTGATGCCGAAGTATTATCTAATAGAAAATTAGCGATTAAACATTTTTCACGTTTGTTGTCTAAGGCAAAATCATCTAGCCTAAGCATTAACGCTCAGTATGAACTCGCCTCTCTTTATTTAACGACGAAGCAATGGCCTAAGGCTATAGAAGCGTTAATACAGTTTCAGTTACGTTATCCTGAACATGAGCTCAATACCGATATTGATACAAAGCTGGCCTATGCTTTTCAGCAAAGTGAGCAATGGCAAAAAGCCGCTAATAAGCTAAGGGCTATTTGGCAAACGCAGCCAAAAACTGAAGCAACACGCTCTATGTTATGGCTAGCAGCCACGCTTTCCCAAAAAGCAAATGATAGCAAGCAATCACTTGATAGCTATCGCACTTATGCGCACGCATATCCCCTGCCCCTGACTAATTTCGTAACAGCAAGTTTGATCTTAAGCGATCTATACCTTGAAAGTGCACAGCCAAATAAAAGAAAGTACTGGTTAAAGAAACTTATCGCTGCCGATGCCGATGCTGGCGAACACCGTACCAGTCGTTCACAGCAGCTAGCGGCAAAAGCAAGCTTAGAGTTTGCCGACAATATCATGCTCGAATTTGAAGCGGTTAAGTTGAAGTTACCACTCTCTAAAAGCCTTAAACAAAAGCGTCGTTTATTGGACAAAGCCATTTTGGCCTACCGAAAAACCGCCAATTATCAACTTGCTGAATTTACCACTATTGCTAATTTTAGAACCGCAGAGCTTTATCATCAAGTGGCTAAAGACTTAATGGCTTCAGAGCGTCCAGAAGAATTAAATGCTTTGGAATTAGAGCAATACAATATTTTATTGGAAGAGCAGTCATTTCCTTTCGAAGACAAAGCTATTGCTATCCATGAAGTTAATGCCAAAAGAGCTTACCAAGGTACTTACGATAAGTGGGTCAAAAATAGCTTTACCGTTTTGGCTGGATTATTGCCCGGCCGATATAACAAAGATGAATATGTAGTAGAGGTTATTGATGATATTTACTAATAAAAGCCCTTATGCAGTTGTGCTAATTTTATCGTTACTTATCACAAGCTGTAAAAGCACCAACGAAGCTGACATTAATGCAACGGTAATTGCCACACAACAAACAAACAAAAATGAACAGCTCAATGTCGTAGCAGCAGATAAAGAAAATTTAGCCAAGATAGTCAATAACTATAAAGAAAGTAAAAAGATAGTGCCGCCAGAGGTTATCGAGGTCATTAACCTTGCCATTGCAGCTAAAGCTGCCGGGGACTTAAACATTGCCAAGCAGCAGTTAGAACAACTCACTATTGCCAACCCGAAGTTATCGGTTATTCAAGTCTACCTAGGGGATATGGTCTTAGAAAAAGGCTCTACCAATCTAGCAAAACATTATTATAAACAAGCTATTGCTATCAATGCTGATAACTATTTTGCCTTAAACCGCTTGGCGAAGTTATACCGCAAAGAAGGTGAGTTTGTGCTCGCTGAAACGAGTTATCGATTAGCGCTAGCAAGTTGGCAAAATTTCGCTCCTGCGCATTTGAACTTGGGGATTTTACTCGACCTTTATATGGGTGAAAAAGCAGAGGCTTTAACACATTATAAAAAATATCAAACACTGACAAATTCAAAAAGCAGGCAAGTTAACGGTTGGATTGCTGACATTTCGCGGCAACTACAGCGTTCAAACAGGGGCTAATAATGCAAACTCTAGAGAAGACAACAAAGCTGAATCACTTAGAAAAAATCAAACGGCTAGTTAGGGTGTTTTTACTAACACTATTTACGCTAATTTTCAGTAACTTATCTTTAGCTGAGCAAAAAAATTCATTTGATATACCCGACAAACCAAGTATCAAGTTTTTAGCCTTAGAAACCACGATTGTCGGTAATAAAGAGCAACCAAAAGTTATCTCTATTGTGCCTTGGCAAACACCAGCACAACACGCTATCACAGCTAAAGCAATCACCAGTGAAATTCAGTTGGTGTTTAGACCAATTGAAATAGAGAGTTTACAAAAGGAGTTGCAATATTTTAATCGTCAAAAAAAATAACGGCTTATTTATAAGCTAATAGCTAAATGGTAAGTGGTAAAAGTTTTAATCTTAAATTCAGCGCGTAGGCGCAATTAATTAACAAGAAGGTATTTTTATGTTTGATGTAATTATTCGGTTTTTCCAAGAAGGTGGCGCATTTATGTTGCCTATCGCCATTGTTTTAGTCATAGGTTTGGCCATAGCACTAGAGCGAGCTATTTATCTGTTTAATGTTTCTCGCCAAAACACCAAGTCACTGAACACCATTCAGCCCTTGTTACATAAGTCTGAGTTTGACGCAATTTGTCGAATTGATGATGGCTCAGCAACAACGAGTATTCTAACTGCGGGTATAAGTCGCGCTATGCAAATTGATTGTCGTGATGAGATTGAGTCAGCCATGGAGGAGCGTACTTTGGCCGCGATACCTGCCATTGAGAAACGCACGGGTTACTTGTCTACACTAGCCAACATCTCAACCTTACTTGGTTTATTGGGTACTATTATCGGTTTGATTGCCGCATTTTCTGCCGTAGCAACGGCGGCGCCCTCTGAAAAAGCAGCACTACTTTCTCAATCAATTTCTGTGGCGATGAATACCACGGCATTTGGTCTTATCGCGGCAATTCCTCTTTTGCTTTGTCATTCTATTTTACAAACCAAAACCGCAGAAGTAATTGATAAGTTAGAAATGGTGGGAGTTAGGCTGATAAATATAATCAAGCAAAACAAAATCATGCCATCAAAACCATTAAACAATAACTAAGACGGACTTGCATTATGTCTAGAAAAATCCGTATCAAGGCACAAGAAGCAGAACTGGATATCACCTCTTTTATGAACTTAATGATAGTTCTGGTGCCCGTACTGCTAATGATGATGGTGTTTTCTCATATTACCGTATTGGAACTAAAACTGCCTGGTTTAGCTGAGCTTTCAGAGCTAAGCGGCCCAGCCGATCAAGCGAAAGAAATTGAAGTGATTGTCAGAAAGGATGTTATTAACGTTTATTATCCTCAAGGTCATATTATCAAAAACATTCCCGTTACCGATGCGGGTTATAATTTCGAACTACTTGTTGAGACACTGAAAACATTAAAGCAGTTTTTTCATCAACAAGACGTTAAGAAAAAAGACTTATCGTTATTATTAGAGCCTGACATTGACTATCAAACCATTATTACCTTGATGGATAAATCTCGCTCCTATAAAGCCGTTGTGGTTGCTTCCGTGGTTGATGCCGAATTATTCCCTGAAATATCGTTAGGTGATGCACCACAGATAGCTGCTCAGTTGACTGCTCAGTCTGCTAGTCAATCAGTAATACCAACTGATGATACCCAAGGAGGCAATGAATGAAAGAGTCAATGAAAGCAAGGCGCTTGCAACGAAAACATAAACAAAAAACGCAGCTTACCAAACTAAACCTAGTGAGTTTAATGGATATTTTTACCATCTTGGTTTTCTTTTTGATGGTAAACACCTCAGAAGTTCAAGTTATGCAGAATAATAAAGCCATTGAACTGCCAAAATCTGTATCTAAAGAAAGTGCCGAAGACAACTTGGTTATCACAGTGACAACCAATGCGGTGTTATTACAAGGCAGGAAGTTAATTAGTGTTGATGAGTTAAAGCGGTTAAAAACAGAAAACATCACCGCTTTAACTGCAGAGCTAGATTATCAAATGACAAAACGGGGCAATGTTTCCGCTGAAGAGTTAGCCAATGGCCTAGCGATAAATATTATGGCAGATAAGACTGTGCCTTATCGTTTATTGAAAAAAATCATGCAAACTAGTGCAGCAGCAGGTTATAGCAATATATCGTTAGCTGTATCACAAATTCAGTTAGCGGATGAGTCAAATGAGCATATTATGGAGGAAGGTAACAGTGACTAATCTAGTATGCCACTCTGAAATGTTGTGGCACGACGAGCCGCAAAATACGCTTTTTCACCGGATCGTGGCGATATTATTCATAGTCGCTTTGGCCTTTTCCTTGCTGATTTTGACCATTGAACTGCCGGCATTAACACGAGCAGAAAAAGAAAAGCTACCCGCTCAATTAGTCAAAATCATTGCCCGTAAGGCAGCGGTTGAAGCCATTAAACCGAAAACTGAAACTGAACTTGTTCCTGTGATAGAGCCGGTACTGGAATCCGTGCCAGAGCCAATAGCTGATTTACCCACAGATTTGACCGCTGATTCAACAGTAAAAGCAAAGGAAAAAAAAGTCGCCAAAGCGAAAGCAAAAGCGAGACGTTCAGGGTTACTGGCGCTATCTGCTGAGTTAAGCCAAATGCATGAATCCGCTCAAACTGAAAGCTTTTTTGTTAATGAAGCCTACCCGACATTATTGGTGAGTACTCAACAAGTTGCTAAGGCAGAAGTCGCTGAGGTAAATGCATTATCGGCTATAGCACTAACAAGTGGCCCAACATTGAATGAAACAGTGTTTACCACGAGAACCGTGCCATCGAGCAATTTTGACGGGGGTAAAACCTTAACACGGCAATCACGCGCTATTGTGCAAGATAACTTATTAGCTAAAACGAATGAGGCATCGGCAAAGAGTCTGGAAACGCCAAGCTCTACAGTAAGCAATGCCCAGTCAGCCCAATCAGACAACAATGTCAACGACAGAACCACCGAGTCTATTAGGCAAGTCTTTGACAAAAACAAAGGCGCACTATATGCCATTTATCGACGAGCGTTACGACAGGATCCCGCCTTAAAAGGCAAGGTAACCATAGATATTACTATTGAGCCTGATGGTGCGGTATCTATGATTAAACTGGTGTTAAGTGAGCTAGATTCTGCCGAGCTGGAAAATAAGTTGTTAGCTAGAATTAGCATGATCAATTTTACTGCCCAAGGGCTTAACGCAATACAGCTTAAATACACCTTTAACTTTTTACCCTTTTAAGGCATTACAGCTTAAATAGTATTACTTAACCTGAACATTAAACGATGAGCAATTGATGTTTATATCGAGTAGGGTGAGGCTTTTGCCTCATCCCTCTCACAGA
>TARA_R110001583_G_scaffold34784_2_pt1 | contig 12666 bp, 12 predicted proteins | sample TARA_R110001583 | Tara Oceans TARA_R110001583 (sample SAMEA4398432) | marine metagenome | biome: Polar Biome; feature: [MES] marine water layer (ENVO:01000295) within the mesopelagic zone...; material: water (ENVO:00002006), including particulate matter (ENVO:01000060) such as...... | reverse complement strand
GAGTATGAAAAAGCAGAAAAAGCCTTTTTAGCAGCAGTCGAATTACCAAGCTATACTCGTGTTGCTCGTACTTATGCTAACGCGGCGATTTGTGCTGAAGAAGCAGAAGATAATGAAAAAGCTATTTTCTACTATCAATACGCTTTATCGCATAGTCCTAATAGTATCGATATCAACTTGTCTTTAGCAAAATTAAATATTACAGAGCAAAATTACAAAGCAGCCGCTTCGAATTTATTTACTTTTCAACGTGACTCAAAACAAACAGCAGAAAGTTTATGGCAGTGGATAAGGTTAAGTTATGCAACAGGGAAAAAGGCAAGTTTATCTCGATATTCAGATCAACTTTTAATGCAATTCCCAGAGTCCCAACAAGCTTTAAGTTATTTAAATAATGAGCATCATGACTGATCAAACTATACAGATGGAAAATACAATGACACTCGATAAACTACTTAAAGAAAGCCGTTTAGCAGCAAATTTGTCACTTGATGAAGTGGCTTTAAAGCTCAACTTAAAATCCTCAGTGATCCTCGATATTGAAAATAACCTAGAGCAAATAATTGCAGATAACACCTATTCTGCGATTTATTTACGAGGTTATTTAGCAAACTACAGTAAAGTGGTGGGGCTCCCGGACATTAAATCTTACCCTGAATACCAACAATTAACGCATCCAGAAAAGCAAGTGACTACGTTGAAAAGCCCAAACATTCTAAGAGCCAAGAAAAAATCTTCTAAAAAAATCATCTGGGTTATTTTATTATTACTGGTGATTTCAATCGCAGGCCTTGCTCACTTTGGGAAACTTTCAACGGTATTTGCAGTCGCTACTGCAAAAATAAAAACGGCCAACACCGAAATGCGCCTACCTGAATATTCTGATGATGACGTGTCAATATTAGCCACTGAAGGTGAGCAGCCAATAAACAGCATTGAGCCTGTTACTGAAACAGCAGTAAAAGTTGAAACTGAGACAGAAATCGAGCCTTAAAATAAATAAACATGCTGTTCTACATTTTGTGCTACAAAGTTAAGGCTTGCAGGAGTTCCTGTATTTAACTTAAAATTAAAACATTCGATTGTAGCTAATAATATTTTTTGATATGCAGCGCTTTTAAATTGTAATTAACAATGATAAAACTTAGCTTCGATCAGGGAAAATAATACGTAGATAAAAGCTATCCATTAATGCCTAGCTTTTAACCTTTAACTTTAAGAGTAAATACAATGAGTCATACCTCTTCGATTATACGCCGCGTATCTAAACAGATCATGGTAGGCAATGTCCCTGTGGGGGGTGGTGCACCGATCACTGTGCAGTCAATGACCAATACATTAACAACCGATGTGGCAGCTACTGTCGCTCAGATCAGACGTTTAGAAGCCGTTGGTGCAGATATGGTGCGTATTTCTGTACCGACTATGAATGCGGCTGAAGCATTTCGTGAAATAAAAAAACAATGTAATATTCCGTTAATTGCAGATATTCACTTTGATTACCGTATTGCTTTAAAAGTAGCGGAGTATGGCGTGGACTGTTTACGCATCAATCCAGGTAATATCGGTAATGAACAACGTATTCGTAGTGTTGTTGATTGTGCAAGATACAATAATATCCCTATTCGAATTGGTGTTAATGGCGGTTCTTTAGAAGCTGACATTCAAGAGAAATATGGCGAACCTACAGCACAAGCATTAGTGGATTCTGCATTACGCCATGTCGATATATTAGACCGCTTGAACTTCGACCAATTTAAAGTCAGTGTCAAAGCGTCAGATGCATTATTAGCAGTAGAGTCGTACCAGTTACTTGCACAGCAAATTTCTCAACCATTACATTTAGGGATCACCGAAGCAGGTGGCTTACGCAGTGGTAGTGTTAAATCAGCAGTAGGTCTTGGCATGTTATTGTCACAAGGTATTGGTGATACATTACGTGTCTCATTAGCCGCTGACCCAGTTGAAGAAATTAAAGTTGGTTTTGATATTCTGAAGTCATTGCGCATCCGTAGTCGTGGTATTAACTTTATTGCTTGTCCAACTTGTTCTCGTCAAGAGTTCGATGTAATAGCAACGGTTAATGCATTAGAAGAGCGCCTTGAAGATGTTGTGATGCCAATGGATGTATCAATCATCGGCTGTGTTGTAAACGGCCCTGGTGAAGCATTAATTTCTGATATTGGTATTACCGGTGGCAAAAATAAAAGTGGTTTCTATGAAGATGGCACTCGCCAACGTGACCGCTTTGATAATGACAATGTCATTGATCAGCTAGAAGCAAAAATTCGTGCACGTATTAGCCGTACTGATCAAAGCCAAATCATTGTTAAAGGTTAAAGCTTAACTTTTTGCCTGAATTTTTAACTTCACGCTTGTTTTAATAACAGCGACTAAAAAAATACAATTAATCAGCTAAGCACAAGTTAATTCAAACATTGACTTAAAATGCACAGAAAAGCCCAAATGTTTTGAATATTTGGGCTTTTTATTTGCCTTAAACGTAGCAAAGCTAAGCTGCATTGTTCCATCTAGGCACAAACTTCCTTATAATGACTCTCAATTTTATTAACAATACATCCTGCATGTATTTTTATTCATCGACAGAATTCGGAAATCATTGTGGCAAAGAAGATACAAGCTATTCGTGGTATGAACGATACCCTTCCAGAACAAACCCCAGTTTGGCAGAAATTAGAGTCATTAATTAGACAAACCGTCAGCAGTTATGGCTATTCTGAGATTCGTATGCCGATTGTAGAAAGTACGCATCTTTTTAAACGTTCAATCGGAGAAGTAACTGATATCGTTGAAAAAGAGATGTACACCTTTGAAGACCGTAATGGCGATAGTTTAACCCTACGTCCAGAAGGTACAGCGTCATGTGTACGTGCAGGTAACGAACATGGTTTGTTATATAACCAGGAACGTCGTCTATGGTATACCGGGCCAATGTTCCGCCATGAACGTCCTCAAAAAGGGCGTTACCGTCAGTTTCACCAAGTTGGTATTGAAGCTTTTGGTATCGCTACTCCAGATATCGATGCAGAAGTTATTTTATTATCTGCGCGTTTGTGGAAAGCATTAGGCATTGAACAACATGTTGAACTGCAATTAAACTCGTTAGGCAGTAATGAAGAGCGTAATGCTTATAAAGCGAAGTTAATTGAATTCTTACAAGTACACGAAGATAAACTGGACGAAGATAGCAAACGTCGTATGTTAACGAATCCATTACGTGTGCTAGACAGCAAAAATGAAGCTGTTCAAGCAATTTTAGAAGATGCACCTAAACTATCTGATTATTTTGGTGACGAAACAGCAGCACATTTTGCCAAAGTACAAGCGTATTTAGATGCGGCAGGTGTTAAATACGTAATTAATGAACGTATTGTACGCGGATTAGATTATTACAATCGCACCGTTTTTGAATGGGTAACATCAAGCTTAGGTTCTCAAGGCACAGTCTGTGCTGGTGGACGTTACGACGGTTTAGTAGAGCAACTTGGCGGCAAAGCAACACCGGGTGTTGGTTTTGCAATGGGCTTAGAGCGTATTATTTTAATGCTTGAAACTTTAGAATTAAATGATGATGTTAAAGGTGATGTTGATATTTACAGCATTTTAGTTGGCGAAGGCACTGATATTGCTGGTTTTAAAGCAGCAGAACTTATACGTGACCAATTACCGCATTTGAAAATGATGCATCATTGTGGCGCTGGCAACTTTAAAAAACAGATCAAGCGTGCTGATAAAAGTGGTGCAAAAGTAGCCTTAATCATAGGTGAAAGCGAATTAGAGGGTGGTTGCGTCACAATTAAAGACTTGCAAGGAAACGCAGAGCAACAAACCGTTGCAATTGATAGCCTAGTTAAGGTATTACCTACCTACTTTGCATAGTATATTCATAAAAAACAGAATTAATTAAGGAACACACGTGGTTGATATTATTGAAGGTTATGAAACGGAAGAGCAACAAGTTGATGCTATTAAGCAATGGTGGAAAGAAAATGGCACCATGCTTGTCGTTGGAGCGGTTGTTGGTTTAGCAGGTTTATGGGGTTGGCGCTATTACGGTGAAACCGTATTAGCAGGGCAAGAAAAAGCATCAACTGAATTTGCACAAGTCTTAGTTAAATTTGAAGCACAAGGTAGCGAGCAAGGTACTGCGGATATGAGTACTTTTATTGCTGATAATAAAGGTAATAACTATGCCACATTAGCCTCTTTATTATTAGCTAAAGCTGCTGTTGAAGCAAAGGATTACACGTTAGCAAAAACACAATTAACTAACTTGTTAGCAGACAACAGTTATCAGCCTTTAACACCTGTTATTCAATTACGTCTTGCACGAGTGAGTACGGAATTAGGTGAGTACGACCAAGCCCTAGTCATTTTAGATAAAATTACTGAAAAAGGTTTTGAAGTTAAAGCAAATCAAAGCAAAGGAGTTGTTTATTTAAAACAAGGTGATCTTGATTTAGCTCGTCGTGCATTTCAAGCGGCAGTTGATGCAAGTCAAGGGCGTGTTGATCCTCTTTTACAATTACAATTAGATGATTTAGCCGTTGCTAAAGCAGATATTGCTCCAGCACCTAAGTTAGATGCTGCGCAATAAACTGAGAAAAATAATGATTAAATGGGTTAAAAACATAAGCGTTATGGCAGCAACCACTTTATTATTAAGTGGCTGCTCTATATTCAGCAGTGAAGAAGATGTTGTCAAAATGGCTGAGTTGCCAGTATTTGAAGCGACTTATGAGCCTAAAATTGCTTGGACAAGCAGCATCGGTGGAGGTGTCGATAAGTACTACTCACAACTAAAACCAGCTGTAAATGAGAATGCCGTATACATAGCTGCTCGTGATGGAGAAGTGAAAGCGCTGTCTATTAAAAATGGCAAAAAGTTGTGGTCGATAGATTTAGGCGATCATGAATCTAATGCCACTAATCGTTCTGCTCGTTTATCAGGTGGAATCGGCTTAGGCGGCGATACATTATATATTGGCACTGAAAACGCACAAGTTTTTGCACTAGATGCAACAAACGGTAATATCAAATGGCTCACTAAAGTATCAGGCGAAGTGATTGCTCAGCCAGTTTACGATAGTAGTCTAGTTGTTGTGCATACCTCTCGTGGAGAGTTAATCGCGTTAGATAGTAGCAGCGGCGAAAAAGTATGGAGTTTATCTAGTGCGCAACCCAAACTAACGTTACGTGGTAGTGCAACACCGAGTATTGCTCAGGGCGGCATTATTTTTGGTCGGGCTGATGGTTATGTGGCTGCTACATTATTAAAAAATGGACAGCCATTATGGCAAATCCCAGTTTCAAGACCTTTTGGTGCAACTGAATTAGATCGTTTAGCCGATGTTGATATGAAACCAGTAATCGTTAACGGCACTGTTTACATTTTAGGTTACAACGGTAACTTGGCCGCTATTGATTTATTAAAAGGGGAGCTGCTCTGGTCTAAAAAATATTCTGGCTTTACCGACTTAACCGTTTCTGGGCGTGATATTTTTATGACAGATTACCGAGGTTATGTATTTTCCATTAATCGTAATGATGGTGAACAACGTTGGGTTAACAAAGAATTAGCATACCGCAACGTAACTGGTGTTACTGTTGCCAATGATTATATTGTAGTAGGTGATGCAGAAGGTTATTTACACTGGATTGACCGTGATAATGGTCAATTTGTTGCACAACAATCACTGGACTCTGATGGTTTATATATCGAACCGGTTGCAACATCTACACACCTTTATTTACAAACACGCAGTGGTGATTTAATTGCCATTGAAAAACCAATATTAAATGTAGAATAATTTAATAGGTTTTTACGCTATACTGTAGCCCCTTGCTGTGCATGGGGCTTTTTTAGTTTATAGGATTTCAAAAAATATGTTACCAGTCATCGCTTTAGTAGGTCGCCCTAATGTAGGTAAATCTACTCTTTTCAATCGTTTAACTCGCACCCGAGATGCGATCGTTGCCGACTTCCCCGGTTTAACGCGTGACCGTAAATATGGTCAAGCTAAAATCGAAGAGCTTGAATTTATCGTTATTGATACCGGTGGTATTGAAGGTGATGAAAAAGGCATTGATGCCTTAATGGCTGAGCAATCATTAATTGCAATCGAAGAAGCAGATGCTGTTTTATTCCTTGTTGATGCTCGAGCAGGTTTAACCGTTGCAGATGAAGCTATTGCAGCTCACTTGCGTAAACAAAATAAAAATATCATGGTTGTTGCCAATAAAACTGATGGTATTGATGCCGACTCAGTTTGTGGTGAGTTTTATGCGTTAGCACTGGGTGAGGTTTACCATATTGCTGCGGCTCATGGTAAAGGTGTGCGTCAAATGATTGATGCCGCACTGGAAGAGTTCCAAGAAGAAAATCCTGTTTTAGACGAAGTTGACGAATATGACTTTGCATTAGAATATGATGATGAAGACGAAGATAAAATCGCAAAAGAGCAAGAACGTCTAGCTAACTTACCGATTAAACTGGCATTAATTGGTCGACCTAATGTAGGTAAATCAACACTGACTAACCGTATTCTAGGTGAAGAACGTGTGCTTGTATTTGATATGCCTGGTACAACACGTGATAGTGTTTATATTCCAATGGAACGTGATGGCCGTGAATATATTTTGATTGATACCGCGGGTGTTCGTAAGCGTAAAAAAGTCAATGAAACGGTTGAAAAATTCTCAGTAATTAAGACTTTAAAAGCGATTGAAGATTCAAACGTGGTGTTACTCATTATTGATGCACGTGATGGTATTGCAGATCAAGATTTAAGCTTATTAGGTTATACCCTTAATTCAGGACGTTCATTAGTTATTGCGGTGAATAAATGGGATGGCATGACTGAGTATGATAAAGAACGTGTTAAAACAGAATTAGATCGCCGTTTAGGTTTTATTGATTTTGCTAAAATTCACTTTATCTCAGCATTACACGGTACGGGTGTTGGTCATTTGTTTGAGTCAGTAGACGAAGCATATATGTCTTCAACTAAACGTATTTCAACAGCAATGTTAACGCGCATTATGGGCATGGCTACTGACGACCATGAGCCACCAATGGTAGGCGCTCGTCGTGTTAAATTGCGTTACGCTCATGCGGGTGGTTATAACCCTCCTCTGATTGTTATTCACGGTAACCAAGTGAAAAAATTAGCGGACTCTTATAAGCGTTACTTGATGAACTACTTCCGTCGTACGTTAGGTATTATGGGAACGCCAATACGCATTGAATTTAGAGAAGGCACCAATCCATTTGAAGGTCGTCGTAATAAACTGACACCACACCAAATGTATAAACGCCAACGTATGATGCGTTACCACAAAAAGTCATAATCGGTATAATAAATAATGCCAACACATTGTCCTCAATGTAATACTGAACTTGAACGCAGTGGTGAGTTAAAACGCCACTGTAGAACATGTGATAGCGATTTTTTATTAGACGTGTCCTGCCGAGAGTGCGGCCAACCATTGCAGCGTTTAAAGGCCTGTGGTGCGGTGAACTTTTGGTGCGAAGAGTGTAATGAACTAAAAAGTAAATCGGCTGCGGTTTATAGCTTACTCAAGCAGTAATACTAAATTGAAGACGTAAAAAAGGAGTGAATTTTCACTCCTTTTTTGTACCTAAATTTTGAATGATAACGCGGTAATAGGTTGCTTTAAATATTGCTTATTTTCAGGTGTTAAAACCACTATTGTAAGTAGCGACTTATTTCTCTGGAATCAACTCAAACACTCTGACAACTTGCTTAACACCTTCTACATTACTGGTAATATTAGTCGCAAAATCAGACATATCTTGTGTTACTTGCCCAATTAAAAATACTTCAGCGTTTTCTGTTACAACTTTAATTTTAAGAGGGTTAACTTTATCGTGTCCCGTTAGCTTACTTTTAACTTTAGCCGTCAGCCAACTATCTTGAGTTTGTCGAACAATGCCAATCGTTTGACCCACTCGTAATTGGTTATAAACGCCTTTGATACCGGTAATATTAATTAACACTTCTTCAATTCTATTGCTACTAGATTGACTATCTACTTGGCCTATTAATAATAGGTAGCCATTGTTGGTGACAATATTAATACGCATATTTCTGTTATAAACGTCAGAGGCCACAACTGCATCGATAGCTTTAACAGATAAGTTATCATCTTCTACTTGCTGTGAAAGTGTGCGCTCATCGCTGCTTACTGCTACAGCAGTGCCTGCTGCAACAATTAAGCCACTCGCACAGCCTTGCAACATAAAAAGAGATAATAAAATAGATAAAAATGTGGGAGTCAGTTTCATTGTTTTTCCTAATACTGTGGGAATAGTTGTTGATCAATGAGATCACTTAAGCAGTTCACTACCAACATGTGAATTTCTTCAATACGAGCACCTTTGTCGCTTGGCGCACGTATTTCAATATCATCTGCACCTAACAATCCGGCAATTTCTCCGCCATCTACACCCGTTAAGGCAATGATCTGTATATTTTTGCTTAATGCTGTTTCTACTGCTTTAACCATATTACGGCTATTGCCCCCATGGCTGATAGTAATCAAAACATCCCCTGGCTGTGCTAATGCAGATATTTGGCGTGCATATATCTGGTCAAAATGGCTATCACTTGCAATTGCTGAGACTAATGAGGAATCAGAAGTGATTGCAATCGCAGGTAAAGCAGGGCGATCAGTTTCATATTTATTAAGCAAGTGAGAAGCAAAAATTTGTGCTAACCCTGCAGCGCCGCCATTACCACAAACTAATAGTTTATGACCATTGAGTAAACAATCTTTAAGTAACAAAGCTGCTGCTTCTATTTGCTCCGGTAGTGCTTCTGCAGCAACAATTTTAGTTTGAATGCTCTCTGCAAAGTGAGCTTGAATTTTTTCTTTAATCATATGATTTATTACTCTTGAAATGCATTTTGTATCCACTCTGGAGTTGATGTTTTTTCGCTTATTGCAACCACATCAAAACGGCAATACGGTTCGCTATTAAGTTGTGATAAATAATGCTTCGCAGTTTTAATTAATTTCTGTTGTTTTTGGTATGTCACCGAAGCCGTAGCTCCACCATAATCTTGATTTTTTCGATACCGCACTTCAATAAAAACTAAGGTATCTTGATCTGACATAATTAAATCTATTTCACCGAATCGACAATAGAAATTTTGGCATACAAGCAATAAACCTTGCTGTTGTAAAAAAGCTAAGGCTTGTTGCTCGTATTTTACGCCGCTGGAATTACTGGCCTGGAACAGACGAGGTAACTTCAACTAAAGTACCTTCTTTGTATGTCGCCCAATGTAATTTACTGCCTATTGTATTCGTTTCATCTAACGATAGCTCGCCTACTAAACCTTGGTATTTATAACCTTCAATTACTTGTAACTGTTTTAATTGGCCAATTAAATTGTAACTGTCATAACCTAGCGCAAACAATCGTAATGTACTGAAACTTTGATGTGGCCAAGTAGCTTGTAACTTTTGGTTTATTTGTCCTTTGTCATCCAATAAAAAAGCAATATCAGAGAAGGTTAAATTTGAAAGTTCTTTATTTTGTATGTTAGACATATCGATTGCATGGCTGCGAGAGCTAGCATATAAGGCAATGCTCTTTGCAAAGGGGCTAATAGTAACAGCAATGAAGGGTTTTAATAAAATTAGTTCACCACGGTCTCCTATGATGTAAATCGCATCTACATCGCGTCGACTTCTTAATTCCGCCTCAAGAGTAAGACTAATAGCTGAACGCATTTGGTTGATACGCTGTTGGCTTTTATCCGTTTGTAGTGCACTAGCAATAAATTTCGCAAACTCAGATTTTTTAGTAAAAAAGTGTGTTTCCGCAGGATAGTGCTCTAGTGTATTAACAGATTTCTCTTGTTCAGCTTGGTTAAGTGCTGTCCAACGTGCTTCAAAGGCTTTTGAGACTCTTTCTCCAAAGTTTGATTGTGGCGCTAATATCAGTGGTTTTTTATGCTTATTATTAAAAATTCTCTCTGCAGCTTGCTCTGCTTCACTTTCTGGTGAAAGTGGGAAAGCATAGTGAATAGATGAACCTTGTGATGTTGTTTCTTCTGGTGTTGGAAAACGATTTAATGCAAGCACCGGAATATCTTCAATCAAAGGTAATAATTGATCTACATTAGATTTTACTAAAGGCCCAATCACAAAATCAATTTTCTGCAAGTGTAATTTATCTGCAATCGCTTGTGCTGTCATCTGAGTGGTATCAATAAACATGATATCTGCTGGTGTTTTTTGCTCTTCATCTACGATTACGATTTCAGGTGTAGTGGCCATTAAGTTAGTACTATTAAGTTTGTTCTGTTCATTTTCAGACTGTTTTTTCAAAGCCATTTGGTTATAAAATGCATTGCTAATACCGTATTGTATTGCTTCAGCGGGCTGTTTAAATCGACCAGATAAAGGTAATAAAACCGCAATTTTATTAGCTTGATAAGGTGTCGCTTCAGGAATGCTGGTTAATTGTGTTGGCATGAAATCAAGTGCCGGGTGATTCGAATAAACCAATTTCCAAGCATCTACCGCTCGAAGTAAGCGATTATTACTTAATTGGTAACGTTGATAAACACTTGCTAAAGCATACCAGCCACCAACAAACATTTCTTTCTCAACCAAGGCTATATTTTTTACATCCACTACCGTGGCGGTAGAGTCAGTTGATTTTGTTGGTATTGGGTAAGGTGTCGCCGTTTTTTGGTATTTATTTAAAACGCTTGCTGGTAATAAAGATAATTGTGTCAAAAGCAGATCATTATATTGTTGCTTCTCTTCGTCAATCTGCAGCAAAGGCGTTAACATTAACAGTGTATTAGCGGCCGCTTGATGCTCTTTATTGCGAACTTGTAAGTCTGCTTTAAGTTTCAAATAGTATAGTTTAGCTTCAGGAGACAACACTCCGGTATTAATCTTGTTAATAGAAACTAAGGTGCTCTCTAATTGGTTTTGGGCGTACTGATTATCAGCAATTAATAATAACAAATGATTCTTTTGCTGTGCATTTAAGGTTTTACTTTGTAAGTACTCAATGACAGAGTTGGCTAACACAAACTTATTTTCTTTGTTTAATGCTTGTACCGCTGCTAATTGCCATTCAGTATTTTTTGTTTCGTTTAATTCTTCAGCTTGCTTTAATAAATATTCCGCTGTATTTGAGAACTCAGTAAAAAGCACGGGTGCTGTTTTTTGATCCTGTCCTAAACCAGAACAAGCGGAAACAAGCAAAATGCTTAAAACAATAAGAGAGAAATGTAATGCTCGTTTTGGTAAATTTGCAGTGTTCAAATTTTTGTCCTTTTTAATCAAACTAATTCAAGATCAGTTTTCAGATAGGTATCAAGATGCCTATAGTGTAATATTGCCGACTTAGTTAAACAATCCTTAACACTTTAATAGAGTCGAATATGTCTGAAAATAATCAATTAAATAACGAAGTAAGTGCAAAGTTGTATATTGTTGCCACTCCTTTGGGCAATATTGGCGATATTACTTACCGCGCCGTTGAAATATTAAAAAACGTCGATTTAATTGCCGCAGAAGATACTCGCCATAGTGGTAAACTATTAAGTTACTACCAAATCAGCAAACCTACTTTTCCATTACATGATCATAACGAGCGCCAACGTGGCAAAGTATTGATAGAGAAAATCAAAGCAGGGCAATCTGTCGCATTGATTTCAGATGCGGGCACACCATTAATTAGTGATCCCGGTTATCATTTAGTAAATGAATGCCGTGAAGCAGGTGTTGATGTTGTACCAGTGCCAGGTGCTTGCGCTGCCATTACTGCACTTTCAGCCGCTGGTTTACCTTCAGACCGTTTTTCCTTCGAAGGGTTCTTACCCGTTAAAGAAAAAGCAAAAACAGAAAAATTGACTGCATTAGCAGAAGAGACACAAACCATGATTTTTTATGAGTCTCCGCGCCGTATGCAAGATACCGTAAAACATATTATCAATATTATGGGCGCAGATCGTAAGTTAGTGGTTGCACGTGAATTAACAAAGCTGTTTGAATCTTATTACGTATTACCGGCAGGTGAAATGTTAGATTGGCTAGCACAAGATACTAACCATTGTCGTGGTGAGTTTGTATTAATGGTGGCAGGAGCAAGCAAAGAGCAAGATGCTTTATCAGTAGAAGCTATTAAAACACTCACTTTATTGAAAAAAGAGTTGCCACTTAAAAAAGCAGCGGCAATCACAGCAGAAATACATCACCTGAAAAAAAATGATCTGTATAAATGGGGTTTAGAAAACTTATAATTCCTTTATTTTAAAGTCATCTAGCACTTGTTATATAGAGTGGTTTCCGTATAATTCGCCGCGGAGTTGGCTAGATCGTCGCCGCTGTTATTATTTAGGTAACTTTGTTATTTAGAGAGTAGCGGGGGAGGAAAGTCCGGGCTTCAAAGGGCAGGGTGCCAGGTAACGCCTGGGTAGCGCGAGCTAACGACAAGTGCAGCAGAGAGGAGACCGCCTGCTAATTTATTAGTAGGTAAGGGTGAAAGGGTGCGGTAAGAGCGCACCGGCTAATGGGTAATCATTAGTGCAAGGTAAACTCCACCCGAAGCAAAACCAAATAGGCTTCCTGAGGCATGGCCCATGCTGGAAG
>TARA_R110001583_G_scaffold16561_16_pt1 | contig 12672 bp, 15 predicted proteins | sample TARA_R110001583 | Tara Oceans TARA_R110001583 (sample SAMEA4398432) | marine metagenome | biome: Polar Biome; feature: [MES] marine water layer (ENVO:01000295) within the mesopelagic zone...; material: water (ENVO:00002006), including particulate matter (ENVO:01000060) such... | reverse complement strand
TAACCAGCAAGAATGATCACCTTTTTAGTTCGTTTGGTATTAGTATGAGAGGAGCTTGAGGTTATGACACTCAAATCTTGGAAACATCTTCTTGATGATGAAGTTGATGAGCCTTTGAAAGATATCGAAGAAGATTCACCAAAGGAAATAGAAAAATTACTTGCTGAAGATTCAAAAATTTCAAAACTTCTTCTCGAACGTAAAAATCTTGAAGAAAAGATGAGTTTTCTTACCCAAGCAAACGGTGAGAATGATCAAAAATCAGACCCTCGATTTCCGATACAGACTTTAGCCCAGCGACGTAATGAGGATGCTCGATGGCTTGCGCAACGCAAATCTGTTATTTCAAAGGCAGGAAAGCAATCATCATTACGCAAGCTCACTCAAACCGGTACCGCCAGCAAACTACGATCAGGGCAAACTGCGTTACAGGAGCGTAGTTCACTAAAGGATTTCGATATAGAAAAACCTCTACAAAGCTTGAAAGAGAAAACAAATTTAGCAAGTGATAAAAAATTAAAACAACATAAGGATAAATTGCTTACTAAGTTACATGAAAAAATGAGCAATGTTGGTAATGAATTGATCGATGACACACTAAAGAATGGGTTTTCAAAGGATAGAATACGTAAAAAAGTTAAAGAAGAAGGTATGGATATTGTACGAAAAGTGGCGAAAGCAAAGGAAAGTTATGAGTCAAGAAGGGATAAAATGCTTTCAGTAATTAATGGGGGATCGGGAGATTTGGATGCAAGAGCAAAGCGAATTTCTGAACGTTTGGAAAAAATGGCTGAAACAGGCGTTGAAAGTGGAATGAAAGATCGAGATGCTTCTCGAGATAAAAATCGAGATGAAAATAGATTGAATAGCATTAAAAAATAGATTGAGAGGTTAGTTATGCCAGATTCGACCAAAGTAACTGCGCAAGGCATACAAGATATGTTAACCGCGCTTACTGATGCACTCAGCTCATCACAAGCTCATTTATCTTCGATGGCAGCATATGATGCGGCTGGACGAGAGTTGCCACGTTACCACATCCCACATTTGGATTTTACATTTGATATCGAAGCTAGTCAGTCTAGTCAGCCTGGCGTTGGATTTAAAATGGGTCCAAGGCAGTCAAGTAGTTTGGAAACCAGTGCCAAAATTTCGGGGCGGATTGTATCGATACCGCCCAATGCGGGATTGCCAAAAATTGAAATATTAGTTGAGTTAGCATCACAAAAAATAATAGCAACTTTAATAAATGAAGCTGGTGAGATGATGACTAACACACAGATTAGTGTAGAAATCGATAGTGAACTAACGGTGCAAGCAGGTGGAACACAACCAACATCAAATCAAAAGGCATCTGTGTTTATTGCTCAACAATATTTAACTGGTGCAGATGGCTCTGTCCAAATAGAGATTGTGACGGCGCATTTACATGCGACTAAACCGATGGTTTTACGTATTTCTAGTGGTAACACTGAGAGCTATATTGCGGTCACTAAGGGAGCGTTGGCATGATCAAAGCAATCACAGTAGAAGGTCAATTTATCAGTGAACAGTCTTTACAAAATATTGGAATGTCAGTTGTACTTGAATATTTTTCAATTCCTAAAGGTTGGATTAAATATGCGGAGCTTCCATTTAATAAAAATGGCGTTTTCTCCCTTAAAATTAATCCCGAAGCCTTTACTAAGCTTACAAGCTTTCCTGCAATGCAACTTCGTATTGGTCATCCTGAAATAGATACAAAAAATGCAATATTGTTAACGTCGCCGGTAATTTCAATTAAGGGAGAAACTAGTTTTATATTAAACTTTGGTACTATTTTTATTGACCTTAAAGCACCTCTGGAGCTTTTATCTCCAGTACATGAAAAAGCGGATACATCATTTTATGGCAGCATAATAAAGGAAAGCAAGGGAGGGGGCTCTGGAGAGGCAGAGTCTTCAAGTGATTTAGAAGATAGTTTACGTAAAAAAGTTTCTGAATTAAATGTGGCTAAAATAAGTCTTGAAGAAGAACTGAGTGTGATTAGAAAAAATGCAAAAGTTGCAATTGATGCAAAAGAGTTGGGTGATTTGCAAGTTAAAAAACTTCAAGGTGACCTTGAAATATTACAAGGAGGGACAGAAGCCCCAAAAATTAATGATATTGCCAATGAAATATCTCAAGCTATGCAAATTGACAGTGTAAAAACGGGTTATAAAATCTCAACGGCCAATGTCAAGCTTAAGGGATATATGGCAAATGGTGGCAGGAGTTTTCGGGCGCTTGATGCTGTGGAGTTAGCTCGGGTTAATCCAGAAACGGCAAGTGAAATTAGTTTTACTCTAAGCAATACTCAAAACGACAGTTCTTCATCGCAAAAGGCGCCAGATATTGTAGGGCTGACACCTGCTACTGCAAACCGTGTTTTATTACCCATGGGTTTAAAATTACGCGTTATTGAGATGGAGCAACCAACCAGTCCAACAGGTGGGATTTTTATGCAAAAACCAGATCCTGGAACAGAGATCCCTTTGGGAGAAAACTTGATTTCGGCTTTTGTAGCCGTTAAAAGAGGGGGGCAGGAAATATGAGTGATGTTAAAAAACTAACCCAAGATATTGCCACGGCACCACTTGGTGACATTATTGCATCGGTAGGGCGCGGTGTTGCCGAAGCACAAAAAGCACTCGATGAAAGCTCAATTCAAGCCTATCTTGATCTTTATTCCGATCAGGAGCATTTAAAAGCGCTGCGTGAATTGGGATATCGACCTACATTTTATACCATTCCAAAAGCGAGTGCGGAAATTAACCTTGCCTTTACTATGTCAGGCTCGTCACAAAGCGAAGGAACAAATAGTCAGTCCTTTGTTAGTCGCCAGGTCATGGCTCCAAGTAGTAACATTAATTTAAAAAATAAGTTGGAGACGTCAAAGGTTTATCAAACACGGCGTGTTGTACCAAAACTTTATGCAGCACCTGTGGATGCAGGTTTTCAAAATCAATATAATTATGAAAGCAAGGTCAGCGCAAAAATCATTTTCGATGTTGTGGCTATCCCTCCTTCAAGTGAAATTGAAAATAGTCGCCCAGTGCCTAATGTTGTTGGGAAAACATTAGCACAAGCAACTTTGATAATCGAAAGCCTTGATCTCGTTGTTGAAACTGAAATTGAGGACAATACTACGATTGTAGTGTCTCAAGCCCCAGAAGCAGAGGATGTCACATTTTTAAGCATTGGTGACGTTGTAACGTTATCAGCATAAATAAATTGAGATTTGGACTGGCAGATCAAATGTCAATCGTACTAAATATGTGCTCTATCTTGCTGGTTAAAATAATAGATAGGGTCGTTGCATTCAATCGCAATAGCTATTTATTACTCAATCATGTGCTTTGCTCTCCATCATTTTTCCTCAACAAACCCAGATCGCAATATTATGCGAAATGCTATTAGTAATAAATTCTGCTAACTAACTGATCAGTATTACTGGTTAAAATAAGGTTAATAGTCGGGATAAACCCCGACTTAGATCTGATAAACAAGCTTCGAATAATGAACTTCGAGGCGCAATGCTCGTAGCTCGTGATTAAAGATAATAAAGCTTCGAGTAGCGAGCTTCTAGCCTCGAACAACTATGACCCCGTGTCGGCTTTATTGGGGTCATATCAATCTTTTAGCTAATGACTAAAAACTAATAGCTGACAGCTTCATTAAGCGAATTCTGTCCATATTGGGGCATGGTCTGAGGGTTTATCAATGCCTCTTAACTCATAATCAATGCCTGTATCGACAGTATTATCTGCTAAGTTTTGAGTTGCTAAAATAACATCTATGCGTAAACCTCGATTATCATCAAACCCACGAGAACGATAATCAAACCAGCTAAATTGATCATCAACTTCAGGGTTTAATAAACGAAACGTATCGGTAAATCCAAAATCCATTAAAGTTTTTAACCATTCGCGTTCTTCAGGTAAAAAACTACATTTTTTAGTTTGTAACCAACGTTTCGCATTTACTTCACCAATGCCGATATCTAAATCGGTCGGAGAAATATTAATATCCCCCATCACAATAACGTTTTCTTCAGCACTATGATGTTCATTAAGATAAGTATTTAAATCGATATAGAACTGGCGTTTATAAGGGTATTTAATTTCATGAGTTTGGTTTTCTCCTTGAGGAAAGTAACCATTTAGAATAGTTGTTTTTTCTCCGTTATCATATTCTAAAGTGACCATTATCATGCGTTTTTGATGTTCTTCATTATCAGTTGGGAAACCATATTGCACAGACACAGGTTCTTTTTTGCATAACATCGCTACGCCATAATGTCCCTTTTGACCATGAAAGAAAACGTGATAACCCATTGCTTCTACAGCCTCAACAGGAAACATATCATTATGTACTTTTATTTCTTGAAGGCCGATAACATCAGGTTGATGTTTGTCGATAATTGCTTGTAGTTGATGAAGACGAGCACGTAGCCCGTTAATGTTGAAGGAGATTACTTTCATAAAAAAGCCCTAATTTTAAAAAAATAGGGCTGAATGTAACTTGCTAGGTTTAATAACTCAACTCTTTTAGCCTAGTCTAGCTAAAACTCGCTGTAGATGATCGGCCGTTTCAATACCGCTGTCAGTTAAATAACCGCCATCGTGTTGTGAAATTAAACCTTTATCAAAAAGAGATTTGGCAGCATTAATAATACTTGGCGCCGCTTCATGATGGATTTTAATGCCTTCTAAATGAGATTGTGTTGGGAATTTAGCCAGTAATTTCATCTCATCGAACAATGTATCAGAATAATTTTTAGTCATGATAAATCACTTCTTTTAAAATAGGGGGAAGTTTCATAATAATGGCTTAATAATAGATTGCAAATTAATAACATAGGTAAGTTGGTGTAGATCAAAAAAGCCCTGCAAAATTTAAACTTTGAGGGCTTTCTTGAGTGTTATTTGTACGATATTAAGAGTCTTAAAATCGGACTTAACGCTTAAATATGATGTTTACGAATAACTGTAAGCATTTCTTTCAATAATTTAGGGTTAGCTGCCACAACATTACCTGATTTCATGTAATCATTGCCACCGTTAAAATCTGTCATCATTGCGCCTGATTCTTTAAGTAATAATTCGCCTGCTGCGATATCCCAAGGTTTTAGTCCATATTCCCAGAAACCATCCATGCGACCAGCTGCAACATAAGCTAAATCAAGTGCAGCACTGCCAGCTCGGCGCATATCAGCAACTTCTAAAAAGAAATCATTAAAGATTTGCAGATAAGTTTTAGTATGATGTTTTTGCTTGAAAGGAAAACCCGTTGCTAGCAAGGTGCCAGCTAACTTTGGTACTGAGTTAGTACGAGTACGGTAACCATTGATTTGTGAACTTTGGCCTTTAACAGCCGAGAATAATTCGTTACGGATTGGATCAAAGACGATACCGACTTCAGTACGACCTTTAATTTTTAATGCAATTGAAACCGCAAAGTGAGGAATACCGTGAATAAAGTTGGTAGTACCATCAAGGGGATCAATAATCCATTGGTGATCTTTATCTTTACCTTCAATAATACCAGACTCTTCACAAATAAAGCTGTGGTCAGGATAAGATTTTTGTAATGTACCAATAATTGCAAGCTCAGCTTCTTTATCAACACTACTAACATAGTCGTTTAACGATTTCTCTTCGACTTCAACTGATTCTAAATTTTCGTAGCCTTTAACGATTACTTTGCCTGCATTACGGGCAGCACGAATTGCAATATTTAACATTGGATGCATTGGATCACCATTAGATTGTAAAAGAACATGAAGGGAAATTCCTTCGGCGCAAAATTATACACTGATCACAGTATTGTGCAAATATTTCTCTATTTATAAGCGCGTGTATTTGTTTTTTTGTGTAGCTGTATCTGATAAACTACGCGCTTATTTTTTGCAAGCAATCTTAAGCTTTTTAATTTCAAGGAACACTCATGTTAGATAACGTACGCATCATTCTTATCGGTACTTCTCATCCCGGCAACATTGGTAGTGCAGCTCGCGCCATGAAAACGATGGGGTTATCTAATTTAGTGTTAGTGGACCCTGAGTGTGAAATAGATGGCAAATCAGTTGCGCTGTCAGCAGGAGCAGGGGATGTACTCAAAAACCATCAACGTTTTGATACCTTAGATGAAGCCATTGCTGATTGTGGATTGGTAATTGGTGCGAGTGCTCGCCCGCGTACTTTGGATTGGCCAATGTTAGATCCTCGTGAGATGGGTGTAAAAGCGGTTGTTGAAGGCAACAAACATCCTATCGCACTGGTTTTTGGTCGTGAGAATAGTGGTTTATCAAATGATGAATTACAAAAATGTCATTTTCATGTGTTTATTCCTGCTAATCCAGAATACAGTTCATTGAATTTAGCAATGGCAGTGCAAACTTTGAGTTATGAAGTTCGCATGGCATTTTTAGCGACAGAAGCTTATCCAGAGCAACAAGAAACGTATCCATTATCTGAAGAAATTGAAGGAATGTTTAAACATCTCGAAGAAACCTTAATCGATACACGATTTATTGTGCCAGCACATCCGGGTTTAGTGATGACAAAATTACGTCGTTTCTTTAATCGTGCTCGCCCAGAAGTGGCTGAACTACGCATGTGGCGTGGGGTTTTAAGTAGTATTCAGAAGTCTTTAGTTTCTGCAAAAAACAATTCAGATATAAATGAAAAATAAAACCTACTAAAGTTTGTGGTTTTTTAGTTGACTATTTTAGTCAGGTACTTATACTTTAGCTATTAAGTCATTAAATAAGTGATTTTGATCACCCTTTAACTATAAGCGAAGTTTTATGAAACTAACCTCAAAAGGCCGTTATGCGGTAACTGCAATGCTAGATGTTGCAATTAAGGAGCACATGGGGCCCGTCCCACTTGCTGATATTTCTGAGCGTCAGGGGATCTCATTATCCTATTTAGAACAATTGTTTTCTAAATTGCGCAAAAAAGAATTAGTTAGCAGTGTACGTGGACCTGGTGGTGGATACCGATTAGGCAAAACACGTGCTGAAATTTCTGTTGCAATGATTATTGATGCGGTGAATGAATCCATTGATATTCGTAAATGTAGTGGGGAAAGTGGCTGTAATGAAAATGGCGTACAATGTTTAACACATTCATTATGGGAGCAACTCAGTGACCGTATTAGTAGCTTTTTAGATGGCATTACATTAGAAGAATTAATGGAAACAGAGCATGTACAAACTGTTTTAGAAATTCAAAATAATAAATTCAAACAAACTGCCCAACTCGATATTAAAGTCAGTAGATAAGCAGCGGAGACAATAATGAAATTACCGATTTACCTTGATTACTCAGCAACGACACCTCTTGACCCACGTGTTGCTGAAATTATGATGAAATACTTAACAATGGATGGTGACTTTGGTAACCCAGCATCACGTTCACACCGTTTTGGATGGCAAGCTGAAGAAGCGGTAGATATTGCACGTGAACAAGTTGCTGACTTAATCAGCGCCGATCCACGTGAAATTGTGTTTACTTCAGGTGCAACAGAATCAAATAACCTTGCGATTAAAGGTGCTGCGCATTTTTACGGTAAAAAAGGCAAACATATCATCACTGCTAAAACAGAGCATAAAGCCGTTTTAGATACCTGTCGCCAATTAGAGCGTGAAGGTTATGAAGTGACTTACCTTGAACCCGGTACAGATGGCATTGTGACGCCTGAACAATTAAAAGAAGCATTACGTGAAGATACAATTCTCGTCAGCTTAATGCATGTTAATAATGAAATTGGCGTCATTCAAGATATTGCTGCTTTTGGTGAATTATGTCGTGCAAACAAAGTTATTTTGCATGTTGATGCAGCACAGAGTGCGGGTAAAATTGACCTGAATGTAAAAGAAATGAAAGTTGATTTAATCTCTTTCTCTGGACATAAAATGTACGGCCCTAAAGGCATTGGTGCATTATATGTTTCGCGTAAGCCTCGTATTCGCTTAGAAGCTCAAATGCACGGTGGTGGTCATGAGCGTGGTATGCGAAGTGGTACGCTAGCAACACATCAAATTGTTGCGATGGGTGAAGCTTTTCGCATTGCAAAAGAAGAAATGGTTGAAGAAGGTATACGTCTTCTTAAATTACGCACGCGTCTTTTAGACGGTGTAAGTGATATGGAAGAAGTTTACGTCAACGGTTCAATGCAAAGTCGTGTTGCTGGCAACATTAATATCAGCTTTAACTATGTTGAAGGTGAATCATTAGTGATGGCGCTTAAAGATTTAGCCGTTTCTTCTGGTAGCGCATGTACTTCTGCGAGCCTAGAGCCTTCATATGTATTACGTGCGATTGGTCGTGACGATGAACTCGCACACAGTTCAATTCGATTCAGTATTGGGCGTTTTACCACTGAAGAAGAAATTGATTACGCGATTAAAATTATTCGTGAGAATATCGGTAAATTACGTGAAATGTCACCACTTTGGGATATGTACAAAGACGGCATTGATATTAACAGTATTGAGTGGTCTCACCACTAAAATAGCTTATCGCGTTGCCATTTGAGACTACTTCTAGGTTGAAAGTGCTCACTTGGCAAACCAAGCACCGCGCTTTTGCCTTAAATTAGTTTCAACTGGCTTAGCGATAAACCGTTTACATTTATACAGAAAGATTATAAAAGGAATAACATCATGGCTTATAGCGAAAAAGTAATCGACCATTATGAGAACCCACGTAACGTAGGTTCATTTGATAAAGACGATAAAAGTGTTGCGACTGGCATGGTTGGCGCGCCAGCTTGTGGTGATGTAATGAAGCTACAACTTAAAATTGGTGAGAACGGCATCATTGAAGATGCTAAGTTTAAAACATACGGCTGTGGTAGTGCTATCGCATCTAGCTCATTAGTAACAGAATGGGTAAAAGGTAAAACTTTAGACCAAGCCGCAGCGATTACCAATACAGAGATCACTGCAGAGCTTGCTTTACCGCCGGTAAAAATACATTGTTCTATTCTTGCAGAAGATGCAATTAAAGCAGCAATTGCGGATTATAAAAGTAAAAACGCTTAATACAATCGAACAAGGAGTCTATTTTGGCTATCACAATGACAGAGCCAGCAGCAAAACATGTTGCTAATTTTCTTGCTAACCGCGGTAAAGGTATCGGCCTACGCATTGGCGTTAAAACATCTGGTTGTTCAGGTATGGCTTATGTACTTGAGTTTGTTGACGTATTAAATGAAGATGACGAAGTGTTTAGCGACAAAGGTGTTAAAGTCATTGTTGATAAAAAAAGCCTTGTTTATCTTGATGGAACAGAGCTCGATTTTGTCAAAGAAGGCTTAAATGAAGGCTTTGAATTTAACAACCCCAATACCGAAGGTGAATGTGGTTGTGGTGAAAGCTTTAGCGTTTAATAAGCTCTAAACTATTGGAAGTAAAACACAGTTTTACTTCCAAATTTTACCCCGTCGTGTTTATATCTACATTTATTTCCCATGTTTTTTTAGTAGGATCTTATTTTGAACTACTTTCAGCTTTTCTCATTGTCTACTGATTTTTCAATCGATAAACAGCAACTTGCCAATACTTATCGTGAACTCCAAAAACAATTTCACCCTGATAAATCTGTCATGCTTTCCGATGCTGAGCGATTAACCGCGATGCAAAAAAGTACTGAAATCAATGATGCTTATCAAACGCTTAAAAATAGTTGCTTACGGGCGCAATACTTATTATCGCTTTGGGGACTTGATATCGAATTAGAGCAACGCACCCTGCAAGACACCGATTTTTTGATGCAGCAAATGGCGTGGCGAGAAACCATTGAATCATTTACCGAAGATGATGAAGATGACATTGAAAGCTTTAGCGCTAATATACAAAAACAAGTGGATGATTTAGAATCTAATATAGAAAAGCAGTTAAAAGCCAAGGCGTTAGAAGACACCGCCAACAGTGTGCGTAAACTTAAGTTTATGCTAAAACTGCAAACTGAACTTGAGCAACTTGAAGAAAAGCTCTTCGACTAACAAAAGTATGCTCAGTCGAGATCATTTATTTCGAATGACAATCTAAGCGGGTCATTTAGATATTTAATGAAACCGTTTCTATGATTCACTGAGTGCGAATAAATTAAGAATTAAAGGTTATTACTGTTATGGCATTACTCCAAATTGCAGAGCCCGGTTTATCGGCAGCTCCTCATCAACACAAACTCGCAGTCGGCATCGATTTAGGCACAACTAACTCATTGGTGGCAACTGTGCGTAGTGGTGTGGCTAATGCATTAGTCGATAAAAACAATCAAGACATGTTGCCTTCAGTTATCCATTACGGTGATAACCAACAAATAACAACAGGTGTTGAAGCACAACAGCAGTTACTCATTGATCCACTTAATACTTTAGTATCAATGAAACGTCTGATCGGTAAATCACTCGCAGATATAGACCAAAAATATTTACCATATCAATTTAATGATAATGAACAGGGTGTTGCTCAAATAGTTACCCGTGGTGGTCTGATTAATGCCATTCAAGCTTCAAGTGAAATATTAAAAACACTCAAGCAACGTGCATTGGAATCTTTACAGGGTGAACTTGATGGCGTGGTCATTACTGTACCAGCCTATTTTGATGATGCTCAACGTCAAGGCACAAAAGATGCAGCCCGTTTAGCTGGATTACATGTTTTAAGATTATTAAATGAGCCAACAGCAGCCGCCATTGCTTATGGTTTAGACTCAGGGCAAGAAGGCGTTATCGCGGTTTATGACCTCGGTGGTGGTACTTTTGATATCTCCATTTTACGTTTACATAAAGGTGTCTTTGAAGTTCTTGCAACTGGCGGTGATTCTGCATTAGGTGGTGATGATTTTGATCATACTATTATTGAATGGATAAAAACTGAATCAAACATTACTGGTCAAGCAACCCCTGAATTGCAACAAGAATTACTGCAAGTGGCGCGTTCTGCGAAGCAACAACTTAGTGATGTTGACCAAGTAGATATCAATTTAACCACCATTGATGTGAATCTAACGCTTAGCAAAGTGCAATTTGAAGCACTAATAGAAAAATTAGTGAAGAAAACCCTACGCGCATGTAAACGCGCCGTTAAAGATGCTGATATTTCTTTAGATGAAATATCAGAAGTGGTGATGGTTGGCGGTTCAACACGTGTGCCATTGGTACGCAGTAAAGTGACAGAGTTTTTCAATCGCGAGGTATTAACTTCGATTGACCCTGATAAAGTGGTGGCACTGGGAGCTGCGATTCAGGCTGATATATTGGTGGGTAATAAACCCGATTCTGATATGTTATTGCTTGATGTATTACCGCTTTCATTAGGTCTGGAAACCATGGGTGAACTAGTGGAGAAAGTGATCCCTAGAAACACCACTATTCCAGTTGCTCGTGCGCAAGAATTTACCACCTTTAAAGATGGTCAAACCGCGATGCTTATTCATGTTTTACAAGGTGAGCGTGAGCAAGTTAGAGACTGCCGTTCATTAGCGCGTTTTGTATTAACAGGTATTCCTCCAATGGCTGCCGGTGCTGCTCATATTCGTGTTACTTTTCAAGTTGATGCGGATGGTTTGTTAAGTGTCACTGCGATGGAAAAATCATCGGGTGTACAAGCAAATATCGAAGTGAAACCTTCTTTTGGACTGAGTGATTCGCAGGTAATGGAAATGCTCAGTGCGTCACAAAGCTTTGCACAACAAGATATCGAAGCACGTATGCTGATAGAGCAACAAGTAGAAGTAAAACGTGTGATTGAAAACTTACAAGGTGCACTTGCAAAAGATGGTCATCAGTTATTAGATGATGATGAATTTCAAGTGATTGAAGATAACATTAAAGTACTCGCTAGAATTGGTGAAGGGTCAGATGTTAAAGCCATCAAAGAGGCGTTAAAAGCCATTGATAAGCTGACCGATCACTATGCATCATTACGTATGGATGCATCAATTAATGCCGCGTTAACAGGGCAATCTGTTGATACGATTTAGTATTAAAAAATAATAGTAGTTTAGGATATCGTTTTCAATACGATATCCTGAATGCAGATACAATAGTTAAATAATTTTAAGGTAATGAGAATGCCAAAAGTAATATTTCTACCCCACGAAGAGTTATGTCCAGATGGTCTTGTTATTGAGGCTAATGAGGGCGAGACGGTTTTAGACATTGCATTAGCAAATCATATTCATATTGAGCATGCTTGTGAGAAGTCTTGTGCCTGTACTACTTGTCATGTTGTTGTGCGTGAGGGTTTTGATTCGCTTGAAGAAAGCGATGAGCTTGAAGATGATATGCTTGATAAAGCTTGGGGCCTTGAACCTGAATCTCGTTTGGGTTGTCAGGCATGTGTTGCGAGTGAAGATTTGGTGATTGAGATCCCTAAATATACGGTTAATATTGTGTCGGAAAATCATTGATTTTCGTTGTTTGATTTTATCCTTCCGAAAAACGCTTATTGATTAAGCGTTTTTTTTTGCATTGTTTTTGTTCACTCTGAAAAGTTGTCTAGTTCGTCAAGCTCATCCAGTCGGTAATTGAGTTTACTTGGCAGTGGTTTCGCCTTGTAGGCGACATTACTTTTCTTTGAACTGCCAAATGAAAAATAGGGTATTGTGTGTTTGTTTGGCTTTACTTTTCGCA
>TARA_R110001583_G_scaffold25613_5_pt1 | contig 12684 bp, 9 predicted proteins | sample TARA_R110001583 | Tara Oceans TARA_R110001583 (sample SAMEA4398432) | marine metagenome | biome: Polar Biome; feature: [MES] marine water layer (ENVO:01000295) within the mesopelagic zone...; material: water (ENVO:00002006), including particulate matter (ENVO:01000060) such as...... | reverse complement strand
ATCCGACTGAAAGTTGAGCTTATGCCTTTTGTATTTCTTTAAGTAATTCTATTTTTTCTTGCATAGATTCATACGCTGCTACAGCTAAAACTACAGCCACACCTTTTCCCCTTTGGGTGATAATAATTGGTCTTAGATATTACGGAGACTACTCAGTAATATCACTTGGTAATTACACCAATACCATTAACCACACTTTGAATCGCCACACGATACACACGTTAAACAACCATCAAGTTTAATCACAGCATTGCGCACCTTACACTTAGGACAATCCAGCGCATTTGGCATGCCGGCATCTTCACTATCTACTTCATTATCTACTTCTGATGAGGTGATAGTTGAAGTGTGATTTTTCAGATACTCTGCTTTTTTCTCTGCAATAATAGCTTTGGCTTCGCTCGATAATTCGATTTTTTCAACAGCCACGCCACAGGTTTTTTCAACATGGTAAGCAATGGTATCGGCGATAGCTGAAACCATTGACTCAATGTATCGTGGATTTCCACCACGGGTATGTTGCCCAAACCAACCTGCGTTGGGTGAAGATACTTCACGTAATTCATCTAACAAGAACATGTATTCTCCGCCTTTTCGAAAGACGGCTGACATCATAAAGGTCAAGGCATGTACCCATTGAACATTTATTTTGTCTTTGGTATTGATGAATATTTCATAGGGGCGCACTTCTTCTAGCGCAGTACCTTCATTAAGCACAACATTTGAAATGCTCACGTAATACGCGTGATCATAGCCTGTAGAGGCTTTTATCTTATAGGTTCTTGAATCTAACTCTTTCGGTCGTGTGGTTTTTTCAATAACTTCAACTGGTTGGGGTGATTTTTCTAAGGAAATAACAGCGTTATTTTCTTTTGCTAATGCGCTGTTTTCTTTATTAACTACCGATACACCAGTAATTTTTTTACTGATTTCGATCGGTTTTTCTGATGAAGCTGAGTTGGTCATGATGTGTCTCTTCTAAATGACGGGTAATGAAACCCGTCTAATAAATTTTGTTTGTGCTAAGCCCGTTAAAAACGTCCGTATTGCCCTTCTTTTATCGCATCAAATAAGTTAGAAGCAATATGTTCTTGGCCTTCGTAAATTATCTTAGCATTACCCTTAACGGTGATCACCTCACCACCCTCAACGGTAAACTGATAATCTGTATTGGCCAGATCGGCTTCGTTGACAAGTACGCCCGAGAAGTTTTCAGGATTGAAGCGGAACGTGGTACAGCCTTTTAACCCTGCGGTATAAGCTTCTAAATAGACATTTTCAAAATTTTCGAAAGGAAATTCTGTTGGAATATTGATCGTTTTAGAAATTGAACTGTCGATCCAAACCTGAGCCGCTGCTTGCACGGCAATATGCTCTGATGGCGTAACCGTTGAGGTATCAACAAAACTGTCAGGCAACTGCGATAAATCTAAGGATAAGATTGAACCCATTTTGCTCATCGGTAATTCCCAATCAGCCCCGTGGGTGGTTTTCATCAAGCGTTCATACGCTAACACTTCGGCCGAACGTACGTTCACTTGCTGTTTGGTTGATTTTCCTGGGACGATAACGTTACGTTTGTAATCATGGGCAAAACTTGGCTCGATGCCGTTACTGGCATTATTCCCTATAGATAAGGCAATGGTTCCTGTGGGAGCAATTGAGCTGTGGTGAGTAAAGCGCAACCCTGTAGTTAAAGCTTCTTCTACCCATTTATCACCTAACTCGGCGACTATATTTTTCATGTAACGGCTATAGTTAACGTGTAACTCAACCCCTTTAACTTGATCGCCTAATTTGTATTTTTCAGCTAATTCAGGACGTTTACGTAATAAAGCGCCGGTTATGGTATACATTTCATTTAAGAAGGGCGCGCCGCCTTTTTCTTTGGCCAGCTTGGTTGCTTCACGCCATCCTTCTAATGCTAAGTGTTTAGTGACTTCACTGGTGAAATCCACTGAGTTATTTTTACCGTACTTCATGCCAAGCATGGTCATAGCAGAGCCTAAACCTAAATAGCCCATACCGTGACGGCGCTTGCTTTCAATTTCAGCAACTTGCTCAGGCAATGGTAAGCCATTAATTTCTACCACGTTATCAAGCATACGCGTGAAGATACGGACCACTTTCTTAAACCGTTCCCAGTCAAAACTTGCTTGCGCGGTAAAAGGATTACTGACAAAAGCGGTTAAGTTGATTGAACCTAATAAGCATGAACCATTGGGTGGTAACGGTTGCTCACCGCATGGATTGGTGGCACGGATAAGTTCCGCAAACCAATTGTTATTATATTCATTCACCTTGTCGATCAGGATAAAACCCGGCTCCGCATAGTCATACGTTGCACTCATGATCATGTTCCACAAGTTTTTTGCGCGGATTGTGCGATAGACTTTACATGCGGTTTCACCTGCATCATTGACTATGTAGCCGTCCATAGATAATGGCCATTCTCGCCAGATCACCTCATTGGTGTTATTTTTAGCATCATATTTCAGCCCTAGAAGATCAATTTCATTTTGATTGGTAGGGAAAACCAACTGCCAATCAGCATCGGCTTTAACCGCTTCCATAAAAGGGTCGGTGATTAATATTGAGAGGTTAAATTGACGTAAGCGGCCATCTTCGCGTTTCGCTTTTATGAACGCCATAATATCAGGATGTTGACAATCAATTGTCCCCATTTGCGCGCCACGACGACCACCGGAAGACGACACGGTTTTACACATAGTATCGAAAATATCCATGAAAGGTAAGGGGCCAGACGTTGTTGCGCCAGCACCAGCAACAAAACCACCATCAGGGCGGATAGTTGAAAAATCATAACCAATACCACAACCCGCTTTTAGGGTTAAGCTCGCTTTACTTACTGCTTCACCGACGATACCTTGCATCGAATCTTTAATAGTAGCCGATACGGTACAATTAATCGTTGAGGCAGTAGGTTTCTGTTCACCAGCCCCTGCATTGGAAACGATACGGCCCGCAGGCACCGCACCATTCATCAGCGCCCACAAAAACTCATCACGGTATTTTTTTTGTTTCGCTGGCGTAGTTTCAACGCTGGCAATGGCCTTTGCAACACGTTCAAAGGTATTGATGACCGTATGGTCGACAGGCTCTCCTGATGGGGTTTTTAATTGATACTTTGATCGCCAAATATCTTGCGAAGCTAACTGTAAATGATTTGGGTCAAAAACCGCGGGAGTTTCGAGTGTATCTGCCATTATTTGATCTTTCATTATTTTCCTTTTCATAATTCGTATCATAGTTCAGTGCTATGACAACCTTACATGGTTTTTCTATTTTTATTAAACACAATATATAGTATTTTCATGCTTATAATAGTTGATCAAGATCAACTATTTGTCAATATAATTCTACATATAGTGTTTTATATTTTATTAAGCACTATATGTTGTATTGTCGGTTTTTGAAGATATTGTCGGTTTTTGAAGATATTATTGCTTAAGAGATTGGAATTATTTGTTTTTTTTCGCTTGTGTGGATCGTCAAAATAATGAGATAAAATACGCATTCTTCAAAATCTTATTAAAGGAAATCAATAAACACTTGATATACCAATAATATAAAGGTAGTTTTTATTTCTATTATAAAAAACCAGATGGTTAATAGCCTGTAGAATAAAGGTTTTCTCTCGTCTAATATGCTATTAGCTGTTCATCTACATCGGAGTCTATTATGGACAATATTAAATATCCTATCAAAGGTTCTTGTCAGTGCGGGCAAGTCACTTATAAACTGCATGAAGCACCAAAAATGGTTATGGCTTGCCATTGCACGGAATGCCAAAAGCTTTCAACTAGTCCATTTAGTATTACAGCGTTAATAGAGTCTAGTGCTATCGAATTTAGTGGCGAGCTAAAAGAGTGGAGCAGGGCTGCTGATAGTGGAAATAAGTCTAATGCAAAATTCTGCCCTAATTGTGGCAACCGAATTTATCACTTTAATCCAGATGACTTGTCTACGGTAAAATTGAAGCTAAAACCTGTTAATATTACTGACGATGGTGTTTTTGAACCAACAGTACACATTTGGGTATGTGAAAAACTAAGTTGGTATCAGATCCCTGAGGGCGTAAAGGTCATTAATAAGCAGCCATAGCGTAGCCGCTATAAGAAAATTAACATTTTCTGTCGCAGATCTCATTATTTACTGCGTTCTACACTTGTTAAGTTCCCAATCATTAGTTGAGAAAGGCTTGGTAGGCGAGGTTATCCGTTGCTTCTTGGAATTGGTAACCTAAAGCATTTAAATGCTGAAAAAATTCATTTTCTTTGTCGCTACTCACTTCAAAGCCTGCGAGTACTTGCCCAAATGCAGCACCGTGATTTCGATAATGAAATAAGGTGATATTGAAAATTTCACCCATCGCACCAAGAAATTTTTCTAATGCGCCGGGGTGCTCAGGAAACTCAAAACTGAATAGGCGTTCATTAGCATTATCCGTTTGATTTTTACCGCCGATCATATAGCGTACATGTAATTTTGCTAATTCATTGTCGGTGAAATCATTAACTTGGTAGTCGGCACTTGCTAACTGGTTAAGTAGCTGTTGACGTTCTTCTGCACTACCACTTAAACGGACACCAACAAAAACATTAGCACTTGACTCGCCTGTATAGCGGTAATTAAACTCGGTAATGGCTCTGTTGCCTATGGTTTGGCAAAAACGTTTAAAACTGCCTTTTTCTTCTGGAATGGTTACCGCAAGAATAGCTTCTCTTTTTTCACCTAATTCACAGCGTTCAGATACATAACGTAAACTATGAAAATTCATGTTGGCGCCTGATAGTATTGCTACTAAGGACTGATCACTTTGCTCACTAGTAGCACAATATTTTTGTAATCCTGCTAATGACAAGGCACCTGCAGGCTCGGCAATAACACGAGTCTGCTCAAAAATGTCTTTTATTGAGGCGCAAATTTCATCGGTGGTTACCATAATAACTTCATCACAGTAACGTTTAATTAACTTAAACGTATGTTCACCAATACGCTTTACTGCAACGCCATCAGCAAACAAACCTACTTGAGGTAAATCAACGGGTTTGCCAGCCGCCAAGGCGGCTTTTAGACAAGCAGAGTCTTCTGCTTCAACGCCTATGATTTTGGTGTTAGGGCTAAGTTGTTTTAAGTAAACGGCCATTCCAGCAAGCAAACCGCCACCACCAACAGGAACGAAAACCACATCAATATTGGCATGCTGTTGTAATAGCTCTTTTGCTACGGTGCCTTGACCCACAATAACGTCGATATCATCAAAAGGGTGGATCACTGTTTTGTTTTCGGCTTCAGCATATTTAATAGAAGCCTCTTGGGCTTCATTAAAACTATTACCTACTAAGCGTACTTCACCGCCAAAGCGCCTAACATTATCCACTTTTATTTCGGGCGTAGTTTTGGGCATGACAATGGTGGCTTTTATACCCAATTTATTAGCGGCTAGCGCCAAACCTTGCGCATGATTTCCCGCTGATGCGGCAATAACACCATGAATGCATTCGGCTTCGCTTAAATTTGACAGCTTATTGTAAGCGCCACGTATTTTGAAAGAATGTACCGGTTGTTGATCTTCACGTTTTAAATAAATTTGATTATTTAAGCGAGCTGATAACTTTGTTAAGGGTGTCAGCTCAGTTTCTACGGCAACATCATAAACGGGTGCAAGCAATATACGCCTAAGGTAGTCGAGTTGCTCTGTGTGTTGTGCGAGCAACTCTTGGCTTTGGGTATTGGTCATTTATTTACCTACAAGTCCATCGAGTAAATCACGGTTACGTACAGCACCTTTATCAGCACTAGTCGCCTGATTTTGATTGAGCGCGTAGTTTTTTAATGCTTGATATTGAGTCATTGCTATTTACCTACAAGTCCATCGAGTAAATCACGGTTACGTACAGCACCTTTATCAGCACTAGTCGCCTGATTTTGATTGAGCGCGTAGTTTTTTAATGCTTGATATTGAGTCATTGCTATTTACCTACAAGTCCATCGAGTAAATCACGGTTACGTACAGCACCTTTATCAGCACTAGTCGCTAACATTGCATAGTTCTTTAATGCATAGCTAATTGGACGAACTCTGTCTTTGGGTTGCCATGCTTGCTTGCCTTTGGCTAACATAATTTCTCTACGCTGTGCCATTACTTCGTCGCTCACTTGCAATTCAATAACGCGATTAGGAATATCAATATGGATTATGTCGCCTTGCTCAACTAAGGCGATAGTGCCGCCATCAGCGGCTTCTGGCGAAACATGACCAATGGATAAACCTGAAGTACCACCAGAGAAACGACCATCGGTAAGTAACGCGCACTCTTTACCTAAACCCATAGATTTTAAGTAAGTGGTTGGATAAAGCATTTCTTGCATGCCAGGGCCGCCTTTAGGGCCTTCATAGCGAATAACAACGACTTCACCGGCAACAACTTTACCGTCAAGAATACCAGCTACGGCATCATCTTGGCTTTCAAAAATATGTGCAGGGCCCGTAAAGGTTAAATTATCGTCACTTACGCCAGCGGTTTTAACAACACAACCATCAATAGCGATATTGCCTGAAAGTACCGCTAAGCCACCTTCTAACGAAAAGGCATTTTCAAGGTTACGAATACAACCATTAGCTCTATCGTCATCTAAGGTATCCCAACGACAATCTTGGCTAAACGCTTTTGTAGTACGAATGCCAGCAGGACCAGCACGGTAGAATTTTTTAACGTCTTCATCATCAGTTACGGTGATATCGTATTTAGCTATAACATCAGCCAAGGTAGACCCTAATACGTTAGGAACGTCGGTTGTTAACAAGTTAGCACGCGCTAATTCACCTAAAATAGCGATAACACCACCGGCGCGATGCACATCTTCCATGTGATACTCAGGCGTTGAGGGCGCAACTTTACATAACTGCGGTACAATGCGTGATAATTTATCCATGTCTGCCATGGTGTAATCTATTTCGGCTTCTTGTGCTGTTGCCAGTAAATGCAAGATGGTATTGGTTGAACCACCCATAGCAATATCTAAACACATTGCATTTGCAAAGGAATCTTTGTTGGCAATATTACGGGGTAGTGCAGACTCATCGTTATCTTGGTAATAACGTTTCGTTAATTCGACAATTTGTTTACCAGCATCTAAAAATAACTTCTCTCTATCAGCATGCGTTGCCAACATAGAGCCGTTACCTGGTAAGGCTAGCCCTAATGCTTCAGCTAAACAGTTCATTGAGTTAGCTGTGAACATGCCAGAACATGAACCACACGTTGGGCATGCTGAACGTTCAACTTGATCAGATTGCTCATCAGATACCTTTGGATCGGCGCCTTGAATCATGGCGTCAACTAAATCTAATTTGATAATTTGATCTGAAAGTTTAGTTTTACCCGCTTCCATTGGACCACCAGAAACAAAAATTACCGGAATGTTTAAGCGCATTGCTGCCATCAACATACCTGGAGTAATTTTGTCACAGTTTGATATACATACCATGGCATCAGCACAATGAGCGTTAACCATATATTCAACAGAGTCAGCAATTAAATCACGTGAAGGTAAGCTGTACAGCATACCAGCGTGACCCATAGCAATGCCGTCATCTACGGCGATGGTATTAAATTCTTTGGCAACACCACCCGCTTCTTCAATAGCGCCAGCAACGAGTTGTCCCATGTCTTTTAAATGCACATGACCCGGCACAAATTGAGTGAAAGAGTTAACTACGGCAATAATAGGCTTACCAAAATCGCCATCAGTCATACCAGTGGCACGCCAAAGTGCTCGAGCGCCAGCCATATTACGGCCTTGAGTAGAAGTTGCTGATCTTAATTTAGGCATGATATTGAGTCCCGTTTGAAAATTGTGTGATAAATTTTATTGTGAAAGCTTATTCAGTGAAAAGGTTCAGTGAATAGGCTTTTAAAATAGAGCTTAGTTTTGTGTTTCTAATTTTGGTTGTGCTTGTGTCTTTGTATATGTAGCTGCTCAACTCGCAGTCAGTTGGTGCTGTAGCAAAAAGGAAACACGGAGCTTATGACTATAAGTGAGTATTTCCGATGCCGCTACAGTGCCAAATGACAATGAGGAGAGTAGTTACTAAGCTATTCTACTGAATCTAACCAATCTTCTGGAATTTCAGTTGACCCATCAAAAATACCAAAAAATGCTTCTTGAAGTGCTTTTGTCATCGGGCCTCTGGAACCATTACCCACGGGTAGTCCATCAACTGATTTTACTGGTACTACTTCGGTAGCCGTGCCGCACATAAAGAATTCATCGGCAAGATATAATGACTCACGAGAAATAGGCTCTTCACGTACTTCATAACCTAATTGCTTGGCAAGGAAGAAAACAGTATCGCGTGTTAAACCTTGTAAAATAGAGGCTGTGCCCGGCGGCGTATAAAGAATACCGTTACGGATTAAGAATAAATTTTGACCAGCGCCTTCACTCACCATATTATTTACATCTAAAGCAACACCTTCAGCATAACCATGACGTGCAGCTTCCGTAGAAATAAGTTGTGAAGAAAGGTAGTTTCCACCTGCTTTCGCTGCCGTTGGCATAGTGTTCGGTGCTAATCTATTCCAACTTGATACACCTACCTCTACACCATTTTCGATGGCATCAGCGCCTAAGTAAGCTTCCCAACTAAAGGCGGCAATCATCATGTCAGCTTGAGCATCAATAGGTGGACGTAAGCCCATACCAATATCGCCTAAAAAGGCTAATGGACGTAAATAAGCTGATTTCAAATTATTGCCTTTCACCGCATCTTTACACGCTTGCATAACTTCTTCTGGCGTAAAAGGGATATTCATACGGTAAATTTTGGCAGAATCAAACAAACGCTTTATGTGATCTTCTAAGCGGAAAATACAAGTACCTTTGTGGGTGTTATAAGCACGAATACCTTCAAAAACTGACGAGCCGTAGTGCAAAGCGTGACTCATTACATGAACGGTAGCGTCTTTCCACGGCATGAGTTTACCGTTGAACCAAATTAAATCTGCGTTTACTTTTGCCATTGTCTTTTCCTAAATTTGTTTTGTGATCTGTAGATGAGCATTGATGCTTACATCACTAAAGTTGAAGCCTCACCTACTTAGTTAATCTATATTAAGCACTACATTCTTTAGTTGTAGAGTGCTGTGACGCGTTATTGTCTACCTTGACACTCTTGATGTCGACCAGTTTATTAATTTGGTCAATTAAAAGTGTAATAGGGCGATCGCTGCTGACCAATAATTCAATTGTAGCAATATTATTAGCGTTATTAACGCTGGCTGTTATACCATCGATCAAAAACCCTCTATAACGAGTCACTTGTAAAATTCGCTCGAGTACTACCTGCTTATCATCGGTCATGATGATTAATGTGTAGTTATTTAAAGGCAAGGTGTTCATATTAAGCACTCTCCATCATTTCGTTGTTAGCACTATTTGGTGGTACTAATGGCCAAACATTTTCCTTGGCATCAATTTTTACTTGTAAGAAATAAGGGCCATCGTGATCGAGCATTTCGTTGATGGCGGCAGTCACTTCACTCTTTTTCGTTATTAGTTTAGCTTTTATATCAAAAGCCGACGCTAACATAACGAAGTCTGGGTTATCAGCTAAATCAGTTTCACTAAGGCGACCGTCGAAGAATAAATCTTGCCATTGGCGAACCATGCCTAATTTGGCATTATCAATCAGTATGACTTTTACAGGAATTTGATAACGTTTAATGGTTGCTAATTCTTGTACATTCATCATGATAGAGCCGTCACCAGATACCGCTATTACTGTATCATGGGGTCGACTAATTTGTGCACCAATCGCGGCAGGTAAACCAAAACCCATTGTGCCCATGCTGCCACTGGTTAAAAAGTTACTTGGGTCATCAAAATTCATGTGTTGTGCTGCCCACATTTGATGCTGACCCACATCGGTAGTAACACACGTATTTTTTGGCATTAAATCACTTACTTCTTTTAATACGGCAGGTGCAAAAATTTGTTCTCCGGGATGATCGTATCGCCATGAAAAATCACTTTTCATTTGTTGCACTTTTGCTTGCCAGTTTTCAATGTTAAGCGGCATGGTGAGTAACGGTAAATTTTCTTTTAAATCACCTAGAATAGGTGCGTCAGCCTTTCTTCGCTTATTAATTTCAGCAATATCAATATCAAAATGTATAACTTTGGCATCAGGCGCAAATTGATCAAGTTTGCCAGTAACGCGGTCATCAAAACGTGCGCCAACGGCAATGAGTAAATCACAGTCATGAACGGCTAAATTAGCCGCTTTAGTGCCATGCATACCTAGCATACCTAAATAGTTTGTATCGGTTGTATCTAATGCCCCTAAACCTTTTAAAGTAGAGACGGATGGAATACCCGTTGTACGCGCAAAAGCTCTAACTTCTTCAATAGCATTTGCCATACCAACACCACCACCAACATAGAGAACAGGTTGTTTGGCATGCGTGAATAGGTCAAGCGCTTTACTGATGTCGGCAAGGGGTAATTTTACTTTATTTTTAAGCGGTGCAGCAGACTTGTAATTTTGTTCAACTTTGGCCATTTGTACATCTTTTGGAATATCAACAAGTACAGGCCCTTGTCTACCTTCTAGTGCTATTTCAAAGGCTTGGTGTAAAACTTCCTCTAATTCATCTACATGGTGAACTTGGAAAGAATGTTTGGTACACGCTAGCGATAAGCCAAAGATGTCAGTTTCTTGAAAAGCATCACTACCCATAGATGCGGTAGGTACTTGACCTGTTATCGCAACAAGTGGAATTGAATCAGCAAGGGCGTCGGCAAGGCCCGTAATAAGATTTGTTGCACCTGGGCCTGAAGTTGCCATACACACCCCTATTTTACCTGAGGCGCGTGCATAGCCAACGGCTGCAAATGCTGCACCTTGCTCATGTCGACAAAGAAAATGCTTAACATTGCTGTCATACAATGCATCATAAATAGGCATGATAGCGCCGCCAGGATATCCAAATACATGGTGAACGCCATGTTGTTCAAGTACGTTAAATAATAATCCGCCGCCAGTTAACGGCTTGCTGTCAGTCATGATAATTCCAAAGTTGTTTAGTGTTTTTAAATTATGCCCCAAAAAAACAAAACCCTCGGTTCTTTCGAAGCGAGGGTTTGACTTTCTGTTTTGCCTTTCTTTAGCTCAACGAAAACCCTCGAGATGATTTAATCACCACGACGAGAATATTTCTAATAAACAAACTAATAATCAAGTTAATAATTGAGGTAAAGTTTTGCATTGTTGTTTGGTTCGCTTTCTTTTCTAAGTTATTTAGAATGAATTTCTATGTGCAGTTTCTATTGCTTATTAAATTAGTACCATAGCTCTAATGTTTTGAGCAAGCTTTTTTTCCCAGTTTTTAGCTCTATCTAAAGAAGTAAAAGTTATATGAAAAATGTTTGTTGTACTTTTTGTAATGAAAATTGTAATGAAAACTCGAATTATAATGAATACTTTCCTACACTAAGAATAAGGAATTAAATAAATGGAATTAATATGTCTCTTGCCTGTGTTTATAGTCGTGCCCGCGTTGGTTTAGACTCCCCTCTTGTTACTGTTGAAGTACATTTAGCGAATGGTTTACCTGCTTTTCATATTGTGGGGTTACCAGAAGCCTCTGTTAAAGAGTCAAAAGATCGTGTTCGTAGTGCCATCATCAATTGTGGTTATGAATTCCCTGCAAAAAGAATAACGATTAACTTAGCGCCAGCAGATTTACCTAAAGAAGGAGGACGTTTTGACTTACCTATTGCCGTTGGAATTCTTGCCGCTTCACAGCAAATACCGCAAGTAGACTTAGCGCAGTATGAATTTGCGGGTGAGCTGGCACTGTCAGGCGAGCTTAGAGCCATTATAGGTGAAATTCCTATGGCAATGTCTTGCTCTGAAAGCAACAGAATCTTAGTGTTGCCAATGCAAAATAGTGAGCAAGCGAGTTGGGTTAAAAAGGCGAAAGTTATTGCAATTGATCATCTAAGTCAACTTTATCCTCATTTTTCCAGACAAACGCTGCTACCTTTTGTGAAAGAGAAAGAACTTGAACAATTTAGTGATATTAATGAATTAGATATTAGCGATGTTATTGGTCAACCGCTTGCTAAGCGCGCTTTAGAACTTGCGGCTAGTGGCAATCACAATTTACTTTTTATTGGTCCTCCGGGAACAGGGAAAACCATGTTAGCTAGTCGGTTGGCGGGAATTTTGCCAAAAATGACAGAGCAAGAAGCATTAGAAGCTGCTGCTATTGGGTCTATAAGTAATCAAAGCATTAATGCGAAATCATGGCTCACTCGGCCATTTCGTGCGCCACATCACACGGCTTCAGCAGCTGCGTTGGTGGGTGGAGGTAGCCAACCCAAACCGGGAGAAATTTCTTTAGCGCACAATGGCGTCTTGTTTCTTGACGAATTACCCGAGTTTGAGCGCAAGGTGATTGATGTACTGCGTGAGCCGATGGAGTCGGGTGAAGTCACAATTTCTCGGGCTATGCATAAGCAAAGTTTTCCTGCTCGCTTTCAATTGATTGCGGCCATGAACCCAAGTCCAACCGGTTTTTACAATGATAATCGCAGCACGCCAGAGCAAGTACTACGCTATTTGAATCGGTTGTCAGGCCCCTTTTTAGAC
>TARA_R110001583_G_scaffold144666_4_pt1 | contig 12685 bp, 10 predicted proteins | sample TARA_R110001583 | Tara Oceans TARA_R110001583 (sample SAMEA4398432) | marine metagenome | biome: Polar Biome; feature: [MES] marine water layer (ENVO:01000295) within the mesopelagic zone...; material: water (ENVO:00002006), including particulate matter (ENVO:01000060) such... | reverse complement strand
TCTGCAAACTTATTCATTAAGTCGGATGTTAATTTTCGTTTGTTTGAAGGCAAACTTTTTAAAAGATTTTCTGCCATGTGCTGGGGTAGTTCTTCAAACCGTCTGTAAGCTTCCTTTGCCCCAGTAATCCCTAAAGTTGCTTCCCACCCACTTTTGAGTTCATAAAACTGTTCAGCTAACTTTCTTTTTTCATACATATTCATGGTAATTTGTTTGCCTTTCAAATTACCTGGAAGTGTATATTTTCCTCTGGCATCAAGAACCATTTCAAGCAAACGATAATCACCTCTTATATCTGAGTTTTTTATGTTGTAAATAAATCTGGAAAGTTTTTTGATTTTGTCTTCATCCTTGAAAACATCATCAAATATTTCTGAAATATTGTTCACACTCAATGATTTTAAGGCTTCTGAATTTACTTCACCAATCTCCATTCCAAAGAGTAATTTAGCAATGCGCTCTCTTTCTCTTTGAACCAAAAGACTTCTTTGTTTCTTTTGATCTGTTAAAAGCACCTTTGTTGGTGATGTTAAAATTTTATCTGCTGCTGCTTCAGCTTTTTCTGTTATTGCATCATCAATATCTGTTACACTTAATGGGTCTTTGCCTTGAGTATAAACAGATATTGTTTTTGGTGGAAACAATTCATATATTTCTTTTGCAGCTTCAAATGTTCGGTCAAAATCTTCTTTTGGTAAATCTTCAACAACCGATGCTGGCAACATAAAATGTGTACCAATTGTTGGTTGAGGTACATTTTGTTTTATCGTTTGTTTTTCGTCCCAAAAATAAGGAATTTGTTTAGCTGTATATCCTTTTGATTCGTCAATCAACTCTTGTTTTATATCTCTTTTACTTCTCCAATATTCTTGAAACTTATTGTATAGTTCTACATCTTTATGATATTCAACAAAGGCTTTTTCACTTTCTTTGAGTAATGGCTTGTATTCAGCTTCTTGTAATGCAGAATGCGACTTCTTAATCTTTGTTTGATTGAGTTGTATTTGTTTTGCTTTTTTCTGTAACTTTCCTAACTCTTTTCTATCTTTAGTTTGAAGTGCTGTATCAAATTCATTTTGAAGATCTCTTAACTGCTTATTGTATTCATCATGTTTGCCAGCTAAATCTTTAAGTTTTTCTTCAAGCCCTTTTCTTTTTTCATCGTTTTCTTGGAGTCGCTTCCCTCTGGCAAGTACATATTCTTCTCTGACTCTTATCTCTTTCAAATATTGTTCATCACCCAAGCCTCCTTCGATGTCGGCACCAGCAACAAATCCTTCAATCAAATTTCTGTCGTATGCGCTTAGTTCTGCATCTTTTATTTCTAATGGTGGAGCTTTTTCTGCTTTGACTGATTCTGTAGCTGGGGCAGGGGCAGGCTTTGATTCTTTTGGTTCTGCTGCTTTGGCTGGTTCTTTTGGTTCAGCTACTACAGGGGTTGATTCTTCTTCCCATAGTTTTATTCTTCCAGGAACTTTATTTTCACGAAGTTTTTTATTTAAGAGATTCCGATCTCCATCAACAAAAATGTTGACATCTTCTTCATCTTCGATTCTTTTTTTAATAAACTCCGCTGAATATTGAGTCAGATCACTTTTTTTGTTCTTATCAAACCAGTTGTTAATCTTGTTTTGTGTATATTCTGACATGCATCCCCCAATGGGGTAAATGTAGCGTATTTTTTACCAGAACTCAATCATTTTACTGATTTTGAACTTTTACACCATGCCTCTTTCCATTGCATCGTCAACAGATATGATTACCACAGCTTGCCCATGCTTTGGGTTTTTTTTAAGGTCATCATCCATGCGTTCTCTGTCCTTACTGCGTTTGTGTCCTGCGATTGGACTCATTTCCATTTCGGAAGGTAAAGTAAAACTTTCTACTTCGGCTCTGGGTGGCTTAAAAACAACGAGACCGTCTGGTTGGATTTCTCCAATCTTTCCATCAGCAATATTGTCACCTTCGTAAAACTTAGAAGTATCGCCAAACTCTTTGTCAGCAATAGTAGCACACATGCCTTCTTTAGTATCATGACTTTCGATCACAATGAATCTATTCTTAATGTACTTAGGATATGCTGTATCCTTCATTGTAGCTGAATTATTTTCCATGATTTTATTATCGTCTTCACTGTAATACATTATCATTTCCTCTTTTTAGATTTCTTTTTGGGTTTTGGCACGTACATGCTTCGATTTATATTACCCAAAACTGTTAATAGTTGGTCATACTCACTTTCGTTTTCATCGACATAATGGTACTCACCTGTTTGTTTAACCATAAATGGACGTTCGTTTTTACCTGCTTTAGCAATACCAACTTGTAAACCTGGAGTTCCGCTGGGCGTATATGCTTTTCCGTATTCCAAACCTTGAAAATATTTACTTTTATTACCAGCACCTGTCTTTGTAATTTTTTCTTTAGCCATAAAGTCTAATGTTTCTCGTATCCTTTTCCCTTTTTTTGATTCACGTTTGAACGGAGTTTCCAGCAAATAGTTTTTGCGGAAACCTTTAAACATCCGACTCGGTCCTTGCTTAATAATATCTTTGCTTATTTGTTGCCTGTAAAGTTTGTTAGCTGATATTTGCTCACCCAACATATTTATTTCTGCTTGCAAATCAGTAGCAATGTTTTTAGATTTTGCTAATTTTGGAAACTTTCTTAATATGTTTTTAGCTGCGCTTGCACTTGCGTAAGCTTGTTTTGGTATTCTTACTTTTGTCTTGTCTATTTCTAAATCAATTTTGTCCAGTTTACTAGTTATTTCTTTTGATTTTGCAACTGCGCCTTTACCAGTGTCAAGGAATTTAAGTTCTTTTTCTAAACGTGCTTTGTCATCTTGTAGTTGTAATATCGTTGCAGCAGGGGCAACGTATGAAAGTTTTGCAGCTAAGTTTACATCGTCAAGTTGTTTTCTTCTGGTAAAAAAAGCGTCAGTTGTATCTCTAATTTCTTTAGTAAATGCTTCCCGTGACAAGTTTAAAAGGTCTTGTGGTTGTAACTTGTCGAAGTTTTTAACTTCTGTACCTACTATGTTCAAAGCCTGTTTAAGAGTTTGTTTTCCTGCTGTGGTAGTTAAATATGCTTTATTTGCTTTTAACTTTTTCAAATCGTCATCTACAATACTTTGAAAAAGCACAGCTACATTAAAAGGCATTCTATCTGGATTTTTAAATGCATTTGGATCTTCGTTCAACATTGTGTTGTTATTCACTTTTTTGATTAATTGAGTTACGGCAGGTTGCCCACCTTCTAACTTCTCAATTCCTTCTATTATGTCATTAAAAGCTTGAGGATTATTTAAAGCTACTCGAAGTTGCCGTTTATCATTCTTCAAAGTTTTTATACTTTCACTTACATTTTTTAATGCTCGTGTATGGGCAGTCAAAATATTACCAGCAATTTTTAACTCTTCTGTTCCACTTCTTTGTCGTTGTATTGAAACATCCGCTTGTTTTTTCATCAATTCAAGAGCCATCTGTTGCCCGAACTCTGCTTCTTTCCCTTGGATCTCAGCTTTCAACTTAATGAGTTCTTGCCTATTGGTTTGCAACAACTTTATGTGGTCGTTTATAAATTTAGAGTCTTGGTTATCCAAAAACTTTGACATAATAGTCAGGTTGTCTCTGGTTCTCCTTTCCATAAATCCGTTCAAAAAAGTAGCGAACAATGGGGTTTCTGGAGTAACGTCTGGTTGGAAAAACGGTTGTATTATAGCCATTCTACTACTCCATTCCTGTAAATGTTTTTACCAATTGTTTTGTGAAATCTGAATCATTATAATTTAATTTACCCAAGGTTTTTGCCATATTTTCTTTTGACTTGCCTTCTTGTATCCTTAATGCAGTTTGTCTCAACATTTCTGGCTTATCTTTCATGTCAGGATAAATCTTTTTTAATTCCTCGACGATTTCACCATGCTCTTGCGCTGGCTTAACTTGAGCTTCGGCTGCACGAACTGTACCTAACTGTCTGGCTACAGATGCTGCACCGCTTTTAAGTCCTTTGTATATTTTGTTTTTTTCCATATCCAATGTTTGTAACAATGCCAATCGCCTTCCTTCTTCTTCTTGTTTTCGTGCTGCTGCTGCTTGATTTGCATATTGTTGCGCTTGAACAGCACCTTGGATTTGAGATTGTTTTGATTGCTGCCTTTGCAACTCTTGTCGATACGGTTGTAGTGATTCACCCATACCAGCCATTGTGGCCTGTTGTTCCCTTTCCTGCTGTTCTGCAATAGCTCTTATGGGTCGCATCAACTGCTGCCTTTGAAATGCTTCTAAAGCCCTGTCTTGCCCAAGAGTCCCCTTTCTACGTTTCTCTTCTAAAATAGCGAGTTGTCTTTTCGCTTCCCTGACCGTTGGACTAAAGAAATACCTTGAAGATTGCAGAGCTACATCCAGCCCCATCAAACCCAAAAGAGGCGTAGCTACCGTTCCTGCTGGTGATTCTTTCCATTCTTGGAACTTCTGTTTCATTGTCTTTTTAACTTTTGCGTTTGCCGCTTTTTTGGCTGCTGCTGCTGCTGCTGGCTTTTTTTCAGCATCGACTTTCTTCTTTCCAAGGGCCTTTTTTTCAGCCTCGGTTTTCTTATTTTCAGGGGCCTTTTTGGTAACAGGCTTGTCCTTCAAAGATTCCTCGTACTTCTGTTTTGCGTTCTTAGCAGCCTGATGAGTAGCAGGATAATTGACATTTGCTTTATTTAGATCATCAAAATCAATAGTTACTGCTCCGGTCTTTTTATTGTAAATGACCTTATACTTACCTTCTCTATATGTGTAAAAACTCATCCTAACCTCCGTAAGTCCGGCCTTTGTAGGCATCATAAGAAGCTACACCAGGCATTGTTGTTACATCCAGTTCCATAGGAGGAGTGGCTGCTGCATATTGTTTTCTTGCTTGGTCAGCAGCCTGACTACCTACTGAACGTCCTGTTGCTGCCGTATCGTACTTTTGTTTGCGTTTTCCAAGGCTGGTAAGGTATGCGTCCCTCTTTGCTGCTGTGTATGCTTTATCAGCCTTTACAGAGCCTGTAACGCCACCAATCACTGCACCAAACCCTGCGCCCAATAAGGCTCCACCAGGTAGAATACTACCCAAAGAGGCTCCCGTCAAAGCTCCGGACAGTGCGCCAGTTACTGCTCCACCAGCTTGGGCTTTTACCTTGCTTCCCGATGAGCCTACCATACTTGCACCAACTGCACCAGCACCAAGGGCTGCTGAAGCAATAAGAGCTTTTTCAGCAGTAGATAAACCACCTGATTTGACAGGTGTGCTTCCGAGTTTACCTAAATCGCTAAAACTATAGTTAGCACCGTTAAAAGTATATTTTGCCATCTCAACTCCTACAAGTATTGAACATCAACAATTATGTTGCGATTAAAGACGTGAACTCTCCAACTTTGATTTTTGTCATCGTACATTTGTACCCCAACAAAGATATGATTTACACCTTTAGTTAAAGTTATATTAGCACAAATCGCCATGTTTTGACTGGGTATTCTCGATTCAAATTTACCCGATCCACGCAATTTTCTTCTTGTTCCAGGTACTTCATTTATTTGGTTAGAGTTTTCATTTTTAAAAAAAAGAGCAAACACAGCAGCTAAGCCACTTCCTGGGTTTACGCTTCCACTATAACCAGAATCATTTTTGTGCCGATCTTCATTCATATCTCGACAATAAAATGAAGTCATAATGTGTACACTTACTTGGTCTCTTTCTGGGTCTTGTGGATGTATATGAATTGAAGTTGCTAACCCAGGTATTGGTTCAAAATCAGTTGACACTGCATCCCACAAAACAAACGCTTCAGTTGATTCATGCGGAGTAGACCTATAATGAATATCAGAAGATACAAACTCAACTTTTGGTGAAGGAGCACCATAATACTTTGGTGGCTTTATTACTGCAAATGAAATTTCTTTATCTTTTATGTCAATAGTTTTAATGTCACCATTTAAATGGCTTTCTATTTCTTTTGAACGTTCATTCAAATGGGTGGCATTCAAAACACCATCTGGTAAAAATGTATATGATGTTCCCATTTTAAGTCCTTAAAACACTTACTTGTAAGTTTCCTAACAAAACTAAATTAAACTCGTCAATAAGTGGCGCAAAATTAATGTCTTGTGTGAATTTAAAAATCAAATCTACTCTTAAGAATTCGATTTCTTGGGCAGCATTTTGTGTGGTACTACTAAAATTAGAAGCAACAATATCTGTGATATCAAAAGCAGTCTGTGTTGGATATGAAGCTCTTCCAAATCTAATCATTTTATGCTTTTCTTTGATATAAAAAATGTTTAAATCATGAACTACATCTAATGTTTTGGTAATACCTTGGGTGTTTTCACAAGTTATTTTTAAATATGATTCGCCACGTATGCTTCTATCTTGCCCACCCAAAGACTTGTACAACAACTTCCCAAACCAGTCTATAAAACAATCAAATCCATACCTTACAATTATTGAATGTTCTCGAAAACCTTCAACATCTTTATTTAAATTTAAATGCGGAGATGGTACAGTATTTAAAGATGTCAAAACAACTATTGTTTCGTGAGGACCGTTGTCTTTTGCAGCAATCTTTTTGTTTATATCAAACGTGTCTTGTTGGTAAAGGTTTGGATTGTTTTTTCCACTTTGAATGTTTAAACATCCTCTTTTAAAGTTACGAGTGTCTAAGCCTTGATCTCTAAAGTTAGCTGTATTTAAAGAAGAAGTTTCATTTGCAAATTCTTGTGTTGTATTATTGATGTTTGTATTGTTTAACGAATCTCCAGGAGACAAGTTTGTAAAGTTTATTCTTCCCATTACCGTCTCCTATTGGTGATTAAAAGTTCTCGTCGGTAAAAATAAACACTTCTGGATGTTCCATCAGAGGCTTTTACTTTTCGATCTCCATAGGATTGACCCTGCAAATATGTTCTTGCTTCAGTTTCAATTGTATATTGACCAGCATCAACAGGAATAGCTCCACAGCAATAAACAGTTCTATAAATACTGGATTCAATAACTGAATGACAACGTGCAATTTCATTGTTGTTTACTTTAATTCTTACGTCAACAGATTGTAAACCAAGATGATCAATAAATCCATTGGTTTCATACTCAAGTATATTTAAATTATCGCCTCTCATTAATGAGTTTGCAAAGCCAAACTCTGCTGTAAATTCAACTATTAGCATTCCACTTGTTGGAAACGTTATATTAAAGCTTCCCAAACTTCCATAATACTTTGTAGAGGCACCTGATATTTTAAACTCATCATTTTTATGATTTGAATAAATACGGTTCATTGCGAAACGTTCTAAATGTTTCTTTTCTATTTGTTGTACGCCAACATTATCTCGATCAAGAAATCCATTGTATTCATTTCCAAACTCACGAATATTTTCATTCCAGTCTTCTGGATCAACTAAATCTCCTGAGTTTGCTCTTGCTTGTCTTATCTTCCACGCCATAAATCACCTTGTTAATGAGCCACCAAACGACTCAGTTAAGGTTACAAATTCTTTCTTTCCACCATAACGCACTTCAATCATGTAACCCAAGATTTGGATCTTATGGTCGGTAGGATTAAAGGTGAAAGATATTTCTTGTACTGGGCCTTTTTGCATAGTGGTTAAATCAAACCGAATAGGTATTGGTCTGTGTTCTGCATACTTATAAGTCCCGTCCAGTGTAGCTGTGTTGTAAACGGGAGCATTTGAGTCTTCAAGTACTCTTTTTTGTTGCTGAGACAAAGAAGTCGTTAAGCTGTCAATAACTTCACGGTTTACCAAATAGTTGCATTCGAGGCTGTTGTTGCCGTAACTAACAGCCATGACTTGCACACGAACAACATCAAATGCACTGTAAAAACTTCCAACTGGAATATGAATCGTTTTGTATTTTGGGTCCAACGTAGTTTTGCCTTTATTCTTGAAGGCATGACTATAAACCATAAGCCCTTTATTAGTGTGGTTTGTGTCTGATGTTGCTAAGTGTACATAGTTGCGATGGTCATCAGTGCATAAAATATCATTTGCTTCAAAGTTTTCAGAGATTGACCATTCTCCAACTTCATAATGAAACTTCAAAAGCATCGATGGTCTTACGTCTGAATCAACAGGAATGTGAAGCCAATATTCTTTTTCCTTGCGATTGATGCAACTTCTTACTGCTTCACTTCCAGATTTGTTTATTCTTATAATTGTTTTATTTATTGGGTCGCTTATTCTTGTAATTCCTGTAATTGTTCCTGTGTCTTCTAAAGCTCCTTCCAATAAAAATACACCATTGTCACCCAAGAAAACCATTCCTTTCCCTGGGATTTCAGCTACAGACTTGCTTGCAATGCACCCGATATCTTTCGTTAAAGTAAAGGCAAAGAAACCATTTAATGGGTCTCCTTTTATCAAGTAAATACCAAATCGTTTGAATATTACCAAAGCATTTTTCGTAGGATACATGGCTACAATTGGGCCACTGACACTGTCTCCTATTTCAAAAAGATTTTCAATCGGAAGTTCTTCAGGTTGTCTTGGCTCAGAGTAGTAAACAGTATTTGCTTCGTTGCTGGCATAAAACATTGTATTTTTAAATGCAGCTACACGGTTTACGTTGCTTGGAAACGGCCTCAGCACTGTGCTGTGTAATGCTCCAAGAGCGGAGTCTGGTTTGAAGTCATTGTATATTTGGCAAATATTGTCTTGGATTTCAGTTACAAAATAAAACTCATTGTTAAAGTTTACAGTTCTTGGTTGATTACCAGCATCAAAAAGATTTTGTGTGCGATAAATCCTTCTGGCAACAGTTCCAATTGGTCCTGTTGAAATAGTGATTGTTATATTGGCATACATTGATTGCGATGTAAGCGTGTCATAATAATTATCACCACTTACAGTTTTTATTTTTGAATCAAAACTTTCTTGCCCACGCTCATTGATATACGAAATCTTATAGGAATATCTCCATTTTGACTCCATGGTTTCACCAAGGTCTTGTAACTCCTTGTCTGGTCTTTGGTGATCTGCGTTGTACCCAACACCCAATCGATTTGAGTATGCTTTGTAGATTTGGTTTACGTTTTCTGCTTGATAATAAACTTTACCAATGTCCAAAATAGATGGACCAATAGCATACCCTACTCTGGAGCATTTTCTCCCATCAAAAACCAACGGTTCGTTTACACCGTTGACCATATATACCCTTGTTCCGAAAGTATAAAAATGGGTGTTTTCCCACGGTTTATTGACCTTTACATACCGTTTATGTCTGGTGCTTACGCCAGAGTTGTTTGTGTACGTTGGACCAACAATTTGATGACCATCGATGTGGTACACTGGTCTCCACGGGTTTATTTTTCCATTTGACCCAAAGAAATAAAACAGAGTCCCGTCTTCGCTTTCATACAAAAGCCATTGGATGGCACCATTAAACTGGCAAAACCAATGCATGTTCACTGGAGCAGGATGTAGCCTACTTTCGTATGTAGAGGTAAGTATTGATTGTAGTTCTGTTGCTTCTGCTTCAGTTTCAGGGTCTGAGTTTGCAATCGAAAGTTGTCTTACCGATTGTCGATTGCTTTGATTTACCAATCCCTGAATGAAAGGATCTTTAAACAAAACAGTAGGATTGTTTACAACTGGTGAAACCGCTGTGGTTTCATACGCATTCAACTCTAAATTGTCATCATTGTTGCTTTTACTATTTCTTGAAACATCCTGTTGGCGATCATAACATGGAGGCGTTGGTGGTATATCTCTTTGCTCAACAGGGTCGTTGTATTCTATTTCTTTTTGTGTATCAGTTGGTTTTAAATCTATTGGTATTTTTTGAGCAATGTAATCAAACCCACCAGATTCTCTCCAAGCATCTTCTGTTGTCCAAGTCATGTCCGTAATCAAACGAGCTTTGACAGGTGGAGGATTAAACCTTGTATCCATACCCCTGAGTGGTTGAACTTTTAATTTAGAAGTTTTTATGCTCATGATAGCCCATCTGCTCCACTAAAAGAAGTTCCAGGTGTACCGAAGACCCTAAACCTTCTGGGCCTGTCAAATCTCATGAATCGTTTACGCTGGTCATCTCTTGAAAGATAGCGTCTTCTCATTTGTACCAATAACGCTTCTGCCCTTGCTCGAAAGATACCAGCTTGGGTTGTCTCTTGCATCTGAAGGAACATGTCCTCCAATGTCGCATAGATTAACAAATGATGATATTGTCTGGGCCAAATTGGCGTGTCCGTATCGGATACAAGATCACGGGGTCTTTTGTGATATCGAATGCTTAGTTTGCGATCTGAACCAGCGGAATACCACACCCGAACATATTGTCTTGGGCCAGGGTCGTTAAATCTTCTGACTTCTGAATTAGTGTTAAATTTGTACACAGTAGAGTTTAAATACTCGAAACTACTTGAAGGAACAAGTTCATTATCTGTGAATGTAGTTGTTGTGGACGCTACTGTACCAACCATTAACCATTGACCATTGTTGGTTTTGTCTCTTCGGTAAATGATTTTAATTCTACCAGAGTCCAAGTAAGACGGTGGGTTAGCAGCAAACCATCCAGTATTATCTAAGGCTGAAAGAGCTACAGATGGAGTTGTTGAACCAGTTGTAACAGAGACCACTTCTGAACAAGGGCTTTCTCTACCTTCTGAGTAAATCGTATATTTGTACTCGTATTCGGTAGAACTTTTTAAAACGTTTCCAGGAGTCCCAGCAATTCCGGCTGTAGCTGTGGGCGCATTGAGAGGTGGCTCATCAATAATGCTATCGTCTTCAATTAGCACAAATGGTTCGCCTTGGTTGTCTCTGTCGAGGTATGCAAACTCTTCTCTTTTCCTGTCGATTTGCAGCAACCTACCACGGTCATCGTCTCTGTCTACAACACCCAAAACTTCAATACAGTCGGCTGGTAGGGGGTATCGGTCAAAGCGAATAGTGAAGTCTGTTATGTCTGCGTTTGTTGATTTATCCCAACCATCTGCAAGATTTAATTGATTTGCAACAAATATTGGTTCAATAAACATTTCTTGGAGAGCAGGATTGGCAGCGTGTGGTTTTATTCTAACAATCCGAAATTCCTTACTGTCCTCATCAACAAGAGTTTGCCCTTCCATCTCCAATGTAAAATCAAGTGTGCTGGTTGCAACTGGAGCACTTCCACTATAATGAATAGAGGTGCTGGGCGTTAAAAGTTGCCTTGTGTTACTACCATTCACCTGAAAAAAAACAGTATTACTGGCAGACACAACTTCGCCAGTTCCTGAGATATTGGCCCGAATCTGCATATCGGTTTCAGTCTGCAAAAACAACCAGTGTGCGGAGTCGCTTATTCGTTGGTAATGGTCATTCATTCGTCGAACAACGCTGTCTTTATACTGCTGGATGTTCGGTGAAAAGTCCATCTGGTCAAAAATACGTTGTCTGATTTCAGCTACATTCATATCAACCTCCACACTTAGTATAACTTAAAAAAAAAGCCCTCGATGACTTGTGGTCACCGAGAGCAGAAAACGTTCGGGAAGGCAACCGAGCGTCAGAAAATCTTTTTACAGGTTCGCTGGATTAATTAAAAACACTTTTGATGAAGCTGTTCCATCGGTGCCGTCTGCAATGTAAATACCAAGTGCAATTGTTTCTGCACTTGAAACAACCGCAAGCTCACCCGGATCAGTATGACATGTCACAGGTTCACCGGGAGCACAAGATCCAGTGGTCGCTTTTGCGTAGTCACAATAACCTTGAACTTGAATCAAACCAAGGTCACCAGAAGCAATCGCTTCAGAGGCAATACCAATAGCAGATCGCAACTCTTGTGCAACTGCCGTGGTTGTTTGGGTTGCATTTGCATCAGCAATGCGAACATGATTACCATAACCATTTGTTGGTTCAACATCAGCAAAGTCAAAACAAACCACATCACCCTTTGCAATTGCTTCAGAAGCAAACATTCGAACAAATTTTTCTCTTTGCCCACCAAGGTTTGGCTCATTAAACAACCCACTGCTATTTATACGGGTTCCAACCCCATCTACTCTACTTGGAAAACTCATTTTAAACTCCTATATATTCAATTAAAAGGTTTCACCGTCAACCAAAACTGCACTTGAAGAGAATGCTTCAACCCAGAGTTGACCACGGACAAGGATTTCGCTAACACGTACTTGATATCCGTTACCGATTGGCTCAAAGTCAGAGACTGAGAAGTACCCGTCACGAATAACCTTAGACCAGCATACATAGATTGCATTCAAGTCAAGAATATAAAAGGTTGCTGGATTAGATGTAGAATTGGTTCCAGCGTTTGGCATGTAGGTTGAAACATGAGCAGGAACACCATTGATCATGAGGTTCATGCCAGTTGCATCCAACTGTCCATCAGTGCCAGTAACCATGTACCGCTCATTGGCTTGAATGGTACGCTTGTAGTTTTCCATACCTTTTTCTGAACAAATAACTGAAAGACCAGCTAAATCATCAGTGGCACGAGCTTTTGCTTTGATAATGGTTCGATACAAACCAGTAAGACCAGCAGAGTTGAATGAACCACCAATATCGAAGAACTGGTTAGGTACACCTTCTAATGCAGCAAAAGTAGCTCGGTTAAAACCACCAATGGTAGCTGTGGGAGTAGCAGCAGCTTCCAACAGTCCCTTGTGGGTAGAAGCATGGTCGATACCGTT